>JYMV01035406.1_pt1 | contig 10786 bp, 6 predicted proteins | sample 338911 | NCBI WGS metagenome assembly JYMV01 (sample SAMN03354496, study PRJNA234377) | hydrothermal vent metagenome | biome: Deep sea; feature: Hydrothermal plumes at the Eastern Lau Spreading Center, Western Pacific Ocean; material: Seawater | place: Tonga | collected 2009 | depth 2000 m m
GTAAGTGGTTGAGGTTGAGTTGGATAGAAACTTTTTGCTGGTTTCATTACTTCCAGAAAATTTCCTTCATTGTCAAATACCTCGATAATAGCCGCACGATGTCTAGCGTTGCCAAGCTGAAATTCACTTACATTCTGGAACTCTAAACGGTAATCACCTATTTGCCTGGAACTTCCCGGTTCAAGTGTGATATCACGCTCCAGGCTAAAAAAGGTTCCGGCAAAGCCCAAAAACATCAGAACTGCACCAAAATGAATCAGGAATCCTCCGTAACGACGCCGATTGCTGGAAAAGGCATAAAATAGACCCATCAAGAAATTGGTTTCAGTTTGTCGACTTTTAATATACGATGTTTTGGCAAGTTCAAACAAAAAAATTGAAGTTACAAATATCGCAGCCCAAAAAGTGATATAAACCCCCCACTGTAAATTTTTTTCATACAACAGCCACGACAAAAATATTGTGCCGGCCGTAGCTAAAATTACCGGATTTTGAAAGTCCCCCTTCAACCCTTCCCAACTAGATTTTCGCCAGGAAATCAGCATGCCTACTCCCATCAGCAATAATAAAGCATAACCCATTGGTGCCGTAATTGTATTAAAGAATGGTGCTTGAATTGAAAGCTTTGCTCCACGTACAGCTTCTGAAAGTAAAGGAAATGTTGTACCAAGTAAAACAGTAAATGCTATTCCTACCAGCAAAACATTTTGTGCCAAAAAAACATTCTCTCTACAAAGCACCGATTCAATCTTGTATTCAGATTCCAACATTTGAATACGTTTGAATAACAGAGCAAAACCTATAATCATAATCAGAGCTAAATATATTAAGAATATAGGGCCTACTTCAGATTGTGTAAATGAATGAACTGAATTGATTACACCTGATCGAGTAAGAAACGTACCCAAAATGGTCAAACCATAAGTCATAATTATGAGCACAACATTCCATATTTTAAGCATATTGCGTTTTTCCTGAATCATGACTGAATGCAAAAAGGCTGTTCCGGTCAGCCAGGGCATCAGCGCTGCATTTTCTACTGGATCCCAGGCCCAAAAACCTCCCCAGCCAAGTTCTTCGTATGCCCATTGTCCGCCTAAAATTAGTCCTGACGACAAAAAATACCAGGCCATCAATGTCCAGCGACGTGTTGTCAGTACCCATTCGTTGTCCATTTTTCCACGGATCAGTCCCCCCATTGCAAAGGCAAAAGGAACGCTAAAACCAATGAACCCTAAGTACAAAGACGGCGGGTGAATAGCCATGGCTGGATTTTGCAGGAGTGGATTTAAGCCGCGACCTTCTGCTGGAATAACTGTTTGCAACTCCAGAGGGTTGGACCAGCCAATGAGCAACAGCAGCAAAAAAGCCATTATTGCGTTGAATGTGGCAATCACATAAGGAATGATCTCACGATTTGAGTACTGATAACGGTACGCAACTATCATGGCAAAAAAACTTTGTACTAAAATCCAGAAAAGTAATGAGCCATTCATACCACCCCAAAATGATGAAAATTTGTAGGACAAAGGCATGTCAGTACTGGAATGCTCCCAGACATAAATTATACTGAAATCACTGGTAATCAATGCGTGGATTAGTATTGCAGAGGCTAGCGCTACTAAAATAAATGTGAGAATACTGGCATTTTGCGCTGAGCGCACCAAATTCCAATTATTAGTTCGTACACCCAAATGCGGAACCACAGTTCCATAAACACAAAGCGCAAATGCCGCCATCAATGCTATGGTGCCAAAGTCAGCTAATCCCATAAATTCTCCTAAATAATTAATGACCGTTTTTCACAAAATATTCTCTCCTACCATAGTATGATACAGTTATAAGAAGTCCTGAAATCGTATCATTTTGAGTGAAGCGAGAAATCTTGTATACGTTTGGGATAACATGATAAAACTCGTGACTGTTGAGATGATTAAAAAGATTCAAAGTTTGGTTTTGAGAGAACCTCAACCCTGCGGTCTTTTCCTGCATTCTGCTCTTTCTTTCCTTTGGCAACAGGCTCCTTTCCACCTTTGCTGATGACAACAAAACGCCCCTTATTGAAGTCTAACTTAACCAGGGTTGCCATGGTCTTTTCTGCACGCTTCAAACCTAATGTTACATTGCTGAATTTTGAACCCTCTCCGAAATCCGGTTTTAGAGGGTCGGAATGACCAGTAATTTGGATTATCTGTTGGGGAAATTTACGTAAGCATTTTACCAGATCGTTCAAATTCGATTTTGAAGAATTTCGCATAACATTACTTCCACGTTTGAAAAGAAGTGTGTACCTGCAAATACCGTTTTTTGGAGAAGGAAAACCAGGTTTTGAAACTAACTCCGAACGTTTGGCCAAATGGACAACAAAATGACTTCTTGAACCAACATTTCCACGTGTAAGTTTTAAAATACTGAACTCCTCGTTTTTAACCTCCCATGCTAATTCCCCCTGAATGAGCTGTGTCTGCTCATCGTTTGAACGGTATATTCTTTCCCGGTAGTTCTGTAAATCAAGTTTGCTTTTTTGGTTTGCCGTTATAAGTATATCAGCAAAAATGTCTTTCAAAGGTCTACCACTGATTGGAATGTTGTCAGCAATATTAGAATCAATCATTTGTTTTTGTTTTGTACTGCCATTGTTTTTAGCCGCATCACCTTCAATGAGAAAGAGGCTGAACATTACATCGTTTTCAAGTGTGTACTTTTCATAAGTCAGGACTTTTCGATTTCTATAAAATTGATGATAAAGGTCTTTTGTACGTTTGTATTCAGACTCAATTCTTTCTTCTTCTCCACTGCCGATAAGAGAATCCCTTTTTGCTCCAAGATTTTGTGCATTGGAAGTGAGCTCAGAAATACTCTGCTTCAGGCCATTACTGAAAATTTTGAAGTCACTCAGATTACCTTGGATTTTGTTTATTAGATGTCCATTATTGAAGTTTTGATAGTTAGATTCTTTTTTTAACCAGTCCAGCAAACGTTTATCACCGACATTTTCTGTTTTGAGGTAGTTCTCAATCTGCTCAATGTCTGCAAGAACATTCACACTTGCACTTCTGGAATCAGCAATTTCAGCCTTTGAACGACCTGATGAAAAAGGATATGCCTCGACACGTAAAAATAGATAAACATATTCGTTGGCCTGTGAATCAAAGTGGGTTATATTTTCTGGATACAGGTATGTTACCCGGATATGTCCTGCCTGAAAAGGAATGTTCATGCTATTGCCATAGGCTGCAGATATATGGGCCAGGACTGGTTTTTCCATGCTTTTGAAAATGGAACTGTTGAGAACATCAAGCTTTTTCTTGCTACTCATTAAGTCAGGAGTGTAAAGTGTCTTAATGGCAACCAAACTAGTAACAGGTGTTTCACGAAGTCCGTTGATATAGACTTGCTGATCCACGTTTATTTGTACAATCTGCCGTTGAATTTCTGCTATCTCATTTTCAATCTTGGCGATTGCTGTTGCGTAATTTTCAATTCGTATGGCTCGATCGTTTTGACCTGATTTCAGTTGGGCTCTTTCCTGAAATGCTTTTCGATAATCTTGTTCCAGCTTTTGCATCTGTTCATGCCATTTTGTTTCTGAAGCCAAAATTGTTGCCAACCATTGTGTTTCAACTGCGGGAATTGAATAAAAATCCTGAATGCCTTTATTATTAACTATGTGTCCGATTACAGCATCGTGAAAAACTTTTAGATTGTCACCTGAAGGTACCTTATGAAAATTGTAATTGATATTAGAGTCATCTGTTGATGGACTAGAATTTGTGTTTCCAGAAGTTGACTCCTGAGCGCCTCCTGATAGTGCAAACAAGAACAATGTAAAGAAAATAGCTGTTAATATACGAAAGTAGTTCATTTGTTTTACCATATAAATAATGTTAAAAATGAAAAGTGGTTCTGACTATACATATTTGCATCTATATCGACGTAAGACATTATGGTTGTACAGTGTAATAATTCAAGTCAATATTTCGTTTTGTCTCATCTGAATTTTGTTTTTTATCGAATATTCTGACTTTATTAATAGAATACTGATGTAAAAATCATGAGTCAAGACTGGTTTTACGATCTTCAAGTCAGATTTTGGTGAGGTAGAAAAATATAAATATTCCACGATAAAAACAAAAATGTGAATCAAAAATTCAGACAGATCATTTTTGAAAGCCAAACACATTGATTTACAGGTAATATTTTGTTATAATCCAGTACAGAAATATTAAAAATTGATTAAGGATAAAAATGCCACTATATGATTATCAGTGTCAGCAATGTACGAATGGTTTTACAGAACTTCGTCGGAGTTCTGAAATGGATACTCAAATTGATTGTCCTGAATGCGGCAGCAGGGAAACAATACGTTCTATCAGTTCTTTTGCAGTTGGCGGATCAGTGTCGGGAATTCCTTCCGTCTCAGCACCATCAAGAAGCCCATTCAGTTGAGCAAGCTGATGAACGGACTGGTCGGTCCGTATAAAAGTGCTTGATTGAGAGTGACTGGTATTCATCCATCTCTCTCTTTGTTAGCTCGAGGATGGAAAATATACGCTATAAGCGAAAAGTAGAACGTCTCGAAATACATCTTTCCTGCATAATTAAAACGTCTCAGTATTTATTTCAAACCTTTTTTCCAACCTAAATAATTATGGATGCCAGTATTCGTCCGAAAGGTATCCTCGATTTCCTTTCTCAGCAAGAAATCAGACAACTCAGTGATCCGCAAAACGGAGGACTTAATGAATTGTTCCGGCGTTGTGCACTGGCTGTTCTTAACAGTGACAGTCAGACAGACAGCGGAAAAGAAATGCTCGCGGGTTTTCCGGATTTCAGTATCGAGGTTGTCCAGCAAACAAGAAGTATCAAGCTGGAATTGAGAAATGCACCACCTAAGGCCTTTGTAAATGGCGAACTGATTCAGGGAATAAATGAACATTTATTTTCAGTTTTACGAGATATTGTTTTTGTGGGCACAGAGCTCTCAAATAAAAGAGGATTTGATTTAAAACAATCTTCTTCTATCACAGATTTTGTTTTTCATATATTGAGGAATACAGGCTTGCTCAGAGACCTGATTGAACCAAATCTAGTGGTGTGCTGGGGAGGGCATTCAATTGAGGAAACAGAGTATCAGTATACAAAAAAAGTTGGTTACCAACTGGGATTGCGTGAGTTGAATATCTGCACAGGTTGCGGTGCAGGCGCCATGAAAGGTCCAATGAAAGGAGCCACCATTGCCCATGCAAAACAGCGATACAATAACGGGCTCTATATCGGCATAACTGAACCTGGCATTATTGCTTCAGAATCACCAAATCCTATCGTAAACTCGTTGGTGGTTATGCCTGATATAGAAAAACGACTTGAGGCTTTTGTTCGTACCGGACACGGTTTCATTGTGTTTCCCGGAGCCGTTGGAACGACTGAGGAAATCTTATATTTACTCGGTATTCTGATGCATCCCAAAAATGCTGAGCAGCCCTTCCCCCTGATTTTAACAGGTCCCAAAGAAAGTAAAGATTATTTTGATCAAATTGACGGTTTTATCGGTGCGACTTTGGGGGCAGAGGCCCAGAGATTTTATGAAATTATTATCGATGATCCTGAAAAAGTTGCACAAAGAATTCAATCAGGCATCAGGAAAGTTCGTGAATTTCGTAGAAAGTTGGGAGATGCCTTTTATTACAACTGGATGTTACATATTGATCAAGATTATCAGTGGCCGTTTAGTCCAAGTCATGCAGCAATGTCTGCATTAAATTTGCATTATGCACAGCCAAAACATGAACTTGCCTGTAATTTGCGTAAAATGTTTTCTGGAATAGTATCAGGTAATATCAAGGAAGAAGGTGTACTTTCTATCGAAAACAATGGTCCGTTTCAAATTAGCGGAGATCCGGAACTAATGCAGGAACTGGATAAACTGCTTTCGACATTCTGCAGTCAGCGGAGGATGAAACTTTCCAGAGACACAGAATATAAACCATGCTACGAGATAGTTGCTTGATAAAAGAACTGACATCTGTTGCTGATGCAAATCAATCCTTCGAGTGGGGTTCAGGTAAAGAGGCCGACTCAATTCGCACTTTAACTTCCCAGGAAATGGTTGTTTCAGTTCAGAATATTTTGAAAGGGCACAATTTGGAAGAAGGAGTTTGGGTTTTTGGATATGGCTCATTGATGTGGAATCCGGACTTTAAAGTTGCAGAAAAAATTTCAGGGATAATATCTGGCTATCATAGACGTTTATGTTTAAAATCAATAGTTTACAGGGGAACTCCGGATTATCACGGTTTGGTATTCGGTCTGGATAAGGGAGGATCCTGTCAGGGAATGGCCTTCCGGATTGCTCCTGAAAACTTAGACTCTGAACTGCAGAAAGTCTGGGAACGTGAAATGTTTGCAGAAACTTATATTCCTACCTGGGTTTGTGTAAAAACAGAAAATGGTGATGTTTCTGCCATTACTTTTGTTATCAACACCAAACACAAACATTATGTGCCGGATCTCGATCTGGAAAAAGTTGCAGAACGAGTTGTTCGTGCAGAAGGAAAATGCGGTTCCTGCCATGATTATGTGCAAAATACAGTAAAATTTCTGCATCAACTTGAACTACGTGATCCTGTTTTAGAGCAGTTGCTGACCTTAATCGAATATCCTCAAATTTCTGTTTGAAGTAACTAATACTTCTTGTTATGAACAAACCTATTTCAAAAAGGCGAATCTCAGTATGGTTGAAACTGATTATCGCATTTATACTTTTAGGAGTCGGTTTTGCAGGAGGTTTCAAGTTGTATGAGAAAGGCAACGAGGCAGGATGTTTCCCTCTGGAAGATGATATCGTGCCAGTAGAAATAATACCTTTTCGTGCAGATCATCTTCAGGTAATTGTACTTGGGGACACAGGGACAGGGAACGAAGATCAACTGAAAGTAGCTGATGGAATGGCTAAAGTCTGTGATCAGGCCGGATGTGATTTTGTCTTACTCCTGGGGGACAATTTTTATCCGAATGGTGTGAAATCAATACTTGACAAACAGTTTTACACAAAATTTGAGCAGGTTTACAATAAAATAAAGAAGCCATTCTTTGCAGTTTTGGGAAATCACGATGTCAAGCAGAACGCTTTCACGCAAATAATGTATAGTTTGAGAAGCGATTATTGGCGAATGCCAAACTACGAGTATTCATTTGAGACTGCCCAAGCCCGGTTCTACGGCTTAAACACGAACTGTCCCTTTTCTTTTGAAAGACTCAGAAATAAACTGAACCGGGATGATGCGGAGTTAAAGGCAAATGCCGATAAACTTCCCTGGACAATAGCCTTTGGACATCATTCAGTCTATTCAAATGGAACACACGGTGATACTGATGTTATTACACGCAATTACTGGAACTGGATATTGGATGGGCGGATAGATCTATATTTAGCAGGACATAATCATCATTTATCACTATTGCAATATGGAGAAACGTCGACGGAATATGTGATAAGCGGGGCTGGGGGCGCACACTATCGAACAAATAGTGAAAGAGAAAAACTTAATAAATCAGAGGCATCGAGCGTATTTACATATAACGACACAGGATTCGTATGGCTCGACATACGCAGTGAAAAACTTTTGATACGCTTCCACGACAGCACGGGTAATATCCTATACGAATTTACAAAAACGAGGTAGATTTTACTGTAAATCTCCGCAAGTTCTTTTTTCCCAAGTAATAATGTCCATTATTCAATTCAGTCACGCAAACGGCTTTCCTGCCAAAACATATTCAGTTTTATTTAAACATCTGGAAGGACATAAAATATCAGCGATTAACATTTTAGCTGAAAATCGAAAACCGTCAGAAATCAATTGGCATGATATGACAGAAGATATATTGAAGTGTGCTGGGCAATTTGAAGAGCCGGTTGTTGGCGTAGGACACTCCTTGGGAGGTGTGTTGACTTTAATGGCAGCTGCTAAAAAACCTGCATTATTTCAGAATATTATCATACTGGACCCTCCACTATTTTCTTCTCAAAAACGATTACTGATCAGCATACTGCGTGCCATAAATATTGAAGACTGGGTAAGTCCGTCTGGAAAATCAAAAAATCGCCGTAGTCATTTTGAATCAAAGGAAAAAGCCCATAGATATTTCCAGGCGAATAAAATGTTCAATAATTTTCATCCACAGACATTGAAAGATTATGTAACTCACGGTTTGATACCGGGAAAACAGGGGGTAGAATTGACGATTACAGTGGAGCAAGAGGTTGCTATTTTTCACAAAATGTTGACCTCTTATCCTAAATCAATATACAAAGTACGGGGAACACTTGTTTATGCGGTCAAAAACCCAGTTCTTTGGGCATCAGATTTGCGCTGGATTAAAAGAAATTTCACACAATTGAAGCTCATTCCATTTCCGGATTCACATTTGTTTCCTCTGAATTATCCCGAGTCAACTGCTCAAATTATTAACAGATGCTTAAAGTGTTTAAATTGACGATCTAAATAATATATATAATTATATTATGTACAGATAAAAAATAATTAAAATAATATAAACAATAAAATTAAATAACTACAAAAATAGATTATTAAAATCTTGTAAATATAGTGTTTTTTGTCATACTGAGAATCACTTTTATTTGCCGAGGTGGTGGAACTGGTAGACACGCTGTCTTGAGGGGGCAGTGGGCTATGCTCGTGCGGGTTCGAGTCCCGCTCTCGGCACCAGACTTCTTTTTTATATCTTCCCAAATCTTCCAGTACGATCCACGTAATCCATTGCTAAATCTAGCATTGATTTAAAATTGCCTAAAATATCTTCCTAAATCTTCCTAAACTATACTGTTGCTTATTGTATTTTATGGGGGTATATTTAGGGGTATAAATTGTTACCCGTTCTTAGAGTGGGGAGTTATACCCCCAATAATGTATGAAATACTAATGCGTATTACAAATAATATGTCATATTTTCATAGAGTTATGATTTATACCCCCAAAATTGAATGTGGGTGATTTATACCCCCAAATAATGAGGTCCTTATGCGTGCAACAAAGATACTGACAGATCTGCAAATCAGACAGGCAAAACAAAAAGCAAATCAATATAAGCTGAATGATGGGAATGGATTATATTTGTTAATCCATCTGAACGGCTCAAAATACTGGAGAATGAAATATCGTTTTGATGACAAAGAAAAAACGTTGTCTTTTGGAGTATGGCCCGAAGTTAGTTTGAAGGATGCAAGAGAAATGCTGAGAGTAGCACGGAAAAAAATAAAAGATGGATTCGATCCCATTGAACTTAAGCGTGAAAAAAAACAGTTTAGACTACAAGCACAAAAAGCAAAATTGTTCAGTGAAACCAAAAAAATAAATACCTTTGAGAAAGTAGCTCACGAGTGGATGAGCAAGCAAGGCCCCCGCTGGACAGAAGAACATCAAACCAGAGTGAGAAGAAGTCTTGAAATCCACGTATTTCCGGAGATTGGACAACTACCGATCACAGAAATTGATACAATCACTTTGCTGAATGCCCTACGGAAAATTGAAATGCAGGGAAAGCACGAGGCCGCAAGTCGAGCAAGGCAACGCTGTGAGGGAGTGTTTCGCTATGGTATTCAAACGGCAGTCTGTGAACGTAACCCCGCAATCGACCTTCGAGGCGCACTGACACCCCCCACAGTTAAACATCTAGCCGCACTCAAACCTGATGAAATACCTGAATTTTTGCACAAGCTGGAAGCATACGAGGGGCATCCGGTAACACGCTTGGCTATGTGGTTTATGCTCTATACGTTTGTACGAACAAAAGAATTGAGACTTGCAAAATGGAGTGACATCAATCTTGATCCGGAAGAACCACTTTGGATAATTCCAGCCGAAAACATGAAAGCGAAGCGAGAACATCATGTTCCATTGTGCTATCAAACAATTGACGTACTGGAACAAATGCAGGAGTTTTCCGGCCCTGATGGTTTAGTTTTTCCACAAGAAAAAAACGCACAGAAGCCGATGAGCGAGAATACTTTGATTTTTGCGTTGTATCGTATGGGCTACCATTCCAGGGCAACCACGCACGGGTTTAGGGCCACTGCAAGCACAATCCTGAATGAGTCAGGTATGTGGCATCCGGACGCAATCGAAAGACAACTTGCACATCAAGAAGGCAATAAAGTCAGGGCGGCTTATGACAGGTCATTGCACATGGAGCAACGCCGTAAAATGATGCAATGGTGGGCCGATCATGTGGACTCACTGATGATACCCGCTGATGTCCGCTGATGTAATTGATTTGCATACTGAGCGAAAGAGGAGGGGGACCGTATGAGCACTGAAAACGATAAAATAAAACGCAATGTTTTGGCTATAAAAACAGGAAAGCAAGGACAAATTTTATTAGATGATGCAATAGAGAAATGCAGACTTACTGTTTTGGCTATAAAGTTAGGAATACAATGGCATGTTTTATTAGATGATTCAGTTCGGAGCCAGAAATCTGTATTTGTACGATTGAAAGGTCAAGGAACACTGTTTACTATTAATAAAATAGATGATGAAACACCAAACGTAACAGATAATAAAATAGATTTGAAAATGCAACTCTGGAAACTGCCAGAGGATGAACTTAAAAAAATGTTAATTGATTTGCCGCCGTGGAGAATTTACAACGTTGTTCCATTTTCTTATGTACTAGAAAAACCGCAAACGTTTCAGTTTCAAATTGTACCGGAATCTATTGATGAAAATGATTTGTTTTTGTTAAGCCCCACAGACGAAACTTT
>JYMV01046161.1_pt1 | contig 10784 bp, 10 predicted proteins | sample 338911 | NCBI WGS metagenome assembly JYMV01 (sample SAMN03354496, study PRJNA234377) | hydrothermal vent metagenome | biome: Deep sea; feature: Hydrothermal plumes at the Eastern Lau Spreading Center, Western Pacific Ocean; material: Seawater | place: Tonga | collected 2009 | depth 2000 m m
TGCCATTTTTATCTTTTACAATAAATGTAACACTACCGTGAATACATGAAAAATAGCTATTACGTTTTGTGTGTATGTGAGGCCCTTTTACCTGACCAGGAAAAACAGAACTTACGTACACCATTTTAGGTTCATACGAAATTATTTTATCCCAATCACGCCAAATTACTGTTAATTCTCCATTAACATGATCGTCCATAATATCCTTAGTAGGATGCTTCTCTAGTTTTATTACCAAAAAATCTTTGTCCGCCATGAATTTTTTTTCAATTATATTAAGCAATAAAAGTTTGGCATAAAAAATACTAGATAAGAGCATCAATCAAGTATCAATTATGACAATATTTTATTAATAAAGAAAAAAAGTGATTTTGATATGAAACTTTTGGTTACTGGAGGACTTGGTTTTATTGGTAGTAACTTTATCACAAAAATACTAGAAGAAAAAAGCGATTTTGAAATAGTTAACGTTGATGCACAATTACATGGTGCAGATAAAAGAAATTTGTCAAGAATTGAAAATAATGAAAATTATGAATTTGTAAATGGCAATATTACAAATAAAAGATTAATGGAAGAATTAATATCAAAATGTGATGCGGTGGTAAATTTTGCTGCAGAATCTTTTGTTGATAGAAGCATAAATGATGCAAATCCATTCTTAGTGTCTAACATAAGAGGCACATTTACAATTCTTGATATTATTACAAAACAAAAAAAACGAATGATCCAGATATCAACTGATGAGGTTTTTGGGAGTTTACCTAAAGGCAGTGCTGATGAACAAACAAAATTTAATCCTTCAAGTCCCTATGCTGCAACAAAAGCTGCTGCTGAACTACTGATAAACTCTTTTTCTATTACACACAATTCTGACGTTGTAATTACTAGATGTACAAATAACTATGGACCAAGACAATTCCCAGAGAAATTAATTCCAAAAACAATCATACTAGCAAAGCAAGAAAGAAGTATTCCGATTTATGGAAACGGCAAAAATTTGCGCGATTGGATATTTGTTGATGAACATTGTGATGCAGTTTATGAAATATTGATCAATGGAAAAGCAGGTCAAGCATACAATATTTCTGCTAATAATGAGATTAGCAATGTGCAAATTGTGCATAAAATTTTAGAAATAATGGGTAAATCTAATGATTTAATTGAATTCGTGGAGGATAGACCTGGACATGATCAAAGATATAGTCTAGATTCATCAAAAATTAAAAATGAATTTGGATGGTCAACTAAAATTAATTTTGAAGAAGGTATAAGAAAAACAATCGAATGGTATGAAAAAAACTTTAGCTATTATGAATCAATTTCAAATGAAATTCTAAAATCCACTCCATGGAAAAATTAGACTTGATTTAGTGGAGGAAAATTTTAGTTATGAAAGGAATTATTCTGCATGGGGGACATGGGACAAGATTACGGCCATTAACTCATACAGGTCCAAAACAGCTATTACCAATTGCAAATAAACCAATGTCACAATATTGCATCGAGTCAATTCGTGAAGCTGGAATTACAGATATTGCTATTATCATAGGCGGCCTGGGTTCAAACAAGGTTAAGGAATATTATGAAAACGGAGAAAAGTTTGGTGTAAATCTTACATATATTGAGCAGGATTACCCAAGAGGTATTGCACATGCAATAAATCTTTGTAAGGATTTTGTATGTAATGAAAAATTTGTAGTTTTCTTGGGAGACAACATCATTCAAAAATCTATTTCTGAGTTTGCTAAAAATTTTGAAAGATCAAATTATGATGCTACAATTTTACTTTGTGAAGTAGATAATCCTACAAGATTTGGCATAGCTGATGTAAAGGACGGAAAAATTCTAAAAATTATGGAAAAACCAAAAAAACCACCAACAAATCTAGCTGTTACGGGAATCTATTTTTTAACTCCAAAAATTTTTGATGTAATTGATCGATTGAAACCATCTAGTCGTAATGAATTAGAAATAACTGACGCACTTCAAATGTTATTAGAAGAAAACCACAACATCAGCTATAACATCATTACTGATTACTGGAAGGATACTGGAACGCCTGAAGATATTATTCATGCAAATAACCAAATTTTGAAAAATATGCAGCCGTATTTTCATGGCAAAAAGGAAAACGGTGTTTCTATCAGTGGAAAATTGATTGTAGGCGAGGGATCGTTAATTAAAACTGGTTCTAGTATTACAGGACCTGTTATCATAGGTAAGAATTGTATCATAGAATCAAACACAACAATAGGTCCCAATACTAGTATAGGAAATAATTCAATCTTATCTGATTGTGATGTTGAAAATTCCATAATTATGTCTGGATGTAAAATTGAATGTAATGCAAAAATCAGACAAAGTATAATCTCGACAAATTCCCATATAAGTCAAAATAAAAAAACTGACAAAGAACATGTTTTTCTACTTGGAGAAGGTACAAAAATTTCACTTTAGTGTTACAAATTCATTCGTAATATTAAATACAGTATAATTTTCCTTTTATTCAATAATTATGAAAAATAACTCTCAGCCTCTTGTTAGTATAATAATTCTAAATTATAACGCAGGTAACTTACTTTTAGATTGTGTTGAATCAGTCTTACAAACTAACTATGAAAATTATGAAATAATTGTTGTAGATAATGCATCAACAGATAACAGTCAAAATGAATGTAATGAAAAATTCAAACCAATTCAATTAATACAAAATCAAAAAAACCTAGGATATTGTGAAGGAAATAACGTAGGAATTAAGGGTGCGAAGGGCGAATTCATTGTTATATTAAATCCAGATACAATTGTAGAATCTAATTGGTTAAAGGAGTTAGTTAATGGTTATCAAAAGTTCGGTGAGGGAATTTATCAGCCAAGATTTCTAACAACAGACAATCATAAAATTTTGCAGGGTACAGGTAATATGATTCAGCTGTTTGGATTTGGTTTTGCTAGAAATAAGGGTGAAATCGATAAAGGCCAATTCAATAAACCTGAGGCTATAGGCTATGCTTCAGGCACTTGTTTGTTTACATCGGCAACTATAATTAAAAAATTGGAAATGTTTGATCCATTTTTGTTTGCCTATCATGACGATTTGGATTTGTGCTGGCGAGCAGCTCTACAAAATATAAAATCGTATTACATTCCAACCTCAATAATTTACCATCCTCCAGAAGGATTTAGTTTTAAGTGGAATGATTTTAAATTTTATCTTTTAGAAAGAAACAGACAATACTGCTTGCTTACACATTATTCCAGGAAGACTTTTTACAAAATGTTACCTGCGTTGATAGTTGTCGATATTTGTGTGTTCTTTTATTATTTGAAAAAAGGAGTAATTATTTCAAAATGTAAAGCCACGATTAACATTCTAAATAATTTTAAGCGTATTAATGAGCGATATAAAAAAATTCAAAATGAACGAACAGTCTCCGATGAAAAACTAATTGAAACATTCGAAGATCACATAATGATTCCAAAAATCATGGATTCTCAAAAAAATGATTTGTTTGCTAATTTTATTATGAATTTGAGTAAGTTTACAAGAAGATTTCTTTAAAAATTCTTATTTTTTATGTTAGTTTTAATCCTACTTCTTCATGTGGCACGACATGATTATCAGTAGTCCTACATAGGTTGAGTATTGCATCTATACTATCAAAATCTTTACCAAAAAATGATGAATAATATGCAGTTATTTCTTCATCTGTATGGAAATTTCTTTGAATGGAAAGTGCATTCATAAATCTCTCCTTATCCAGAATTACTTCTGATAACCAACGATAGTGAACTTTTTTCATAAACTCCTTAGATAGCATTGGTGTCGCAGAAAACTGGAATTCAGTATACAGTCCCTTAGCTGACTCGTCTAAGGCATTGTATTTGTATCCCTCACTGATAGCCTGATCGTACATTTCAGTATCCTTGTAGTATTTCAATGCAAAGAAATATGGACTTACAACATTCTTGAATTGTTTCATATACTCAATAGTGTAATTCACATCTTCTTCAGTTTCAGTTGGGAATCCATACATAAAGAATAATCTAACCATTATGCCCTTAGAACAAGTATAGTCCACTATTTTTTTCAGTTTTTCTAGATGTACATTTTTCTTCATGTATTTTTGCATTCTTTGTGAGGGAGTTTCAAATGCATATGCAACAGAGATAGTTCCAGCTTCGACCATTTTATCAACAAATTCTTCAGTCATTATATCCCCTCTTAAGCCATTAGGAAATTGTATACGCACTTTTATTTTCTCGTCAATTATTCTATCAAATATTTCAGTAGCCCTTCTCATATCAATGTTAAAAATATCATCAGTAAAGAAAAGGTCAGTTATATCTTGATTTTTTTGTAAATTTTTTATTTCATTAACTACTGATTCAGGTGTTCTAAACCTTGTTTTTTTCCCGAAGATAACATGACAGTATGTACAGCTATATGGGCAACCCCTTGTAGATTCCATTAACGCATATTTGTTTCTCGAGTATCCCCAATTGAAACTTTCATAATATTTAGGAAAATCAACCATGTTATAATCTGGGAAACCAAGATTGTCGAATTCTACTAAATCCATTCTTCCAAAACGAAAGACCGGTTTATTATCCACGTAATGTTCTTTCTTGTTAAGTGATATACCACTAACATCACTGTAATCTTTGTTATCTAGTACTCTTTTCATAACTTCTAAAAGACTTGCTTCAGCTTCTCCTATGAAAAAAAGATCTGCGTCTGTCTCAATGAATTCGTCCGTATTTTTTTCGGATACATAAGGTCCTCCAACCATCAGAAGGGCGTCAGGACAAAACTGTCTTACTTGATGTAAAAGTGGTTCCAATATCTGTCTGTTAGCTGACACTGCACGAAAACCAACAAAATCCGGTTTTTCTTTTTTAATTATTTCAATTAATTCTTCCTCACTGCTATATTCTACTCCAAAATCCATTAGTTTAATATCTAAAGTAGTCAAATATTTTTTCAAATATGTTGCAAGGCACATAATACCAATGGGAAAACCATAGACGTTGATTGATCTTCTCTTTTTTATGTTCATATCTTCGCAATTAGCCAAATCAATCAAAATGAGCTTCTTTCCTCTTGCTTTTTCAGCCCACTCATTTTCATGATTTGGTATTTGATCATGCTCTTTAATCTGAACTAATTTGCTCATATCTACCTCTATGTTACAATTTAGAATTATAAATAAAAGTCTCTTGTTATAATTATGCCAGCCTAATTTTATTAATAAAAAATGAAGTTCTCACTTCTGAAAAGCGATCACTGTAGCAATAGCAAATTCCTTTTCATGACTAACGGAGACAATAAAGTCATATTTTTTATTCATTTTTCCATTGATTTTAATTCCAGGTTTATTTTTAGAATTTGAAATACAAATATCCTTTAACAAAATTTTATCTGGGATCGCTTTAATGACGGATTCTTTAATTGCAAACTTTCCAGCAAAATGTTCATATGGTGAACTAAATTTTTTACAATAATTTATCTCCGATTCTGAAAAAATTTTTTTATAGAAATCTAGATTATTTCTTAATGGCTTTTTCTTAAATCTAGTAACATTAACAATATCAACTCCTACGCTAAATGCATGATTCAATTATTTCTCATATAGTATAATTATAAATTATCTAATTAATATTTGGAATAATTTTTTCTTGATTAATTCATAACAAGGTTTATTTTGTCTACTAGAAGCTTTGTTGGAGATTGAGCGAATTAAATAATTTAAAATTAGAAATTAAAAAGATATTTTTTAACGTATTTCCTAATTTGAAAGAGGGGGATTTTGATTGGGAAAAACATCAATCTGGTTATGATGATTGGGATTCATTTGCACAAATGCAATTAATCACTGCTACAGAATCTAAATTTAAAATAAAATTTGATATTGATGATGTTATTGCAATTACATGTGCAAATGATTTGTTAAAATTTACTGAATCACACTCATGAATACAATTCCTGATTTACTACAAAATTCTGTACACGATAATTCAAAAAAAACTGCTATAATTTCAAACGAAGAAGAATATTCGTATAAAGAAATCGATGATTTATCATCATCAGTATCTACAAATATTTTACAATATCCGAGAAATTCTGTAGTTAGTCTAATGCTAGAAAACTCTTTGGAGTTTATTGTGTCATACTTAGGAATTTTAAAGGCGGGTAAAATTGCACATATAATTCCTCCAAATATATCTAAGGAGAATTTAACTGAACAAATTAAATCAGCGAATCCAACATGTTTGATTTCATCAAAAGATTATGCTTCAAAGCTAAATTCAGAATTAATTAATTTTGATGTATTAGAAGTTAAGGAGATACTTTCCAAACATATGGTTAAAGACATAGATAATTATTCAACTCCTGATGATTTCGCTTATTTGATTTATACTTCAGGAACTACTTCCAAACCCAAAGGGATAGGAATTACACATAAAAAATCTCTATTCACCACTAATAATATAGTAAATATTCTAGGCTACAAAAATTCTGATATAGAAGTACTTCCCTTATCACTTTCACATTCATTTGGCTTAGGATGTTTACATACTGCACTGTTTGTTGGTTCTACAATTATTTTACATAAGAATGCTATAGATGTAGAAAATATTTTGAACTCAATTACACGTTATCATGCAACAACTTTAGCTGCAGTTCCAGCTACACTTACTAAATTGGTTGAAAATTATAATAATACAACAAAATTAACCTGTGAAAATTTAAGATTGATTATTACAAACAGTACAGCCATTCCAGAATTAACTGTAAAAAAATTAAAAAATATAATTAAAACTGGAAAACTTGCAACATATTATGGGTTAACAGAGGCATCTCGGTCTACATTTATGGTTTTTAATGATATAACTGGAAAAGAAGCTTCTGTTGGAAAACCAGCCCAAAATGTAAAAATAAAAATAGTGAATGAAATGGATGATCCAAAAAAAAATGGTGAGATATTTATCAAGGGTGAAAATGTAATTGAGAAATATTGGAATAACGAAGAAATGGATCATAATATACAAAACGGATGGATAAAAACTTCTGATATGGGTTATTTTGATGAAGATGGCTATCTTTATCTCACTGGAAGAGTAGACGACATGATAAATGTTGGAGGAGAAAAAGTTTTTCCAAATCAGATTGAAAGTGTAGTTAAGAGGTTAGATGGTATTGATGAGGCAGTTGTTATTGGTGTCAGCCATGATACATTTGGGGAAGTTGCAAAACTATTTGTTAAAAAATCACAAGATAGTAAAATCAAAGAATCTGATATTATGGAATACTGCATAAAAAATTTAGAGCGCTATAAGGTTCCGGTAAGTATTAGATTCATAGAAGATTTTCCACAGACTGATTATGGAAAAATTAAACGATATGCACTAAAAGACTACAAATAGAGGATGTCTGCGAAAATGGGATCAAATATAGAAACTTTGTTAGAGTCTGATCCCTATACGTTAACTAAAAATGAAAAAAGTGTGATTTTTCTTAATTCCATGAAGGAGGCTGTTAGCTTTCATTATGAAAAATCAAAAGAGTTTAGAAAAATCTGTGATAACAGAGGGTTTACACAAACAAAAAATTTTTCAGTGGAAGAGATCCCATTCCTCCCTGTTTCATTATTTAAAAAATTTAAATTAAAATCTGTTCCAGATTCTGAAGTTTTTAAAACAGTTTATTCAAGTGCCACAACTAGTGATTTACCAAGTATTATTTTTCTTGATAGAATTACTTCAGAAAGACAAACTAAGGTATTAATTTCTATAATGAGAAATTTTCTTACTGAAAAAAAGGATTTTCTAATAATCGATCAGGATAACTCTATGAATACACTGCCTGATATAAAATCACGTTCATCAGCAATTCGTGGATTTTTTCCTTTTATGAAATCAGTGAAATTTGGATTGGATGATGACCTCAAATTAGATGAAGAGCAATTTCAGGGGTTAAATGAAAAAAGTGTCTGCGTGTTTGGATTTACGTGGCTTTTGTATAAAACAATATCAGAGAACAAAGACAATATCAAAATTAAAAATATTTTCAAAACCACTGAAAATATAATTGTAATCCATATGGGTGGTTGGAAAAAATTACAGGATTTACAAATAAGCAAGGAACAGTTTAAGCATATGGTTTCAGATTTTTTTAATTGTAAAAAAGAGAATATCATAGATATTTATGGAATGACAGAGCAATTGGGGACAATTTACCCTGATTGTGATGAAGGATACAAACACGTTCCGATATATTCTGAGATTATGATTAGGAACACGGATACGTTAGAAATAGAGGAGTTTGGCAAATCTGGGTTTATACAACTCTTATCTCCAATACCACACAGCTATCCTGGAATTTCTTTACTATCTGATGATATTGGAAAAATCATAGGTGTTGATAATTGTCCATGTGGTAGAAAAGGAAAATATTTTCAATTTGAAAAAAGAGCAGAACAGGCTGATATTAAGGGGTGTGGTGATACAATTGGCTAAATTATTGATTTCTAAAGGAGAGTTTGTAAATTCTGAGGCTACAACAATTGAGGAAAGTGTAAAAGCAATACAAAATTCTAGAGAATGGTTACACTCGCAAAAAATTGACGATGTTTTAGAATATGTAGACATGATTGGTAAACATTGGTCTAATAATTTCCAAAATAAAATAGGACCTAATTTATCTCATGTCAAAAATTTTCTCTCTAAATCATACTTGGAGAAGAAGCTTGACATTGCACTTCACGGAGATAAATATTCTTTAGATAATTTTGTTGATTTAGGAGATTCCGAACTTTTGTTTCATGCACAGCCCAGAGGTGTTGCCTGTCATTGGATTGCGGGAAATGTTGACATATTAGGTATATTCTCTGCAATTCAATCATTACTTACGAAAAATGTTTCAATCATTAAAGTGCCATCAAATTACAATCTGTTAGTTGATTTATTGATTAGTTTAGAAAATATCAACACGAAAAAAATTTCTGGAAAAAAAATGCTAGAATGCTTTGAAGTTTTATACGTTGAACAGGATGATGAAAAAAATCAAAAAATACTATCTGATTCAGCAGACATCAGGGTTGCTTGGGGTGGGGCTGATGCTATAAAATCTATTACATCATTACCGAAAAGTCCATTTACAGAAGACATCATCTATGGTCCAAAATATTCCTATGTTATAATAGATGAAAAATCTATCCAAAAACAACAAACGCAGATAGCACAAAAAATTGCACTTGATGTAAGTACATTTGATCAGTATGCATGTTCATCACCTCATACAGTTTTTGTAAAAACCAAAGATCCAAAAATAATTTCAGCTTTTTCAGATTCATTATCTCAAGCGATGGATGATGTTGAAAGAATTCTATTACCCAAACAAAAAGAAACTGACGAAAAATCAAAGGAAATCATCTCAACTCGATCAGAGTATGAGATAAAAGGAAAAGTTATTTCATCCAAGAATCTTAATTGGACTGTCATTGTTTCTGACGAAGAAGGATTGGCTCAACCTACCTTTTCTCGTGTAATACATGTAAGACCTTTTAAAGATAACAATGTGATTTTGAATGACAATAGAAAAATTCAATCCATTGGATTATCAGTCGATGATAATGATCGATTTCAGTTTATTGATAAAATTACATTTTTTGGAGGAGATAGGTGTCCTTCTTTAGGAAAAATGAGTTTTTTTGACTCTCCGTGGGATGGTATGTTTGGAATGGACAGGATGGTTAGATGGATAACCACTTACAAATAAAATAACCAAATTTGAATTGAGTAAATGTATTTTCTTAGTAAGCTTTAGATTTTAAAATAAAACTCAACAAGTGATATACATGGAAAATGATGAAAATCCTCTTCCTATTAACGAAAGGGAAGTAATGGAGTACTATGGATGTTCAGGAAGATTTGACAGATTTAAATTAAAAATTAAATTCTTTCGAAGTTGGATTTTACATTGCCTTGCATACTCATCTCCACATTCTAATTTTGCAATAAGGATGCAAAAAGCAAGAGGTGTGAAAATTGGTAAAAATTGTTATTTCAATCCATATGTCTTAATTGATCTAGTTTATCCAACATTGGTAAAAATTGAAGACAATGTTTCTATAGGCTCCAACGTAATGATCTTTGCACACGGTAACATTTCTGCAAATTCATTCTTAAAGGGTAAATATCCACGAAAGGTTTCAAATGTAATTATAAAATCAGGTGCTGCAATTAATCCAGGTGTAATAATAATGGCTGGTATTACTATAGGTGAAAATTCAATTATTTCACCACGCAGTGTAGTTACACAAGATATTCCTGATTATTGCATTGCAGTAGGAAATCCTGCCAGAGTTATAAAAAAGATCGATCATTGAAAGGATAAATTGAATATTTTAGGAATTGATTTTGAAGATTGGTATCATCCAGAATTAATAAAACGAAACATCAAGAATGAAAAACATACACCTTCTGTCATTAATGGTATTGACAAAATACTTGATTTGCTAAGAAAACATGAAACATTTGCAACATTTTTTGTTGTTGGTGAATTGTTAGAAATTAAACCGGAGATTTTTGACAAGATCATTGAAAACGATCATGAAATTGCATTTCATACTATGTATCATGATCGATTAGATTCACAGGGGTATAAAGAAAAATTTCCTGATGAAATTAAAAAATTTGCAAAATTAACTAATCATAAATCACGAGGCTTCAGAGCACCTACATTTTCACTTAATAATGCTAGCTCATGGGCAATTGATGTT
>JYMV01016822.1_pt1 | contig 10783 bp, 7 predicted proteins | sample 338911 | NCBI WGS metagenome assembly JYMV01 (sample SAMN03354496, study PRJNA234377) | hydrothermal vent metagenome | biome: Deep sea; feature: Hydrothermal plumes at the Eastern Lau Spreading Center, Western Pacific Ocean; material: Seawater | place: Tonga | collected 2009 | depth 2000 m m
CACAATTGTTAAGCAACCATTGGTTGCTGTAGATGCCGAAAAAAATTATAATATTAAGGTCAATGTTTCCGGTGGGGGTTTAACAGGTCAGGCTGGCGCGATCCGCCTTGGGATTTCCAGGGCGCTTCTGAATATAAATTCAGATTATCGCCCTGTTTTAAAATCAAAGGGTTTCCTTACTCGTGATGCCCGCAAAGTGGAACGGAAAAAACCCGGTCAGCCAGGTGCCCGAAAAAAATTCCAATTCTCAAAACGATAGAAGAAAATGACTGAAGTAAAATTTAAAGATCTGCTGGGAACCGGAGCCCATTTTGGGCATGTTACCAGAAAGTGGCACCCCAACTATAAACCCTATATTCTAACGGAAAAGAATGGGGTACATATCATAAACCTGGAAGAAACTGTCACTGCTATCAATAAAGCCATAAGTTTTATCAAAGATGTAATTGAAAAGAAAGGCGAGGTTCTTTTTGTTGGTACAAAAAAACAGGCCCGTGATATAGTTCAACAGGAGGCTGACCGTTGCGGGATGTTTTATATTGTTGAACGCTGGCTGGGAGGGACACTGACAAATTTTTCAACAATAAGAAAGAGTATCAAACGGCTAAAACTCCTTGAAAAAGAAGGCTCAAGCCTCTATGAAAATCTCACTAAAAAGGAAACCCAGATGCTTAACCGGGAACGAGTCAAACTAGCTGACCAACATCGCGGCATCAAAGATATGCGGCGACTTCCTGATGCGGTTATTGTTGTGGATGCGAATTTTGAGGGGACAGCAATCCGAGAAGCAACAAGTTTGGATATTCCGGTGGTGGCTATTGTGGATACGAATACGGATCCATTACACATTGATTATCCTATCCCGGCCAATGATGACTCGATTCGCACTATACAGCTTATAATGTCTGCCTTTTCCGATGTGATTATAGATGCAAAGGGTTTTGCAACAGTTGAATCTGATGGTGATGATGATACGTCAGATCCTGTGAATGAATCAGTAAAGGCTACTGATGTGGAGAAAGTAGAAAGTTCAGAAGATGAACATTCTGGTGAAAATATCGAGGCACTATCACAGGAAAAATCTATTGAAGAGGAAGAATGATTGTTATGAGTGTTGATGCTAAGCTTGTGAAACAGTTGCGAGATAAAACCGGTGCCGGGATGATGGACTGTAAAAAGGCACTGGTAGAATCAAATGGTGATCTTGAAAAAGCTGTCGATCATTTAAGGAAATCCGGAATTGCTAAAGCAGCAAGAAAAGGTACCCGTGAAACAAAAGAAGGCCTGGTATTTTCTTATATCCATGCGGGGGGGCGCTTAGGTGTATTGGTGGAGATCAATTGCGAAACTGATTTTGTTGCCAAGACCGAAGGGTTTTCTGATCTGGCACGTAACCTGGCCATGCAGATAGCTGCAACAAACCCAATAGCTGTCGATAGAAAAAATATTTCTGAGTCGATTTTGAACCGTGAAAAAGAAATTTATATTGAACAGGCAAAATCATCGGGGAAACCGGATAATATTATTGAAAAAATGATTGATGGAAGGTTGAATAAATTTTATCAGGAAAACTGCTTAATGGAGCAGGCTTTTATCAAAGATCCTGATAAAAAGGTTCAAGACCTGGTTACTGAAACCATCGCCACTTTGGGTGAGAATATCAGCATTAATCGCTATATCCGTTTCGCTGTGGGCGAAACAGGACCCACCAACGGTCAATTATAATTCCTGATCATATGTCTGAACCGCTGTATAGCCGCGTTCTCCTTAAACTCAGTGGAGAAGTGCTGGCTGGTAAACAGGGGTTTGGGATTGATCCTGGAAAAGCTCTTTATCTGGCTCAGCAGGTAAAATCTATCCATGATTTAGGTGTCAAAATTGGCCTTATCATCGGTGCCGGAAATATTTTCCGCGGCATCCAGGCTGCCGGACAGGGAATGGATCGGGTAACGGGTGACTATCTGGGAATGCTGGCGACCATTATGAATGCTATTGCTGTTCAGGATGCTTTGGAAAAAGAAGGCTGTGAAACCAGAGCCTTATCTGCCATCAGTGTTGCCCAGATTGCTGAACCCTATATTCGGCGCAGAGCTATTCGGCATTTGGATAAAGGCCGCATTGTCATCATGGCTGGAGGTACTGGAAACCCATTTTTTACAACCGATTCTGCCGCTGCTCTCCGGGCCACCGAACTGGGAGCTGAAGTGGTTCTGAAAGGGACGAAGGTGGATGGGGTCTATGATAAAGATCCCCTGGTTCATGCGGATGCAAAAAAATATAATTCTATTACTTATTCAAAAGTGATTCGAGATAATATTCGTGTGATGGATTTAACAGCGATCACTCTCTGTAAAGAAAATAATTTGCCTATTCGGGTGTTTAATATCAATAATCCCGGAGACTTGATAGGGATTTTTATGGGTAGTAAACTAGGTACTATCGTAGCTGAATAAATGCTGGACGAAATTCATCAAGATGGCGAACACCGAATGGATCAGGCTACTAGCCATACACAAGGTGAATTGAATAAGATTCGCACTGGCCGCGCCAATCCGGAAATGTTTAATTCGATTATGGTAGAATATTACGGTACGTTAACACCTTTAAGTCAAGTGTCTACCATCTCAGTGCCTGAACCTAGACTTATTACCCTGCATCCCTATGAAAAAACGCTGATTCCCGTCATTGAAAAGGCCATTATGAATGCAAATATGGGATTTACACCTGGTAATAATGGTACATCTGTACTGATTCCTATCCCTCATCTATCTGAAGAGCGGCGGGTAGAATTAAACCGGTTTGTACATAAATTGGTGGAGGATGGCCGAGTTGCAGTACGAAATGTTCGCCGGGATGTACTCCATCATCTTCATGAATACGGTAAAGAAGAACACATCAGCGAGGATGAGATAAAACGACAGGAAGATGATATACAAAAACTCACTGACGATCATATTAAGCGGCTGAATGAAATTCAGGAGCAAAAGGAAAGTGAGATTCTGGAAGTTTGATGCTTTAGCTCATTTGAAAAAAAGCCCCGGGGAACCGGGGCTTTTTCATTTGATATATTCACTATATTAGTTTAATCACATTTTGACCAACCACAGTGATGGCAGGTGAGACAACCCCCTTCTTTGAAAACAGTATGATTATTGCATTTTTTACAAATCGTTATTCCTGCTGGAATTGTGGGCTCTTGCTTTTCTCCGTTGGCCTCATCTGCCATAGGAGCCATGGTAATCAACAATTTTTGATCACCTTCCTGGTCTTCAGTATCATCTGTCTGTTGCCGTATTTCATGAAGGTAATCATCCAACGCTTTTCCTATAGCGTCTGGTGTGGACAGGATCAAGCGGCCGTCCTCCCAAGTTGGGTTAGGTCCGGAAATACCCTTTAGCTGTCGCACGACTGATTCAGGATTAACACCGGATCGTAAAGCGAGCGAGATCAAGCGGCTGATAGCTTCTGATTGAGCAGCGGCATTTCCTCCGGCTTTTCCAATAGTTGTGAAGACTTCGCACAAACCGTCTTCATCTTCATTGATTGTGATATATAGTGATCCTTCCCCGGTTCTGATTCGACGGGTCACTCCTTGCGTTTGATTAGGGCGGCTTCGCGGATGTTTGGCGACCCTGCTGTCATCTTTTATTTCTGTAGTTTCGGCAGTTGGTTGCTCGCTGGTTTCCTGCACTTTTTTATTTGAGATCAAGATACCTTCCCGGCTGCCTTCGCGATAAACTGTAATTCCCTTCAGTCCATTTTCGTAAGCGGTCATATAAATATCAGCCACCGTGTCTACCGTGATGTCTTCAGACAGGTTGACCGTGGATGATATTGATGAGTCAATATATTTTTGAATAGCACCCTGCATCTTCACCCTAAAATAGGGATCAATATTGTGGGCAGTAACCACATGATCAGGTAAATTTTCATCATTCCCGTAAAGTTCTTTTATGATCGGATGATAAACTGTGTATTCTTCGAATTCCCTACCATAACTGTCATTCTTTTTTACGCGGCGATTGTAGGATGTGGCGAAAATAGGCTCAATACCGGATGTCACTCGGGCCACGATCGCCCCGCTGCCTGTTGGAGCCACCGTGGTTAATGTACAGTTGCGAATCCCATATTTCTTTATTTTTGCTTTTATTGATTTTGGCAGATTTTTAATAAATTTACTTTTATTGTAGCCTTCCCAGTTAAAGTTTGGGAATTGTTCTTTTTCCTGTGATAATTCAATGCTGGTTTCATAGGCGGCATCGCGGAACATGGACATGATTTGTTCCACGGTCTGCAGGGCATCTTCACTATCATATCTGATGCCCATGCGCACCAGCATGTCACCCAGACCTAGAATTCCCAGGCCGACTCGGCGGTCATTGGATGCATTCATTTTTTGTTCTTCTAGAGCATGCCGATCCATATTATAGTCGATTACATTATCCAGAAATCGTGTGGCTACGGCTACTGTGTCCTTGAATTCTTCTATCATGAAATTCTTATTATCATCCACAAATCGATCGAGGTTGACTGCTCCCAGGTTACAGCAGCCGCCATCGGGGAGGGGCTGTTCAGCACAGGGGTTGGTTGAGACCAAAGGTGAACAATACTCAGCATTATGATAATCTGTCATCGTATCCCAGAAAATCAGGCCTGGCTCTGCACTAGTATGGGCGTGCAGGTTGATTTTGTCCCATAGCTCTTTAGCCTTGACGGTTTTATATACCTGTTTATCATAATGGAGATCAAAATCATCATCATTTTTAACTGCGTCCATGAACTTGTGTGTGAGCAAAACGGATACATTGGAATATTTCACCATGTTGATGTCTCCAGTTTTGATCTCGATAAATTTTTCAATATCTGGGTGATCTACTCTCAAGGTCTGCATATTAGCGCCACGGCGTCCATGCTGAGCAATGGTATTAGTATTTTCGCTGAAGAGATTCATAAAACCAGTGGGCCCACAGGAATTGCCGCCGGTTCCGTTAATTGTATCACCTGCAGGTCGTAAAATGGATAGATCATGGCCGCAGCCGCCACCATATTTGTAGGTTAGGGCTTCCTGGATAATTGTTTTGTAAATGGAATTAATGGAGTCATCTTTGATGCCTACTACATAACAATTATTTAAGGTAGTGGTAATATCTTTCCTCCCGGCCCCATGCATGATCCGGCCACCAGGCACAAATTTGAAATCTTCAAGAATGGAGAAAAATTTCTTTTCCCATTTTTTCCTCAGGGCTTTAGTTTTCTCAACTGAAGCTAATGCTTGAGACTGACGGACCCATAACGCCCAGGGATGCGTTTCCCAGGGAGCCAGGTATTTCTGTTTGAGAACATCTGCTCCAAGATTGTCATTATTATAATAGGCATTGACGCGATACTGGTCTGGTATGTTTGATTCTTCTGAATCTTTTTGGCGATCCAAAATTGGCTGAATTAATGGTTCAACAGAACGTTTTCCCGGTTGATTCAGCGGTAGATTTAATTCAATTGCTTCGGCCATTTACGTTTTCCTTCGGTATGTGTGGTGTACGTGGTTCGTATTTCCTGAAAGGGCAAGAGGGCTGACAAATGAAAGCGAAATTTTTCGCTCGGTTGGCTAGACACAATATAGAAAATGTACATAAAAACAGACAAGCGGTATTGTGAGAAAAAATCATTTTTTTGACAAACTAGTCAATATTTTATGTGAGTATTGGCTATGTCTTTATTTTGATACGTTTTACAAAGAATAGTAAAAATTGATAATGCTAAATTAGGAAACCAAATATGAAAGCAAATTTTAATGTAATCTTTTTCATGATCATTTTAATGAGCATGACCACTGCCCAAACCCTGGATGAAGAGCACCGCCTGGTTTGTGGGAATTTCGATTTTGGAGTTATTCCCAAGGCAGCCAGGCAGTTTGCAATTGAAGAAAGAGGTCGCGATGAACAGTATGGCATCAACCTGGCTTTCCAAATCATCTACGGTCGATATGCCTATACAGACATCACCCTGTACCTGACTATAAATGAGCATTTTGAAGGTGCTTCTTTCCTTGTCTTTGATACCTTCACAAAACACTACATCATGGACGACTGGATGCAGTTCACTGAACCAAACCAATCGATTGGTTTGACTATAGCGGACCGAGCTGGCCCGCACTACCTCCGCATTTATGCACCCCATGACAGTGCTGCCGTTTCCGGTTACATAGTTGATGAAAATAATAATGTGCTCAGCAGTTGGGGTGGGCAGGAAGGGTCATCATCCAGCAGTGTTTACATCCAGTTTGATACAGGCCCAGGAGATACAGATGTGGGCAATACGCCGGATGATGAAATTATGCGGGCTGTTGAACGGATGAACTACCGTCACCAGAATTCTAATTCACCCTTTCATTTTGAGATCGATACGATACATCATGTTCACAATAATAGCTGGGCTATGGGTGAGGATCTTTATGACACATGGGAATCGGTTTATGAACTCTCTTATAATCCCACGGAAATCCTGAATATATTTACCGTCATTGGCTTCCATTACAATCTGGGTCTTGGCGGCGTGGGCGTCAATCCTTGGTATCTAGAATCCTGGGATTCCGTTTTTTACCGGGTATCCATGAAAGGTATTTATCTCACAGATCTATCAGCCGAGGAAGGACGGGATCATGTCTTTGATCATGAAGTGGGGCATAGCCTGGGACTGCTCCATACTTTTAACTACGGCTGTGACCTAGGTACGCATGGGGATTATGTGCTGGATACTCCGACCCACGCCTATGCAAACTATGTCTGCGATTACTCTGTGGATTCCTGCCCGGATGGCCCGGGGAACGACCCGGTGGATAACTGCATGAATTATGTTTATGGCTCAGAGTGCCAGATGGGATTTACTGTGGGACAGCATGGCCGAAGCCTCTGGGCCATTGAACAATGGGTGCCAACCTTGATCGACTTAATTGACGATGTGACCAGTGTCCCGGAAGATTATACCACGATCCAGGAAGCGCTTGATTCTGCGGAAACGGGATATACGATCTATGTGAGCCCCGGCACTTATGTTGAGAATATTATTTGGCCGAATACAGGCGGGCTAAGACTGATCGGCTCCGGGCCGGATTCCACCATCATAGATGGGAATCAAACCAATAGAGTCATTGAAGTGGATGATGATGCATCTCCTCCATCCGAGATCAGCGGGTTTACAATTACCAATGGCAATACCACCGGAAGAGGCGGTGGCATCGAAATTGAAATGACAGGGGATATCTTACTGTCAAACCTGGTTATTTCTAATAATCAGGCAAGTTCCGGAGGTGGAATCGTGGTGGAAGGAATTGGCGGCGCCTGGATGGGAGAAGCACATGTCACCGTTGAAAATGTTGTTTTTTCCGGGAACCATGCCACTGGCAATGGGGGTGGTTTTTCTGCACATGAGGATTTTGTATCTACATTATTTAAAAGTGTAACCTTTGCCAACAATACGGCAGATGGTTCAGGGGGTGGAATGAATTTCTATAGTATGGGTAATTATGCCGTAATTCTTAATTCAATTATTTGGAATAATACACCTGATAATTTATATGGCCCACATTTATTCCCCTATTTTTCAAATATTGAAAACGGATATGATGGTGTGGAAATAATGAATTCAGACCCATTGTTTGTCAGCGATGAAGATTTGAGATTACAAGCGGAATCCCCTTGTATTGATGCTGGGAGTGCATATATCAATGTGGATATAGATCCCACTTTAATGATTCCGGGAGAAATGTGGATGGAAGGTGTCATGGTAGATTTAACACCGGCATTTTATGGTGGGAACGCACCGGACATGGGTGCGTATGAGTCGCCTTATACGGCTCCCTTGTCCTTGAATGAAGAAATTTCACCGCTGGAGTACAGGCTGTATCCGCCATACCCCAATCCATTCAATCCTTTTACCACGTTACGATATGACTTGCAGAAGGATGGACATGTGCATATAACGATCTACGACATATTAGGGAAGCGGGTAAAGACACTCATAAATAGCCGCCAGACTGCCGGATACAGGTCTGTCCAGTGGAATGCCAGGAACGATGCCGGCACAGCTGTATCTCCTGGTGTCTATCTATATACAATAGAGACAGGTGATCCTTCCACAAGCCCAGCACATAGCTTCAGGCAGACCAGGAAAATGGTGCTAATGAAATAATTTTTACCCTTGCCGCACGCTCATGGTTTGCCCATCAGGGAGTTTTGTTAGTGAAAGATGTAATAGTTAGATTTTTATCAGGAATAGGACAGCATATTGACGCGGTTTGCACATCTACTTGTATTTAGCGGGATTCTTTTCGGCCAGGATCTTTTTGATCGGTACGAAGCCCACATCCTGGACATTCAATTTTATAATCCTGATTATGACCAAATTTTACAGGATCGATGGGAGATAGATGATAAAACCTACGAGCTAGCCACCATTATTTTTAATGGTGACACTCTAGACAGTGTGGGTGCGCGCTACAAGGGTAATTCAACATTCTGGTGGGCGAGAGCGGTTGGCAGTCCCAAGTTTCCGCTTAATATTGATTTTAACCTGGTTCATGGTGACCAGGATCTGCTCGGCTACAATAAAGTAAAATTATCCAATTCCATATTTGATGCCACTTTTGTCAGAGAATCCATTGGCTATCTGACGGAAGGGTATTATCTCCCCACATCCGAAGTCGGGTATATGAACGTTTCTGTGAATGGTGAGTTGTTGGGCTTGTATGTTTCTGTTGAATCGGTCAACACACAGTTCCTGACCAAACACTTTGGGAATAACGAAGGAACATTCTTTAAGTGTGAGCCCCAGTTTCATTATGGGTCTAATTACAATGCCTGGCCGGACCTTCGCTGGTATGGCAGTGATTCCAATGCCTATGCCTATCAGAAGGGCTATGAATTGAAATCAGAGTCAGGCTGGAGCGAACTGCTGGAACTGATCTACACCTTAAATTTTGATATTGATAATATTGAGACCATCCTTAATGTGGATCTGGTGCTATGGTTGTTTGCGGCATCTAATGTTATGCCTGATCTGGATGCCTATACAGGACTCTATATGCATAATTATTATTTATACCGAAACACGGTCAGCGGCCAGTTTGAGATGATCCCATGGGATAAAGATCACACGTTTGGCGGTGCCCAGATCAATGATATTCTGGGTATGGGCGGCGATGTATCCTGGGTCTATAACTGGGATCCTTTTTTGTTTGAAAATGTCGATGCACGCCCGCTCTTTAGCCAATTGGTGAGTGTCCCACTGTATAAAAAGATCTACACTGCCCATATGCGCACCATTATAAATGATATTTACAATGTGCAATACGTACAGGATATCGCATATGGGATGCAAGATTCAATCGAGACATATGCTGAAAATGATCCTAATCTTTTTCCACCATTCGGACAGGGCCAGTATTTTCGATACAATGTTGATAATTATCTGATAGCACCTGATGGATCCCACTGGTGCGGCATAACTTCAACGATCGATGCGCGCGTTGAATTTTTATTGAGCCATAATGAGATCTCCAAGACAGCACCGGTGATCTCTTATGTCAACCAGGAAAATACAAACCCTGTTGCAGGAGAAGATGTTGTTATTCAGGCAGTGGTAACGGGGGCCGCTTCAGTCGAGCTAATGGCTGCACAATACCCGTCCAGCACCCGGTTCATTTCTTTTCCCATGTTCGATGATGGCGAGCATGGCGATGGGGAAGCAAACGATTATCTTTTTGGTGCAGTTATGCCGTTTCAGGATGGGGGCAGCCATATAAAGTATTATGTCAGAGCCGGCAATGATGACGCACTAGTGCTCAGCCCACAAAAGGCAGAGCGTGAATACTATGAGTATATGATCGACTATGGAACGCTACCAGACTCTACGCTGGTGATCAATGAGATTAATTATAATGCAGCTGATGACCATGATCCAGGCGATTGGGTGGAACTGTACAATCCCACTTCCGATATAATTGATATGGGCAACTGGGCGTTCAAGGATGAGAATGATGATCATGTGTTTACCCTTCCTGAAAATATGTCCCTTGCCCCGAACCAATACATTGTTCTATGCGAAGATTCAGCTTCCTTTAAGGCACTTTTCCAGGATGTTAATAATATAATAGGAGACCTTGGTTTTGGGTTAGAAGGCGGTGGAGAACTGATCAGATTATATGATTCAAACGGTGCGCTAATGGATACGGTCAGCTATGATGATTCTGATCCGTGGCCCGAAGCCCCGGATGGAAACGGACCAACGCTTGAACTGATCAACCCTGGTGAAGATAATGCCCTGGCAATAAACTGGTCCGCGTCTGAAGGATACGGTTCGCCGGGGAGCCTGAACACAGCCTTTCTATCCAGTGGAGTCCAGGCATGGGTCCCTAAAACGTTTCAGGTTTATCCTAACTACCCCAACCCCTTTAACCCAACCACCACGCTCCACTATGACCTGCCCGAAGATGGTGTTGTCAAGATCACTATTTATGATATGATGGGCAGGCAGGTGAAGATCCTGACCAACGCCCACCAGTCGGCCGGATACAAGACTGTCCAGTGGAACGCTGCCGGCGAATCCGGTCAGCCTGTGCCGGCGGGTGTCTACCTGTACACGATCCGGGAAGGAGAGCTCAGGCAGACCAGCAAGATGGTCCTGCTGAAATAGACCCATCCATTAAGAAAACAACACACCCTTCGCTTTCATATCCGCGTTTTATTAAATGACAAGATTAATATTTATAGCATTTTTTATAATCGTT
>JYMV01025066.1_pt1 | contig 10783 bp, 11 predicted proteins | sample 338911 | NCBI WGS metagenome assembly JYMV01 (sample SAMN03354496, study PRJNA234377) | hydrothermal vent metagenome | biome: Deep sea; feature: Hydrothermal plumes at the Eastern Lau Spreading Center, Western Pacific Ocean; material: Seawater | place: Tonga | collected 2009 | depth 2000 m m
CTCGCAGGTTTAACGGTCCTTTCTCGTGTTGCAAAAACAGCCGCGGAATACGGCGCTCAAATTGAAGTGCCAACATGCCGCTCACTCGTGATGGCGGCTGCTCGTGAAACTGTCGAAGCAGCGTACCTCTCAGCTGGGCGGCCAGATGCATACCAACCAGATCGCATTCACTATCTAACAGATGAACAATTTGCGTTCGTCGCAGGCGTGACAGGCTATATGGTTCGCGAGGAACCAGCAGCATGCATCTACATGGGTGGCTTTTACGCAGAATCACTCATTCTTGCAGAAACGGGAAACTACATTGGCGCGATTCAAGTTGCAGGTACAGCAATGCCAAGTCAGTTGCCATTCTTTGTTGCAGCGTGTGACTATACGCTGATCGGCGAAGAATTTTTCGCAGCATCTGCGTATCTTTCTGGCGACCCACTGCAAATCGGTTCACTCAAAGGACAAGATTACGGCAAATTTGTGAGTGTGTTGATCTTGGTGATCGGCATTTGCTTCGCGACCTTTGCATCAATGTCTGGAACCGATGATAACTTCTGGGGAAACTCGCGAAACTTTATTACTGACAACATGCTCGGCGACGAAGGACTTTTGCCTGAGGACGGTGGAAACACAGATACCGAGGGAGACGACTCGTGAAAAGATTTGTTCCACTTGTCATCGCAATCGTTGCGGGTTTTGTCCTGCTAATTGCAAACTTCATTCCTTACGCAGAAAGTTGGGGACTTACCGCGCAGGAATGGTTCAACATTCTTGCAGTTGGTGCGATGGTTCTCGGTGGTGGAAACCTTATCAAATTGCAGTTGATGAAAATCTCGTCAAAGAAAGCAGGTTGGGGGTACGCAGCCGTGACTGTTATTTGCTTCTTTGGTGCTCTCATCATCGGTTTGGGCAAATTTGGTGTGCATCCAAACGAGTTGTATCCAAACTATGCGTGGTCAGGGTATTACCTCGAAGAAGGTTCAGGCATGTGGTGGATTTACCAGCACATGGTCGTACCGTTGACTGCGACGATGTTTGCGATGTTGGCGTTTTACGTTGCAACGGCTGCGTTTCGTGCATTTCGTGCAAAGAACATTGAGGCAACCCTGCTTCTCGTCACTGCAGGTATCGTCCTACTTGGTCGAACCTATGCAGGCGTTTGGCTCTTCGGTTGGCTTGATTATTTTCCGGAAACAATAACGAACTTTTCGATCTTTGGTGTTCCATTTGATTTATACGCCATGCAGTTCGATCGACTAACAATGTGGATTATGGAAGTTCCAAACACGGCAGGCACGCGTGCGATCACCATCGGTATTGCACTTGGCGTTGTTGCGACATCACTTCGAATTCTTCTGGGCGTTGACCGTTCATATTTGGGGCAGGATTGATCAATGTATAACACACTAAAAAATCTTGATCGTCGTTGGATTTTCCTTTCAATGCTCTTAGCAGTTTCAATTCCAATTTTGGCAAAACTTGTCTTTCCAGAAGAAGTTTCCAAACAGTCAAAAATGGTCTTCGATGCAATCGAAGATCTTCCAGATGGTTCAAACATTTTGCTTTCTTACGACTTTGACCCAGCCTCGCAGGGCGAGTTGTTGCCAATGGCGCAAGCGTTCACTCGGCACTGCTGTGCAAAAGGTCACAAGCAATATTACATGGCACTCTGGCCTCTTGGTACGCCAATGGTTGACTTGAGTCTTGATACCATCAAAGATGAATATCCAGATATGGTTTACGGTGAAAACTACGTCAAGTTTGATTACAAGGCTGGCGGCGAAGCAGTCATTCGAATGATCACCCAAGACCTCAGAGGCATGTTCCCACTCGACTCGAGGGGTGTGTCTTTGGACAAAATACCAATGACGAAGAACATCAAAAACATTCAAGACATGGATTTGATTATCAACGTGAGTGCTGGTGATCCCGGCACAAAACAATGGGTGCAGTTTGCTGCAACGCCATTTGGAATTACTACAGTCTCTGGTTGCACTGGCGTGCAAGCACCGCAAATGTATCCATACATCCCCGAACAACTTGCTGGCGTGCTTGGTGCAATCAAAGCGGCTGCTGAATATGAAGCAGCGATTGACGAAGTCTATCCAACTATTGCTGCAAACAAAAAAGCACAAGAAGCGAAACGAAGAATGGGACCGCAACTTGTTGCACACAGTTTGATGATCTGCTTGATCCTTCTGGGCAACTGGATTTTCTTCGAAGGAAGAAAGCGAGGGGAAGCGTAACATGAGCAATGTAAAACAACAATCAAATGGTTTGATTTGGGCTATTATCTTTGTCGTGGGTGCAATCATGTTGGTGTGGAGTATGTCAACATCACGTACTGGGCAAGTGTGGGTCACAGCAGAGCAACATGCCTTCGCACAAAACGCTGAAGGTGATTGGGTTCCGACCGATCCATCAAGTGCAACGTCAAACGATATTTCGTGGACAACCTATTCCTCTGTTGTTGATAATGAACTCACCGATGAAATGATTGAAAGCGGCGACGCAACGATGAGTTGGTCGCGCACGATTGGATTATGGCTCGCTGCAATCTTTACGCTCTTTATTTTGTCGTTTCTTGTTGGTGATAACCCCGCGTACAAATTTGCAGAAGCAATGGTGGTGGGAACAAGCGCGGGGTATGTCATGGTGATTGGGATATGGGATATCTTTATCCCGAATCTCGTTGGGCGTTTGGCGCCACACTTGATTCAAAATTGGACTCTCCCCGGGTTGGATACTTCAATGGGAACACAGTTTTTGTACATTATTCCCGCAATTTTGATTTTGATGTTACTCATGCAACTCATGCCAAAAGGCGCATGGCTAAGCCGCTGGCCAATTGCATTCTTTATTGGCATCACTGCTGGGTACCGAATGATTGGATACGTCGAAGCTGACCTTGTTGCACAAATCAAGGCAGCGATTATTCCGTTGTATCAGACTGGCGCCGATGGCACCTTTGTATTTTGGGCAACCATGAACGCATGCATCCTGACGATTGCAACATTGTCTACGATGGTGTACTTTTTCTTCTCCGTTGAACACAAAGGCTTAGTCGGCAAGACCGCCCGCGTTGGCATTTGGTTCCTCATGATTACATTCGGTGCGTCCTTTGGGTACACCGTGATGGGTCGTATTGCACTGCTCGCGCAGCGATTGGAATTCCTCTTCGGCGATTGGCTGCATCTCATTTAAACTCACCCCGGTGAGCCTATTTTGGGGTTTTTCACCACGAATCGACTCAGAAGGTGTTTTTTGGTACACTACCGCGTTCAATTGACGGCTACCCCCAAACTAAGAACATCACCAGCACGTAAGGGAAAGCGTCGTTCACACCACGCACTCAGTCGCGAAAATCTTGCTCTATGTCCTAATTGTGGTAGCAACCGCCAGCCACACCGTTCATGCCCAAGTTGTGGCTATGTCCGACCCGGCCTTCAAGTGAAGGCTACGGGAGGCGCGTAAACCAACATGAGAATCGGCGTCGATGTGATGGGGGGCGATCACGCACCACACCCTATTCTTGAGGGTGCGCTTTCTGCAATTGAACACCTCCACGATGAAGATGTCGTTGTTCTTTTTGGTGATCAAAAAATCATCGAACAAGGCGTTGCTGATTCGGGGGTAGACACATCGCGCGTTGAAATCGTCAGCACAACGCAGGAAATTTCAATGGACGAAAGTCCCGTTGACGCTGTCCGACAAAAACAAGACAGTTCGCTCGTACAACTTTGTAAAGCGGGAAGTAAAAAAGCAGATCATCCAATCGACGCAGTGATTTCCGCAGGAAATACCGGTGCTTTTGTTGCCGCAAGTCAAATGTACTTGCGACGTTTACCAAATGTACACCGCCCCGGAATCGCCGCGGCTGTACCAACATTTACTGGAACAGTGTGCTTCATTGACGTTGGTGCAAACATCGAACCTAAGCCTGTGCATCTTGCGCAATATGGTGTTATGGGCAAAGTGTATGCAGAACGTATTCTTGGAATTGACAATCCACGCGTTGCACTCATGAATGTCGGTGGTGAAGAACAAAAAGGGACAAGCGACCTTAAAGATGCTCGCGACATGCTTCGTGACGCTCCCGACATCAATTTCATCGGGTACATCGAAGGTCGTACACTCTTTGATGGAGGTGCTGACGTCGTCATTACCGATGGCATTGTTGGGAATGTCTCTATCAAACTCGCCGAAGGTCTCGCAACTGGGCTCATCAATAAACTTGCTAGTGAAATCATGAAGGCTGATCCAGAACTCGCCGACGCATTCAAGCCAATTATCAAGAAGTTCTACAAAGATTACGACTACCACGAGTATGGCGGGGCTCCGCTGCTTGGTGTGAATGGCGTTTCCATGATCACCCACGGCTCTGCAGAGGCTCGAACCATTGAAAATGCGGTTCAAAGGACTCGCCAGTTCGTTGATTTTGAGGTCAATGAGCACATTGTTGAGCAACTCGGTTCAATTGAAGAACGAATCACCGTAGGATGACCACACGATGAAACCTTGTGGTGTGCGAATCTTGGGTACTGGGTCTGCTGTCCCAGAATACATTCTTGATAACGATGAACTTTCAAAGGAACATGGTGTTGATGCAGCGTGGATCGAGCAACGTACTGGCATCATCGAACGTCGAATCTGCAGCGATGACGAAGGTACCTTTGAACTGCAATGCAAAGCATTAAAAAGCGCGCTAGCAGATACCGGACTCAAGGGTTCTGATCTTTCGCTCATTATTTGCGCTTCGGTGACATCTGAAATGACGTGTCCCTCAAACGCGTGCCGCGTTGCTGCAGAAGTGAATGCAAAACCCGCAATGAACGTTGCAGATTGTCTGATTCGAAGTGGACAATATGAAACAATCGCCGTAGTTGGCTGTGATGCAATGAGCAAGTTAACTGACCGGAACGACCGTGGAACTTCAATTCTTTTTGGTGATGCAGCAGGCGCCGCAATTCTTACGCGGGACGATGATCCAGAACGCGGGTGTTTTTATCAAAAGATGAACGCCAATGGTGATCCTTGGCCAGCCCTCTACATTCCTTCAAAAGAATCGGAAATTGTTGAAGGTGACACGGCAACAACGAAACTTGGCATGCTGCGAATGCAAGGCAAGGAAGTGTACAAGTTTGCTGTCTCAACATTCACGCGAATTACAGAAGAGTTATTAAACGAAACCGGGTTAAAACCAGAGGATGTTTCACAATTTATCTGTCACCAATCGAACATGCGAATTATCGAATCTGCACAGGAAAAACTTGGGCTTTCTGATGAGAAGGTCTATAAAAATATTCGCCATTTCGGGAACAGTTCAAGTGGTTCTGCAGCGCTCTGCTTTGACCAACTTTGGCAAGCGGGTAAATTGAATTATGGTGACACCATTGTGCTGCTTGCTTTTGGTGGCGGTCTTACATGGTCAAGTAGTGCGTGGAGACTCTAAATACATGTCAAGTGAACAAGTCATCTTGCTTTGCCCTGGGCAGGGTGCTCAAAAAGTTGGCATGGGAAAAGCGTGGCATGACGTTTCTACTGCAGCCAAAGCAATTTTTGATGAAGCAGATGAAGTGCTCGGCGATACATTAGGTCGTCCACTTTCAGAAATATGTTTTACAGATCCAGATGACAAGATCAATCAAACAAACGTATCGCAGCCTGCAATTTACACAACATCTATTGCAAGTCTGCATGGACTTCGCGAACAAGGTTTTGAAGAAGAGACAATTGCAACTGCAGGGCTTTCACTTGGGGAATACTCTGCATTGCACATTGCTGGTGTCTTTTCATTCGCAGATGGTCTACGGCTTGTCGCCAAGCGAGGACAACTCATGCAAGAAGCAGCAGAAACAGCACCAAGTACTATGATTGCCGTCACGGGTGATGATAATGCGATTCTTGCTTTGTGCGAAGAAGCGAGGGGTGAAGACATTCTTATTCCAGCAAACTTCAATGCATCAGGACAAATTGTTTTGAGCGGCTCGGTGTCCGCATGTGAACGTGTTGCCCAATTAGCAAGTGACCGTGGCGTTCGGGGAACACCTCTTTCAGTTGCTGGTGCATTCCATTCGCCTTTTATGGAATCCGCCGCCGAAGGGATGCGAGAGGCACTCTCAGAGACAGCGCTGAGCAATCCAACCATCCCAGTCTGGTCAAATGTGACAGCAAATCAGCATCTAAACGGAGAAATTGCCCAACGCCTTGTTGATCAAATCACAGGGTCTGTCCGATGGGCTGAACAATGCACGAATATGGCTAACATGTATGATGGCCACTGGCATGAACTCGGTCCCGGAAGTGTTCTCCGCGGCCTCATGCGACGAATTGATAGAGAAGTGAAGGTGCAAAACCATGATGAACCCTAAAACTATTTTTGCAACAACAGTTGTATTCGCATCAATCTTTTTCATCGCTGGTTGTGGCGGCGAAGAAGAGGTTGTTGAAAAGAAACCAGTTGCTCGTAAGCAACCCACTGCACCAAAAGCACCACCGAAGAAATCTCTTGCTGATATCCAAAACGAAGTGAATGCAGACCTACGCATTGCTTGGAACGATGAAAACAATTCCGAATCAAACATCGAGCGTGAAGCAATCTTCCGTTTCTTTACTGCATTCTTACAAAACGATCAGGTAACACTTCATTCGATGCTCTCCCTAGTAGATCAACTCGAACTTAGTACGCTTACAGAAACGACTGATCTTGATGCATTGTTCAAGAACGTTACACGTGTTGACATTCAAACTGGCTCTGATCCATCGACAGGGAAATCATGTGTGATCGCTGCATATGAAGTGGGCATGAACTACCAACCACAACTTTGGTCCTTTCAAGAATTAAATGGTAGTATCGTTTTTAGTGCACTCGAATCGCCCCCCGGATTAATAGATCAGCTAAGCGGAAATTGGATTAAAACATATTTCAAAAAACGAGAAGAACTCTACGCAAGTGCACTCGACGATGATCATACGAGTTCGTATCAACTTGCTGGTGAAGGAACAACTTCAAGTGGTGTTGGTAAGGGTACGCCAAATACTCCAAATCGTCCCAACACCCCTGGAAAACCAGGATCGCCTAACAGACCGGATAATCCCACTGGTCCACTTACACCAAAATAACCTTGACGAATTGGATTTTGCATGTCAACTGAAAACAACACACAACGAGTTGCAATTGTCACAGGTGCTAGCCGTGGCATAGGGAAGTCAATTGCGAAAAAACTCGCAAGTGATGGTTTTCTTGTCGCATTAATTGCACGTGATGAAACAGCACTCGGAGTAGTGCAAGCAGAGATCGAAGAAGATGGAGGCACCGCGATCACCCATTTTTGCGACTTGGCGAATAAGGGCTCGTTCGCTTCTGTCATCGAACAGATTGTTGATGACAACGGACGTCTTGATGTCCTTGTCAATAACGCTGGTATGACACGAGATGGGTTGATGCTTCGGATGTCTGATGAAGATTTTGATGCAGTGATCAATGTCAACTTGAGGTCGGTTTTTGAAGGTTGCAGGGCAGCAGCAAGGCCCATGATGAAGGGTCGGTTTGGTCGCATCATCAACATCACCTCAGTGACGGGTCTTAGAGGAAACGCCGGTCAAGCAAATTACGCTGCAGCGAAGGCAGGGCTTGTAGGGCTCACCAAGACGATCGCAAAGGAATTTGGTTCCAAGGGAATCACTGCTAATGCAATTGCTCCGGGATTCATCGAAACAGACATGACAGCGGATCTTGGTGAAGAGATACGCAAAGGCGTTGAAAAATCTGTCCCTCTTCGAAGATATGGTCAACCAGAAGAGGTTGCCTCTGCGGTATCGTTCCTTGCATCTGAGGGTGGTGGATATGTTACTGGTCAAGTCCTCGTTGTAGATGGTGGACTGACATGTTGAAATTCCGATGAGGGGTAAAATACCGCTACTCTTTTATCCGATATAATCCGCATTCCCAAGCAATGGAGCGAAGGGATCCAAGGAGAACCTACCAATGACAATGACAAAAGCAGAAGTCGAAGCAAAAGTCGTCGATATCGTTTCAACCCAACTCGGTGTTGATAAATCAGAAGTGACGCTTGAATCTAGTTTTGCTAATGATTTAAACGCAGACAGTCTTGATACTGTTGAACTTGTGATGGAACTTGAAGACGCATTTTCAACTTCGATTCCAGATGATGAAGCTGAAAAGATTCAAACAGTTGGTAGTGCTATCGATTTCATTGTTGGTGCAACCGACGCGTCCGACTAAGTAAACAGGTAGAACCGTGAGCGATCTTTCTAACCGGCGCGTTGTGATAACAGGTCTTGGGGCTGTGACTGATATTGGTCACAATGTTTCTGATACGTGGGCAGGATTACTCGCAGGTACATCTGGGATTGGAACAATTACAGCCTTTGAGCAGGATGATCAATGGGTCACGAAAATTGCAGGTGAAATTCGCGATTGGGATCCAGCAGATCATATTGATCGTTCTAAAATGAAGAGAATGGATCGCTTTTCCCTGATTGGGCTCTTCGCAGCGAGGGAAGCGATGGCACATAGCGGCCTCGATTGGGAACATGGCGATCCCTATCGCCGTGGCGTTTCAATTGGATCTGGGGTTGGAGGTATCTCAACGATTGAACACTTTGCGAACGTACTTCGCGATCGAGGACCACGAAGGCTCAGCCCTTTTACAGTTCCAAGGTTGATGGTCAATGCATGTGCCGGGAATGTTTCAATTGAATTTAACCTAAGAGGTGTGAACTCTGCTGTTGCAACGGCATGTGCTACTGGTGGCCACGCAATCGCTGAAGCGTACTCTTTTATCTCTTCTGGCATGGCGGATTTTGTGCTCGCTGGCGGTGCAGAAGCTGCAGTGACCCCCGTTTGTGTTGCTTCATTTTCAGCGATGAAAGCGCTTTCAACGCGTAATGATGAACCGACAAAAGCATCACGACCCTTTGACAAGGATCGTGACGGGTTTGTCCTTTCTGAGGGCGCGGCTGTTCTTGCTGTTGAAGAGTATGAACATGCAAAGTCCCGCGGAGCTGACATTCTTGCTGAAGTTATAGGCTTTGGCATTACTGGTGACGCAGGTCATATTGCTGCACCTGACCCAGAGGGAACTGGCGCACAAGCAGCAATGCGTGCAGCGTTGGCACACGCAGGAATTGATCCCACACAAGTTGGGTACATCAATGCACACGGCACTTCGACTCCACTTGGTGATGCAGCCGAAGTTGCAGCTGTCAAAGCACTCTTTGGCGACCACGCCTATAACCTAGCGATGAGTTCAACAAAATCATGTACTGGTCACATGCTTGGCGCTGCAGGAGGCATTGAATCGATTGCGGTCATTCTTGCACTGAAACATGGTGTGCTTCCTCCAACGATAAACCTTGATCACCCAGATGAAGGGTTTGACCTAGACTTTGTCGCAAACGAACCACAAGAACGTCCCATTGAATACGCCTTGAACAACTCGTTCGGCTTCGGTGGACACAACGTTTCACTCGCCTTCAAGAAGATTTAAAACCTATAAGTTGCTGTCAATGTAAGAAACGCTTCAGAGGCACGGTTGAGAGAATACAACAGTGCTTGTTAGGAATTCTGTTCTAGAACGGAAACGATACTCCAACCCACAACATGAAACTGTCACGTCCCGGATTCGTCCGATGCGTATTTGCATTCGAGATGTGATGCCATCGAAAGCCAATCAGCCATCTCGCGGAGTCATTAGCATCAAACGAAAACCCAAGGCCTACTTGTGGTGTAAAGTTAAAGTCCGAACCGTCTGGAGGAATATTGTGCTCAGTGAGCAACAGCCCCACGCCACCTTCGACAAAAAACGACCAGTCCTCTTTTGCAATTGCGTGCCACCGCAGTTGCAAGGTGAAGTTAATTCCATCTGTGTCTTCACCAGTTTGGGTAACATCAATGAGGTTTACCCCCATGTCTAGGCTCAATTCATCTGCAATAAAATAGTCGAATTCAACACCAAGAAGGATGAGATTATTTTTATCTTGTTTTAGATCTTCAGCGTAGCCGCCACGGATACACCATCGCCATGAGCCTTCTTGTCCCCACGTTGTGATCACTTTTTCTACGACCTCATCTTCTTCAACTGGTTGTGTCAACTTGAAGGAAGAGAGAAGCGTTGGTTTATAATTAATCTGGGGCGATTGCAAAGTAGTCGCAGACAAGAGTTGCAAGGTGAGAAAGGGGAGAAGAAATGTCATTGATGTAATCCTCGTATCGCGGTCTATGCGATGAAGTTTACTCCTACAAAATGGGGAGGAGAGCTATGCCTGAAGTGATCCCAAGGGGATTCGAACCCCTGTTCCCAGGATGAAAACCTGGTGTCCTGACCTGACTAGACGATGGGACCTATGAGGCGAAGAATCATACATTAGCCACGCAATTGTTGCTGCGTGTATGCTGCTCTAATTATGGTCCCGATGCATATTTTTTTAATTTTTTGCCTATTTGGGTCAAATTTTCCACCCCTAGACGAAAGTGAGGCCTTGAGGCTCTCGTACGTGGTAGATGGACGAGATTCCTTGGGGGATGGATTTGTAGTTTTAGTTGAAAATGCACGTGCTTGGAGGCAGGAGATCGCCACGCAAAATGAAGTGGCAGAACCCGCGGATCTATCCGAAATTGTGGCAAATCCAGCGGCATATCGAGGTGTCGAGATGCATGTCATTGGTGTTGTTGAACAACCGTCTGCTGTTGATCCGCCATGGAATGATGTGCAAGAGTGGTTTGTTCGTGACGAAACTGGTTCACTTTTTGTTTTATTTGTTGTGGGTC
>JYMV01041114.1_pt1 | contig 10781 bp, 13 predicted proteins | sample 338911 | NCBI WGS metagenome assembly JYMV01 (sample SAMN03354496, study PRJNA234377) | hydrothermal vent metagenome | biome: Deep sea; feature: Hydrothermal plumes at the Eastern Lau Spreading Center, Western Pacific Ocean; material: Seawater | place: Tonga | collected 2009 | depth 2000 m m
TATGAGTGTTTAGTAGCATAAATTTATATTAATTTCTTATATAGGCTAAGAGTTTCTTTGTAGATAGAATCCGATTGTTTTTTCCAGTTAATATCAGTGATAGCACTGATATTAACCACTCCTTTACCCGATCCTAGCAATAGTATTTCTTCATAGAGAGATAAATCCTTAATAAGAATATTTCTTTTGATAATTTTTTTTCTGCTTTTATTAACAATATATTTGAGTGTCATACCCTTGTAATAATTGGTTATGGGCATATAAATTTTTTTCATGCACACACACAGGATATTTGTTGTGCAACCTTCTAAAATAAGATCATTTTTGGTTAAAATAACTTCATTATTAGAGTTATTGTTTTTTTCTAATAAACTGATAATTTTTTTGTAATACAAATTTTTTAACAGCGGATTTTCGCGCTGATAATTAACTATTGTTGCCGTAAAAAACTTGTTAGGTTGTACACGAGGTCGCAATGAAATTGATATTTTTTTTGAATTAATTGCAATTCTGAATAAATGATCATAGTTTACGTTGTTATGGATTGGTGTATGGATTAATTCGTTCATTTGTTGATGTGTTAAAATAAAATTAATTCCGAATTTTTTTAATGATATATTTAAATTCCTGATATGTTCATCAAGCAAAATAAATTTTGGGGGGCTCCCTACCACTCTAATGGTTGTAAACACGCCTTTTGTCCCCCACAAGTCATCAAAGGGCAGGGGTGTTAAAAATTTATGCAGATAGGATTTTTTGAATAAGATGTTTACCATTATTAGTTAAAAAAGACTCTGGATGAAATTGAAATCCATATATGTGGTTTGTTTTATCTTCCAGTGCCATTGCCACATTGGTTTTTTTACAGCGCATTGTTATATCTATTGTTGCTGATTTAAAAGGTTCCTGTAATTTTAATGAATGATATCTTCCACCATAAATTGTACTGTTAGATCTAAACAGCCGACTTGTTTTTAGTACTTCAATTACAGATTGATAACCATGATAGATTTTTTTTTGTTGAATAATGTTACCTCCTTCGGCAGATAAAATTTGTTGAAAACCCAAGCAAATTCCAATAATTTTTTTCTTTGCCTTAAATTTGCGATACACCTCTGCAGTTTTTGGATAATCAAGAGGATGGCCTGGACCAGGAGATAGAACAATCGTTCTGGCGTGGTGAAGTTTTATTTTATTAATATCAAAATAATTAGTAACAAACACGTCATCAAAATGACCGAGTAAATGTGCAAGATTAAATGTAAAAGAATCCTGATGATCAATAAGGTAAATCATGATTTAAATATATCGAGCAGTGATTTAGCTTTAATGTAATTTTCCTCATATTCTTTTTTTGGGATACTTCCTAATATCACGCCGCTAGCTACAGCTATTTCGCATATATTATTACAATTCAGTATAGATCGTATCATAATATTAAATCGCATATCTCCATTTGACTTGATATATCCAAAACTACCAGTGTAAACACTACGATTGTCTGTCTCTTGATGATTTAACAAGTTCAGTGTACTGATTTTTGGGCAGCCAATTACCGATCCTCCCGGCATCATGGCTTTTATGATATCAAAAGGGGTGGTGTTTTTTTTTAAAGCACCCGCTATTTCCGTTACATAATGATATAGATCTTTATATTCTTCTACGTATTTAATTTTTTTAATTCGTACACTACCAACATTGCAAATACGCGAAAGATCATTTCTCTCCATATCCACAATCATGTTGTGTTCCTTGCTTTCTTTTTCATTGCCTTTAAAAAATTTTTTTGCCATTTCAACTGTTGTTTTTTTATTTTTTTTCATTGTACCTGCTATTGGTTTGGTAATAATGATATTATTTTTTTTATTAATAAGTGTTTCTGGTGAACAACTAATAATAGAATAATTACTATCTCGAATCATGAAAGATTCAGGTGATGAATTGGCTTTCATTAATTTCCAGAAAAACTTGACTGCATCAATATTGGAATGGTTCCTATATTTTTGGCATATTTTTATTTGATATGTTTTGCCTTCTCGAATTTTTTGTGAAAAATTTCTGAACAATTTCGTATATTGCGCTAGTGTTAAATTAACTTTAAATTTTTTTTCATGGAAAAATTTTTTACGTGAAGGGGTTAGTTTGTTATTTTCCTTGTAATTTTTAATGGTACTTAAAATTTGTATGTTTTTTCTAATTTTTATTAATGTTTCAGGTTTATAAAATATGCTTTGATGGAAGCCGTTAGATTGTTGTTTGGGAATTTTAACATTGATAAGTTGGCATAAAAGTTCATAGTTCAAAAATCCAACATATCCGTCAAAAAAATTATTTCTTGGATTTTTGGAATATATCGTTTTTTCAAAAAAATTTTTTACATTTTTTGACGTTAGTTTAATCTTTGCATTTAAATCAGTATATACGTTAAACCCATTCTTAACCTTATAAATAACCAAAGGCTTATTGGAGTTAAATAAACACTCTAAATATTCTTTATTATTCAACAAGGTTGACTAATATAGCCTAAGTAAAAAAAGGAAAGGTTTTTTGTGCGCATTATTTTTCTAATGATATTGCTATTTAGCTCTGCACATCTTTTAGCCCATGGAACCATAATGATAGAGGGTGTCGAACATTCAGAGGGATTTATAGATGTAAAAATATATGAAAATGAAGATTCATTCTTAAAAGAAGAAATGGCCTCCGAAGTTATTCGTAAGAAAGCAACACAAGGTAAAACTGTTATACCTCTTTCAAAAATACACGAAGGACAAATAGCCATAGTAATCTATCATGATGAAGATTCGAATGGCAAATTGAAAACAGGTTTTTTTTGGCGTCCAAAAGAGGGTTTTGCTTTTAGTAATAATTACAGCCCTAAGGGGCCCCCTAAATTTTCCAAAGCTGCCATAAACCTAATTCATGGCACACCTGTTACTATTAAGTTAAATTACTAATCTATTTTGATCCAATTGTTTAATTTTATAAGCCTTTTTTTTAATTTTAAAGTTCAAAACACCTTTCTGGATAATATAAGGTAGCAAACAATTATTATGTCAAAGCTAAAAATTCAAAACACTTTAGAAAACACTAAAGAAGAATTTATTCCCGTTGACCCTTCGAATGTTCGCATTTACGCATGTGGACCCACGGTTTATGACTATGCGCACATTGGAAATGCCCGCATGGCAGTTGTTAACGATTTACTGGTGCGACTGTTGCGAACACTTTTCCCAAAGGTTACTTATGTATCCAATATAACTGATATTGACGATAAAATCATTGAAGCAGCGCAAATTGCCGACATGCCATTTCAAGAATTAACACTTAAATTTGAAGCCATTTACAATGAAGATATGGCAGCACTTGGTGTTCATCGTCCCGATGTACAGCCACGCGCTACAGATCATATAGCTGAAATGATTGCTCTTACAAAAACACTCGTTAAATTGGGGCACGCTTATGAAAAAAAAGGTCATGTACTATTCCATGTTCCTTCTTTTGAAAAATATGGTTGTCTATCCGGCCGCAATCGTGATGAACAAATTGTTGGAAGTCGTGTAGAGGTTGCGCCTTTCAAAAAAGACCCCACTGATTTTATTTTGTGGAAGCCTAGCCCCGATCCCCTCCCTGGATGGGATTCACCGTGGGGATTCGGAAGACCGGGGTGGCACTTAGAATGTTCAGCAATGTCAGAAAAAACATTGGGCCTTCCTTTTGATATACATAGTGGCGGTATGGATTTAATTTTTCCTCACCATGAAAATGAAATTGCCCAAACATGTAGTGCGCATAAGAAAATAAATAATCCCAAATATTTTGCAAAATATTGGTTTCATAATGGTTTTGTAAATGTCGAGGGTGAAAAAATGTCTAAATCTATAGGTAATATTCGTTTGGTGCACGAAATGATTAAAGAATACAAAGGTGAAGTTCTTCGAATGACACTTTTATCGGCCCATTATCGACAACCCTTGAACTGGACAAGGGGAATAATTAAACAAAATAGTACAATGCTTGATCGTTTATACAGAACCCTAAAAGATCTGGAGCATATTGATGCTTATACAAATAATCACGCATTGCCCCAAAATATACTTGAAGGATTTTATGATGATCTAAATACCCCTAAAGTAATCGCCGAATTAAATATTCTTACAAACAAAGTAACAAAAGCAGATGAGGAAGAAAAAAGTTTGATCAAATATTGCTTGCTAGAAACGGGAAAAATTCTGGGTATTCTTCAACAAGCTCCTAGGGAGTGGTTAGGTTACGGTCAGTCCAAAAATTTAGACGAAGTAACAATAGAGAACTTGATTAAAGAACGTAATGAAGCTAGACGCAACAAGAATTTTGAAATGGCAGACTCTATTCGTAAAAAATTGAAGGAAAGCGGTATTGAAATTGAAGATACTTCAAATGGCACAATTTGGCGTAGTAATTAATTATGGCAGAGACAATTAACATAACTTTTCCCGACGGAAAATCTCATGAAGAAAGCAAAGGTATAACTGGTTTTGAGATTGCAGAAAAAATTTCAAAGTCACTTGCTAAAGAAGCTATAGCTTTCAAGGTAAATGATGAGATCCAAGACCTCTCCCGGTGCATTGAAACGGATGCTCAAATTGAAATCATCAAAAAAGACAATGATGCGGCTCTAGAAATAATTCGGCATGATTGTGCTCATATTATGGCAGAAGCCGTACAAGCATTATTTCCAAACACTCAAGTTACTATAGGCCCAGCAATAGAAAATGGATTCTATTATGATTTTGCAAAGGAAGATCCATTTACTGTTAATGATTTCAGTAAAATAGAAAAAAAAATGTTGGAAATCATCAATCAAGGAAAAAGTTTCACACGCGAAGTTTGGACGCGGGATCAAGCTATCAATTTTTTTTCTAAAAAAGGGGAGAATTACAAAACTGAATTAATTAATGATCTCAATGCCGATGAAACAATTACAATATACAAGCAAGGTGAGTGGTTAGATCTATGCAAAGGACCGCACATGCCTTCAACAAAATATGTTGGAAAAGCTTTTAAACTGATGAAAGTGGCTGGCGCTTATTGGCGAGGAGATTCAAGTAACGCTATGCTTACAAGAATCTATGGAACAGCTTGGCGTAATGAAAAAGAATTAACAGAATACTTAAATCAATTAGAAGAGGCAGAAAAACGTGATCATAGAAAATTGGGTAAAGAAATGGATTTATTTCATTTTCAAGAAGAGGCGCCTGGTGCGGTTTTTTGGCACCCTAAGGGATGGGAACTTTTCCAATCACTTATTAATTATATGCGTAAGCGCCAAGACCAAGCAGGTTATGTAGAAACCAATACTCCAGACTTATTGGATATATCCTTGTGGGAAACCTCTGGACACTGGGAAAAATTTGGGGGGAATATGTTTACAACGGAAGCAAAAGAGGGGCGTATCTTTGCTATTAAACCGATGAATTGCCCTGGAGCGGTCGAAATCTACAAACAAGGATTAAAAAGTTATAGGGATCTTCCATTAAGAATTTCTGAATTTGGAAAAGTGCATCGTTACGAACCATCAGGTGCATTATTTGGTTTAATGCGAGTACGTGCCTTTACACAAGATGATGCCCACATTTTTTGTACAGAAAATCAAATTACAAACGAAAGCAAAATTGTCTGTGAACTTATTCTAAGTATATACAAAGACTTTGGCTTCACGGATGTGATAATTAAATATTCCGATAGACCAGAAAAACGTGTAGGCGAAGATCATGTATGGGACAAGGCAGAAAAAGCTCTAAAAGAAGCAGTCAAAGCTACGGGATTGGCCTACACAATCAATCCTGGTGAGGGCGCATTTTATGGTCCAAAATTGGATTTTATTCTTCGGGATGCTATTGGTAGGGATTGGCAATGCGGAACATTACAAGTTGATTTAAATCTGCCAAATCGATTAGGAGCGACCTATATTGATGAGAATGGCCAGAAAAAAACACCTGTGATGTTACACCGCGCGCTTTTTGGCTCTTTAGAAAGATTTACGGGTATTTTAATTGAACATTATGCTGGTAATTTACCTTTTTGGTTATCACCTTTGCAGATAGTTGTTGCAACAATAACTTCTGACTCAGACAATTATGCCGATAACATTTTTAATCAATTAAGAGATAAAGGGCTTCGTGTTAAAAAAGATATTCGCAATGAAAAAATTGGTTATAAAATACGCGAGCACAGTATTGCAAAAATACCTGTAATTATGGTGATAGGAAAAAAGGAAATAGAAAATAAAACTGTTTCATTAAGAAAATTAGGAAGTGAAAAAACTGAAACATTTAAAATTGATGAAATAACAAAAATTTTGTTTAAAGAATCTCTCTCCCCATATAACAAATAACAATCATGGTTGATAATTTTTTTAAAAAAAGAAAAAGCATTAAACAAGTTGAGGAATCAACCGATCTAGCTCCTAAATTTGATGAAAACGGATTAATTCCAGTAATTACAACCGACTTTAGATCTGGGGAAGTATTAATGCAAGGATACATGAATTATGATGCTTTTGCCAAAACTATAGTACTAGGAGAAGCAATTTATTATTCAAGGAGTAGAAAATCTTTATGGCATAAAGGTAAAAAAAGTGGCTTTATTCAAAAGATAAAAGAGATACTTATTGATGATGATCAAGATTGTGTATGGTTAAAAGTTGAAGTAATTGGTGGTGCAAGCTGTCATGTAGGTTATCGATCATGCTTTTATAGAAATATTCCTTTTGGTAAAAATATTTATAAATCAAAAATTATTCTAAAATTTACTGAAAAAGAAAAGGTTTTTGATCCAAAAAAAATTTATAAAAATGCATTAAATCCCACGAAATTATAATAAATCATCTTCTTAATTAATAATGATATGAGAAAGATATTGTTACAGATAATAGATTTTATTAACAGCCTAACAAATTTATCAATAAAAAAAAATGATAATTTTCTAGAAAATATTTTAAACACTACTAGTTTTAATAATTTACAATTACTTGAAAATAATTTCGGATTTAATGAAGCAACTAATAATTCTCCTTTTTTCAGAATAGGTATATCAAATCAATGGGAAACAGGTCTTTCTCAGAATCAAAAAGATTTAATTCAAAATGAACTTAAAATACCTATGAAACAACTTGGGTACTTGGTGTAATAGTTATAATAGGCAATTATATTATGAAAAAAAATCTTATTAAATTCATTGAAACAAGTGAATTGCCCACTAAATTTGGTCATTTTAAAGTTCATGCTTTTACTGAAATTCGTAGTAATAAAGATCATTTAGCTATTACCATAGGAAATCTTAATGCAACGGATTCAATATTATCAAGAATTCATTCTCAGTGCATTACTGGTGAGTCACTTTTTAGTTTACGATGTGATTGTCGTTATCAGCTTACCGAATCTTTAGCTCAAATTGCAAAAAAGGGGTGTGGCATAATTTTTTATTTACAACAGGAAGGTAGAGGAATTGGTTTATCAAATAAAATACGTGCTTATAAATTACAGGATGATGGCTTAGATACAGTAGAAGCAAATCATCATCTTGGTTTTAATGAAGACGAAAGAGATTATGAAATAGTTTCAGCAATGGCTGATTATTTAGAAATTAATACAATCGACTTAATGACAAATAACCCTAAAAAAATTGATGCTATTCAAAAATTTGGACTCAAAGTAAATAAAAGAATTTCAATCAAAAGTGAATCTAATGATCATAATAAAAATTATTTAAATACAAAAGTAAAAAAACTTGGTCATTTAATGTAATTTTTTTTGAAATGAACAAAAGTGATGAAATAATAAAAATACTTCACATGATACCACATCCTGAGGGTGGTCATTTCAAAGAGTCTTACCGCGATAAAAATATTAGTTTAATTTATTATCTTTTAAAAAAAAATGAAAAATCTCACTGGCATCGTTTAAAAAAAAATGAAATTCTGCATTTTTACGATGGCGCCCCTCTAATAGTTTGTTTATCAACAGATGGAAACACTTTTCAAGAAGTAATAATAAATAATAACAAGGATCAAGTATCTCATATTGTTGTTAGAAGTGGAACTTGGTTTAGTATGGAATCAAAAGGTGAATATTCTTTAATTGGTTGCACAGTTGCACCACCTTTTAATTACGATGATTTTGAACTAGCTCCAAAAAACTGGAAACCTGGGAAATCTTAGTCTAAATCTCCTTTTGTTAACTTTTTTGCACCAATAAATTAGAAAGCAATTAGTCTTTAGCTTTTAAATCTTTCAATCTTTCTTTTGCCACTCGTAATGAATCTCTAAGGCCACCTTGTTTCCTAATTAATCCTAATAATTCTTTAGGTAACTGAGCATGGTCATCATCCTTACTAGTAATGTAGACTGATTTATTTATTAATAATATTTCCTTTGCTTCTATTTCACTAAGTTCAGCTTGAATATTATCCGCCACACTTTTATATAAAGCAACTTTAATTTTTTTATCTTTTATTTCATTGTTTTTGCTCATCCTAGTTCTTGTATCATGAATTCATCTAAAGGTTAAGAAGGGAATCGGGTTTGTAAATATAAATTTTGGTGATATAATTAATTTGAAAATTGCTCAAACAACGATTCATTTTTTAAAAACTAATTTTTAAGAAGGGTGTAAAAAATTGATACTTAATAAATTAATAGTTGAGTTTATCGGAACTTTTGCCCTTATTCTTATTGGTGGAGCTGCTGTTGTTCAAAGTATGGATACTGGTTTAGTCGGTATAGCTTTTGCCCACGGTTTTACAGTTATGGTTATGATTTATGCTTTTGGAAGTATTTCTGGAGCTTTTATTAATCCTGCAGTTACAATTGGAGTTTTTCTTATTAAAGCCATCGGATTAAAAGAGGCTTTATTATATATATGTGCCCAATTACTAGGTGCAATATGCGGAGCATATATATTAACAATTTTTTTTGGGTCTGCTGATATAAATATGGGGGCTACACAACCATCAGAATCAGTAAGTCTTATAAGTGCTTTTGTAATAGAACTAGTATTAACATTTTTTCTAGTTAATGCTGTTTTACATTGTGCTGTTGATGATAAAGCTGGGAAACTTGCGGGCCTAGCGATTGGATCAACACTTTTTGTTTGTATATTGGCTGGTGGACCTTTGACAGGAGCTAGTTTAAATCCAGCTAGATCATTTGGGCCGATGGTAATTTCAGGCGATTTTAAATTTATTTTACTATATTTTTTAGGACCAATAGGTGGAGCAATATTAGCAGCTTTGATTTTTAAAGTTTTAAAAAGATAGCGACGCGTTTTACAACAGCAAAATATAAATAGTTGTTTTTATTATAACAGATGAATAATTACTTTTTTTCTTCAATCTTTCTTGTGTTTGGTAGCGAGATAATATATTTTTTATCGTTCCTTAATATAAGGCTGACCAATTGCACTTGGTGCAATAGCTTTGCCAACAAAACCAGCTAATAAAACAACTGTTAAGACATAAGGCAATGCTTGAATAAATTGAACAGGTATTACTCCTACAAAAGGAAGTGGGACTCCTTGCAATCGTATTTGTAATGCATCTGTAAAGCCAAATAATAAACATGCAATTAATGCTGTTTTAGGTTTCCATTTACCAAATATTAATGCTGCTAATGCTAAATATCCGCGTCCAGCTGACATTTCTCTAAAAAAGTTTGCGTTTATAGCTGTTGATAGATAAGCCCCTGCAAAAGCAACCAAAGCTTTATAGCGCGTTAATTCAACTCCAATGCCAGCAGTATCCACAGCGCTTGGGTTTTCTCCCACCGCTCGAAGTCTTAAACCGAAACTAGTTTTAAAAACAACCCAATAAACACAAGGAACTAAGATGTAGGCAATATACACAAATATATAATGACCGCTAATAATCTCTGAATAGATAGGTCCAAGAAGAGGAACTCCTGAAACTGCGTCAGCAAAAGGAAGTGTAATTTCAAAAAACCGTCGATCATCAGTGAGAGTTGGGGTTAATCCTTGTTGTCCAAACCAAGCCGCGGCGAGCGCTGTTGTAAGTCCAATCATCAAAATATTAATGGCAACACAAGAAACCACTTGATCACCTTTGTGAGTAACGGAGGCAAAGCCATGAAGCATTGATAAAGCAACACAGCACACAATAGCTAATCCTAAACCATACCACTCCGATCCAAATACATGGGCTCCACTTGCCGCAACAAAGGCTGCGGTTAACATTTTTCCTTCCAACCCAAAATCAATCACCCCGGATCGTTCTGCAAACAATCCAGCCATAGCGGCAAAAACAAGCGGGGTTGAAATGCGCAAGGTGGCACTAGCAAGTGAAATTATATCTGTGCTTATTTCCACTAGGTAGTTACCTTTACCTTCATGATATTGACAAAGAAATGCTCAATCTGTGGCCGAAATAAATTTTCTAGGGCTCCACTAAATAATATAATAACACCCTGAACTGCAACAAACATGTAGCGTGTAATGTTTGGCATATCGAATGTAACCTCTGAGCCTCCTTGATAAAGCATGCCAAACAACAAGGAAGCCAAAAATATGCCGATGGGATGATTGCGCCCCATTAAAGCAACCGCGATGCCTGTAAATCCATATCCAGCAGGAAAATTCACTAGAATTTTATGATGCACTCCCAATACTTCATTTACACCTAGCATACCCGCAAGAGCTCCGGAAATGATCATCGCTAAAATTATATTTTTTTTTGGTGAAATGCCTGCATAAACAGCTGCCTGTGTATTATGCCCAACAGCGCGCATT
>JYMV01032496.1_pt1 | contig 10779 bp, 5 predicted proteins | sample 338911 | NCBI WGS metagenome assembly JYMV01 (sample SAMN03354496, study PRJNA234377) | hydrothermal vent metagenome | biome: Deep sea; feature: Hydrothermal plumes at the Eastern Lau Spreading Center, Western Pacific Ocean; material: Seawater | place: Tonga | collected 2009 | depth 2000 m m
GCTGGAGGTTGTGTAGTTTATGATGATATGGTGGACTTAGCAAGACCGAATCTCATTAAATTAGATAACCTTGGTAATATTGAGTGGAACAAAACTTATGGGGAGATAAGGTTCCTTACAACATTGTATATGGTTCATGAGTTACCGGATGGCAGCTTTATTTCAGCTGGACAGGTGCATGATCCATTTGGCGGACATGGTATGGGGTTGATCATTAAAACTGCGGCCAATGGTGACAGTTTATGGTACAGAACTTATGAAAATTTATCAGGTGCAATGAGTTTTAATCATTTTCGGGACATTAAACCTACTACAGATGCGGGATTCATTGCGACAGGTTATGTCTGGCCAGGTGATCCAAGCGATACTGGAAGTCAGGATATCTGGATTGTTAAAATGGACAGTATGGGCTGTGAAGTTGAGAATTGTTTTGTAGGTGTTGAGGAGATGAAAATTCCTGATGTTGAAATGATAATTTACCCTAACCCGTTCAATTTTGAAGCAACCGTATTATTCGATAAACTGAATATTGATGCCCAATTGACAATATATGATGTCACAGGAAGACTAGTAGGGGGATACACTATCTCGAAAAATCAGAAAAGCCTAACCCTCACTGCCAAAGAAATAGGTACTGGTATTTTCTTTCTTCGGTTAGGTAATGAGCATTTGACATTGAATTCCCAAAAGGTGATTATCGCCCGATAAAACTATTTATGAAGGACATCGTTTAAGCAAAACCCTAATCCTTTCAAGGAAGGAACTACTATAGCTGCATATCTCCCTTTCAGCTTTGGATCATCAGAGGTATTAATTTATGATATTGTGGGAAATACAATTCAGAAACATCAGCTAAGGGCAGGGTATAATTTTATCGAGATTCAACCTGGGGACCTTGTGCATGGCATATATTTCTACACTATTGTATCTGAAGGGCAGAAATTGGAAACAGGAAAAACAGCAAGCACAGGTCAGGGGATTAGCTGCGCCTGCATGCGCAAACTGCGTCAGGATTCCCGGGGGACGAACAAAATGATACAGGATTACTCCGTGATCCCTCCTTATCCGTGGAGGGAATCAAAACAACGTACACGCCTGGCGGCGTGTGCTGCCTTTCGCTACACAAAAGATCAAGCAAGTCAGGTCAATGGGATTAGCTGCGCTGATCCTTAGGCGGTCCGAAGTCTAAGATCTAAACCTCAATGCTCCGCATTGTTGTTTTTATTTTGTGCTCACTCACTCAAACGTTGTTTGGTTCGCACCACAAAATAAAAACCCCATTAGCAAAAGCTAATGGGGTTTCAATCTCTTTAGTGATCGCGACAGGATTCGAACCTGTGACCGTCTGCTTAGAAGGCAGATGCTCTATCCAGCTGAGCTACGCGACCATATTTCCCAACTGAGCCCTGACTTTAATCGGCAGACTTGACCCAAATGAGGCGCGAAGATAGCACTTTGAGCACTATTAGAAAAGAACGTTATCTGTAACAGAAAGCCGGCATTACAGCATCACCTTAAATCCAGCATTCACGTAAAAGCCGTCCAAGGGTGCCCATACCTCGGTGAATTGCGGGGTATCATAAGGCCCGCTCACCAGGCTTTCATACCGCGTCTGACGTACATCCGTGAAGTTCTCAATATTTCCAAACAGCTGCCAGTGCTCCCCAATCCATCTCCTGGCTGCCAAACCAAATATCAGCAGGTCATTCGTCTTATCACCATTGGCCAGCTCCTGGGGGCTCTTGTACGAATAATCAAACGCAAGCTGCCACTTAATCCTGGTAAAAAATTAGTGCGAACTTCTTCGTGCTGTAAAACTAATAATATACGTGAGGCGGAACGCAAATCTTAGTGTTCTGTGTGCTCAAATTGGATCTCAACCAGAAGCCAGGTTAATTGTCGAATCCATTACAATAGCCTGAACTTTCCTTCCAACACAATTGGATCGGCTTTTTGTGGTGAAAAATAAAACGAATCCTGTAAAGCGTAACTTTTGAGATTATTTAACAAATACCTTGGTGGTACGTTCGTGATCGCCAGCGCGGAAGTATAGGATATAGATTCCAGGTGACATGCTTGCAGCGCTCAAATTGAGACGCTCATGATGCCCACCCTGCATTCTTTGCCCTGACGCATTCGCAAAGTAAGCGACTTTCACGCCGAACGTCGAGTACATGCTGATCTCCACATCCATGGCTTTATCCAGCTCATAGTCTATGTTCAAAATGTCCGTGACCACTGTAGGGTAAGCGGAGAATGAATAACCACCTGTGGGATCATCCACAGTTACAAAAGGAGTGAATACAGCCACAATAGTATCAGCTTGCGTAAGCATGATGCTGGCATCGGCAGTGTTGACGTCCGGTGAAATCACATTTCCCGACTTGGTCTCCCACCTGATAAAAGAATTGGATCCTGCAGGCACACCGACGATCAAATTATCCATGTTCCCAAAGTAATTTCCCGTCCATGGAAAGGAAGTCAGGGATAAGGTATTCAGGTCAACCGTTCCTGCTCCCGCCGGCTCCACCTCTACCGTTAGAGCGTATGGGCCTGTTACGTTGAAGCAATTGACCATGCCGTCATCGAGCAATAAACACCGCTGCTGCACAAAGCTTCTCATGGTGGCGATGTTCTGCGTCCATATAGACATTGACCCTCCCCAACGATTGATCTGCCGGGGCATTTCAGGAGAGATCGTTGCAACCATGCTGTCCAAAGTGCTCAACATATTGTCACAGGTATAGACCGTGTTCATCAAATCCGCCTGTCGGGAATAATAAAGCTGTTGAAATTCAGGGCTCTCTGCCTGCAGCTTCAAAAAAATCTTCTCATGCTTACCAACGTCATTATTGGGAGTGCCGAAAAACTGGTCCATATAATTGCCAATATCATCAATGTCGCAAGGCTCCGCGTCGGGATCGGTATTAGGCACCCCTGAGTAATTGATGTAATAATCCCAGGTGGCATCGTTGTCCCAGAGGATATATCCCCATTTCTTGTGGTCTCCATCCGGGTCCCTTCCTCGCCACCACCCGGTATTGTAATTTAACCAGTCAGAAGCCACTGAGTTGAGATTGGCGATCATGTAGTCAATCAAACTGGTCAGCCGGATATTGTCTTTGCATACCTGGTAATTGGCGGCAATGCTCATGTCATTGTTGAGTATGAAATCACGAAGCGTCTCCCAATCCGCAAAGGCCTGGGTGCCGCCGTATTCAGCTTCTGTCCAGCCCCAGGTGCTGAGAAACTGGATGTCGTATTTCCCCTGGTCATAATAGTACTTTGTAAAGTCGTGATCAACGGGGCGTTCCCGCAACCCGTAAACCCCCCAGTACTGCCCGTTCAAGAACACCACCACGCGCTCAACCGCACGGACGTCCACCTTCATTCCCCCTTCCAGGGCGAGGACATGGACATATTCATCCCTGATGTGGCAGGAACCGGTATGGGCGTTGTCAGGTGTGATATCGGGAGCTTGAAGGGCAGGATAGTTGTCATCACCAGAGGCCCGCATGATAATTCTCTGGTACTCCGTTCGGTCAGAATAATGAAACAGTTTAGCCTTAATGGCTTTGGAATACCCCATTTCATCCCTGGAAACCCAATCGATGCTTCTTTGATCCAGCACCCAGGAATCCTGGCCATGCCTGTTCAGGTCGCCATAAGTGTCAGCAACACGAACACCATTGATGTCAAAATACTCCATGGACCCAATGGGTATTTGTCCTCCACCAGGTGGATTGGTATTGTTAGCCAGGTCAATGACGTCATCAGCACCAACAGACATTACTGCCAAACTGATATTCTCATTGATAAAGTAAGTATTTGTAGTAATCCTGCTGGGCAATACCTGCCCATCACTGCTCATAACAATTGCTTTCACAATAGTGGTAGCACTTATCGTAAGTGGTACCGTGTACTGAGGTGATCCGCTTTTTGGAGCCGTGCCATCCGTGGTGTACAAAATGGCCGAGTTTAGTTCTGTAGTGGTAATGGCTACGGTCTGCGCTCCGGAATAAAATCCGGCAGTTACCGACATCGTTGCCATCTCCGCATACCGTGTATACTGGGTGGTAAAATTGTTGGAAGTGCCAGGGCTTGGATTTGTGCAAACCATCCAGGTATTTGTACCATCCACGGTGCGGCACCGAGAGTGCTCTACCTGGGTAATATCAAGTGGATATTCCTCCTGAACAACTCCTAAGGTATTGGAGAGTGCAACAGAATCCTTTCCAGTGGTTTGAGACAATTTGAAGCTGGTATGATATTCAAGGCCGGCCACCGTATCCCGTCCCGAGCACAAGAATTTCATAAATCCGTTACCCGGGATAGTGGTACCCAATGGGATCATCCACTTGGTGGGCTTCTTGGGCCTGTCAGTTAAGTACATGCCACCAATATCTACGGTGCTGGAAGAGGTATTGTACAATTCGATCCAATCCTCCGTCTTTCCGAAGTTGTCGATAAAATTGTTGAGATTGGAGGCAGAAAATTCGTTTATTACCACCTGTGAAAAGGCGAACGTGCTGCACATAAATGCAACAAGAACAGAAGGCATTATTCTTATCATGAAGGCCATATTTTGAGAGATTCCCGTGTTTTAATAGTGCAAAAATCTCCAACAAGGGGATAAAGATAATACTAATAAACAACAGATTGACTATTTTCATGCCGATCTGATCAGTTCCAAAAGTGTACTTTCTAAGCAAATACAAGCGTGGGATAAAGAACACCTACCGGGAGAATATTCCATTTTCTGAGAAGGTGATAAAGGATATCGGATTCCAACTTTTAGAACTCCTCAACTTTGTATTGAATGGTTTTAAGCATAAAACGCTGCTCGTTTACCCTGATTTCCCCAGCAGTAAAACGGTAATTAGAAAAATATGCCGCGGGCTGAACATCAATCTCACCAACAAGATCGGTCGAAATTTCAATTGGGTGCTGTACTATGAAGATGAGACCTTTCGCAGTAAATTCCAACCCCTGGAAGCTCTGGAGAAGTACACGATAATCAATTTACACTCCAGGGATATTAGCAAGGTGTATGTTGAGCAAATACACCAGGAGGTTTTCGGATATAATACAGTAATCGACCCCTTAACCTATACGGGGAAAGGGGTAAAAAAGAGCAACATAAATGCAAAACACGACGGACAGCTAATTGAATTCCCTGTGGCTGACGAGGAGGACGGCTTCGTTTACCAAAAGCTCATTAACAACCAGGTGAATGAGGAAGAAGTGCTGGACATGCGCGTACCGATTATCAATTCGGGCATTCCGTTGCTATACCTCAAACACCGGAAGGTAACTGAGCGCTTCCAGAATACCACAACACGTACGGAGCTCGCAGAACTTGGAGCGCATCTCAGCGATGCCGAACAAGCACAGGTACTTGACTTTGCGGGTAAGATGAAACTGGAATTTGGAGAGCTGGATATCCTCAGGGACCTCGATAATAAGAGGATCTATATTGTGGATGTAAACAACACCCCGTTCGGGCCACCGGCGAATATCTCCAGGAAGCAAGGTAAAGAAGCGATCAATATTCTGGCAAATGCTTTTAAGAAAGCGTTTCTGGATTAGATCGATGCCTGAAGCGTGTAATGCAGCAAACCGGCGAAACGCTCCTACATCAAGCGCGTCCGCTTCATCAGGTATGGAAGCAGCACAGGGGTGAACCCATCATTCACATCGGCCTCCACGTAATCTATCTTGAACTGGCCACAACGCAGTTTCAGCTCTTTTTTATATGTCTGGATGGCCTCAACATAGCTCTTCTTAATATCGTTTGGATGTGCCTTGATCTCCTCTCCCGTTTCTGTATCCACAAAGCGGTACGGCCGGTTCTCAAACTCAAAATCCAGCTCACGCGCCTTGTCAACCACGTGAAATAAAATGATCTCATGCTTGTTGTGACGCAAATGCTGCAACGCTGAGAACAGGCCTTCCTGCTGTTCAGAATTGTCCATCATATCGCTGAATATGATAACAAGTGATCTCTTGTGAATACTCTCTGCGATCTGATGAAGCGCTGCTGTTGTCCCGGTCATCTTAGCTTTCTCTGGGTCAATCAGGAGCTTGTCCAGCTCACGCATAATTAACTTTCCGTGTACCACACTAGATTTTGAAGGTATCTGGGTTTCGAGCCCCTCAGAAAAAACGCTCAGTCCCACCGCATCGCGCTGTTTGCGAAGAAGTATCATAATGGCCGCAGCGGCGTACACGGAAAACTTGATCTTATTAAAGACCCCTGTCTCGTCCACATCAACCTCTGGATAATACATTGACGACGAGCTGTCAATGACGATCTGGCACCGCAAATTGGTTTCCTCTTCGTACCGTTTAACGAATAACTTACCACTTCTGGCGAATAACTTCCAATCTATATGTTTGGTAGACTCCCCCGTGTTGTACAAGCGGTGCTCAGCAAACTCTACGGAAAACCCATGAAAGGGGCTTTTGTGCAGGCCGGTAATAAAGCCCTCTACTACCTGACGGGCAATTAGTTCCAGGCTCCCTATCTGCTGTATTTCACGTTGATTTATTGGCATTGCACAAATATACGGATACGAACCCGCACAACGGCCTTGCACACTGAAGCTTTTGCGAAAGTGATGCAGACAGGTGTATGAATTCGTATGATCAGGAATTCAAGTATAAAACTAACGGGTAATACTGCGGGGAATTGTCTGCAACTGCAATTTACAACTGCGCGTCCAGCTTTTCTGCCAGGATATTCTTTGCAACTGCGCCAACTTGCTTATCTACAACTTCGCCGTTCTTGAAAAACAACAAGGTTGGGATGCTTCGTATTCCATATTTAGACGAGATCTCAGGATTGCTGTCCACATCCACTTTGCCTATCACCGCTCTATCCGCATACTCTTCGGATAATTCTACGACCAACGGCCCAACCGTTCTACAAGGCCCACACCACTCTGCCCAAAAATCTACCAATACTGGTTTATCCGTTTTTAGGGCAAGCTCCTCAAAATTGGCATCTGTGAATTCTACTGTCATCTCTCTAAATATTAAATGAATACTAATTGTGTGCAAATATACGCACTCAAATCACTTGCCATTGTAAACTTTATGACATTTTGCCAAATACCGGAATCTTTAGGGATAATCCTAATTGAGTTTGTATTCTACCCCAGGGAGTTCTGCCAGGGATTCAAGAAAATTATCATTGAGATCAACCTTGAGCTCATTAGAGTGCATTTCCACAAAGTTGTTTTCTTCTTTATCTCCTACCTGAAAATTCAGCATGCACTGCCCAATATTAGAGTTGATCAGGTTCATGATCTCCTCAATAAACGTGTCTGACACATCATCCAGGTTAAGCTGCATCGTAATACTTTTCCCCAGCTTTGCCCTCACCTCAGAGAGAAGCTCAATACTGTACACTTTGAATTGATAGTTGTCTTCAGACTTCCATCGGAGTTCAACTTTACCGGTAATGAAAAGGAATTCCTTGGGCTGCAAAAAATGTCTCATTTTAAGATAATCCTCCGCAAAAAGAGGAATCCTAAAAGTGCCTGTAAAATCCTCAATAGTAAATATGCCAAATGGATTCCCGGATTTGGTGGTTCGGTGCTGGGCTTCAGTGACAACTCCCGCTATTTTCACATCGCGGTTTTTAAAAGCTACGAGGTCGGCATTGATATCTTCAAGGCGTGTATTGCAAAAATGCTGTACCTCGACTTTGAAATGATCCAATGGATGGCCGGATAAATACATGCCGGTTATCTCCTTCTCCTTGGACAGCATCTCCAGTTGTGTCCAGGGTTCACATTTGGGTATTTCAGGATCCTTCACATCCAAAGGATCCATGCTGAACATAGATATTTGATCGGAGTCCTTAGCATTTTGAAATTTGCTTCCGAACTTAAGCGCTTTGTCAAGGAAGGTCGAATCATCTTCATTCTCCTGGTAGAAATATTGAGAGCGAAACACGCCTTCAAAACAGTCGAAAGCTCCGGATACCGCCAAACTCTCCAGACATTTCTTATTAGCGGCCCTTAGATCAATGCGTTTGGCCAGGTCAAATATTGTTTTGAAGTCACCATTTTCTTCCCTTTCCACAACGATCGCATTTGCTGCCGCTTCGCCTACCCCTTTCACCGCACCCAGTCCAAACCTAATCTCTCCATTGGTATTGACACCGAACTTGTATTGTGATTCATTGACATCAGGCCCGAACACCTTGATTTTTTGCCGTTTGCACTCATCCATGAAGTAGGTGATCTTCTTAATGTCATTCTTGTTGCGTTGTAATACTGCCGCCATATACTCAGCTGGGTAGTTTGCCTTCAGGTAAGCAGTTTGATACGCCACCACCGAGTACGCCGCAGAATGGGATCGATTAAATCCATACCCGGCAAAATATCCCATGGTGGCAAATATCTCTGTGGCCAAATCCTTGTCAATGCCCTTTGCGACTGCCCGTTCCACGAATTTCTTTTCTTCTGGTGGCAGCAGCTCCGGCTTTTTCTTTCCCATTATCCTCCTCAGGATATCTGCCTCTCCCAGACTGTAATCACCAAGTATTTGGGCTGCCTGCATTATCTGCTCCTGGTACACCATGATCCCATAGGTGTTTTTCAGAATGCCCTCCAATAGTTCATGTGGATACTCCGGTTCCTCCTTTCCATGCTTTCGTTTGATGAATTGCGGAATGAACTTCATGGGCCCTGGCCTGTACAGCGCATTCATAGCTATGAGGTCCTCCATATTAGTGGGCTTGAGCTCCTTTAGGTAGACGCGCATACCTTCTGATTCAAACTGGAAGGTGCCTATCGTATCCCCATTCTGATACAGCTCATAGGTCTTGGCATCGTCCATAGGGATCTCGTCAATATCAATGTCTACATCATGCCGTTTCTTGATGAGCTCAATTGCGTCTGATATTATTGAGAGCGTTTTCAAACCCAGGAAATCCATCTTCAGCATACCTACCTGCTCGGTGTACTTATCCGCGTACTGCGTTACCAGCAGATCAGAGTTCTTGGCGGTACTCAGTGGCAACAATTCCCTCAGGTCCTCACGTCCAATGATTACACCAGCGGCATGAATACCAGTGTGCCTGGCGCTACCTTCCAGCGTTTCCGCAAAATTCAATGTCCTTATGGCAAGCGGGTCTTTCCCGTGCTTAGCTTCCGCCAGCTCTTTTACATCCTCTAAGGCTTGTTTTAGGCTTACTCCAGGCCCATCCGGCACCAGCTTAGCCAATCGATCGGCCTCAGGTAATGGCAACTTGAGTACACGCGCTACATCCCGGATGGATGATTTTGCTGCCATTGTGCCAAAAGTGATAATCTGGGCCACTCTATTTTTTCCATATTTATCTGCCACCCAGTCAATTACCTTCGCCCGCCCATCGTCGTCGAAGTCAATATCAATATCAGGCATAGACACTCTTTCCGGGTTCAGAAAACGCTCAAAAAGAAGGTCGTACTTTATCGGGTCTATATTGGTAATTAAAGTGCAATAGGCCACCACTGAACCAGCAGCTGAACCTCTTCCAGGCCCTACCGCCACACCTAATTCCTTTGCAGCAAGTACAAAGTCCTGGACAATCAGAAAGTACCCCGCGAAGCCCATGTCCTCAATAATCTTCAGCTCATGATCGATACGTTCCTTTACTTTCTGTGGCAGCTTAGGGTACCTGCTCCTGGCCCCGTCATAAGTCAACTTCCTGAGATACTCGTCCTCAGATTTAAAGCCTTCCGGCAGATCAAATATGGGCAGTAATATGTCTCTATGCAGATCAGGTGTCTCAATCTTACTCACTATTTCCCCGGTATTGTCAATCGCTTCGGGAAGGTCCTTAAAGAGCTCCTTCATTTCATCTTGCGTCTTCAAAAAGAACTGATCGCCGTGAAAACGCATTCTATTTGGATCATCGTAGTCCTTTCCTGTTTGCAGGCAGAGTAAGATATCCTGGGCTTCAGAGTCTTTGGCATCTATATAGTGTACGTCGTTGGTTGCGATCATCTTGACGTTGTACTTTTTCGACCACTTTACCAGAATTTCATTGCATTTGTCCTGGTCTGCAATTCCGTGCCTCTGCAATTCTATGTAATAGTCGTCACCAAATATGTTTAGCCATTCCTGGAACAGTTTCTCCGCTTCATCCTCTCCACGATTGAGAATTGCCTGATTAACTTCACTCGCCAAACAGCAAGTGGTAGCAATCAATCCCTCGCTGTGCTCCCTAATTAGCTCTTTGTCAATCCTGGGCTTATAATAAAAACCATCAATAAATCCGCAAGAGCTGAGCTTAGACATGTTGCGGTAGCCAATTTCATTTTTAGCGAGCAATACCTGATGAAACATCAACTTTTCAGCATTGTCTACATGCACTTTTTTGGACCGCTCGTGCATACTGCCATTGGCAACATAGAACTCACAGCCTATCAAAGGCTTGATATCGTTCTTATTGGCCTCATTGACGAACTCAGGTACACCGTACATATTTCCGTGATCCGTAATTGCCAGCGCACCCATCCCATATTGCTTAGCTTTGGATATTAGCGGTTTGATACCCGCTGCCCCATCGAGCAAAGAATATTGTGTATGTACGTGTAAGTGAGAAAACTCCATCTGTCTATCTGGCTGACCTTAAGGTGCTTACAAAAATACCGTTGAATGATTTCGAGGTCAATAAAGTTAGCAAACCCCGCTTATGTATTTCATAAATATGCTAACATTTTATTCACAATCTGCGGATCATAAAACATTTTTCAGAGACTTCTTTTAATATTGGAATTA
>JYMV01032071.1_pt1 | contig 10778 bp, 10 predicted proteins | sample 338911 | NCBI WGS metagenome assembly JYMV01 (sample SAMN03354496, study PRJNA234377) | hydrothermal vent metagenome | biome: Deep sea; feature: Hydrothermal plumes at the Eastern Lau Spreading Center, Western Pacific Ocean; material: Seawater | place: Tonga | collected 2009 | depth 2000 m m
GCGTGTTTGATATAAGTCCAAAAGACATAACTAAGTTAGTTCCTGAGTCGCAAGTCACGATCCAATTAGAGGCATTACCAGCGCAAAAACATGGTGATTTGTCGGGAAGGCTTACCTACATATCTGCTGATACGGTCGCAGAAAATTTAGATGGCAAACCGGAAAATACATATAGGGCATTAGCGGAAATTGAAGAAATAAAACTTCGTGATACGCCACCAAATTTTCGTCTGATTCCAGGAATGAAAGTAACCGGAAAATTCAAAGTCGGAGAACGACGCTTGATAACCTATTTCATCTATCCAATCTTGAGGACCATAGGCAGTAGTTTTTCAGAACCGTAGCGCCTTAGTTTTTAAAAAAATTTGATACTCTGGGCCAGGCGCTTAGTGAAAGACCGCGTGAGCATCATGGGGGATCGTTTTGGGGCCTGATGGCATGTGTTTCCGTCTGAGAATATTTTTCTGTAGCTTCATGGGAGCAATTCTACTTTCCTCCTTGTCTAATGCCAGTGCCGAAACTTTAACGGAAGCGGTTGAAAGGGCGCTAACCAGAAGTCCGGAGCTCAATGCCGGGGAACTTTCATTACTGGAAGCAGACGAAGGCGTGTATCGGGCGCAGTCCGCCTGGCGGCCAGATGTGAGTTTAAAGATAAAAGGGGGAAGAAAGCGAACAACGACGGATACAACGACTTCTCTTCCCGATACGACATCCTTCAATCCTATTTCTGCAACCCTTTCGGTATCACAGCACCTAGTCGATTTTGGAGAAACCAGTGCGGTAATCCAAAAAAGTAAGGTCCTAAAAAAAATATCGGCTGAACAACTCAGAAAAACAAAACAAGAAATTATTATTGGGGCGATATCCGCCTACATAACGGTTTGGCGAGATCTAAATCTATTAAAGGTCGCAGCAAATAACGAAAAAACTATAGGAAAGCAGTTCCTGGCTACAGAAAAAAGGTTTTCACTGAGGGAAGTGACTCGAACAGATGTCTCTCAGGCAAAAGCACGTTTGCAGGATGCAATTTCTCGTCGTATTGCGGCAGATTTAACTCTTCAGGAATCGCTGGCAAATTACGAGGAAACGATCGGGCCAATAATTAACTTGGAAGAGATCTCATGGTCTGTCGATATTCTTGGAGGGTATCAACTCCCTTTCACGATTGAGGCAGCGCGGAATATAGCATACGCGAAAAACTCCGAAATGAAGCAGGTGCGATTGGAACATCAGCTAGCGAAATACACTGTGTTAGAGAAAAGGTCAGCTTTGCTGCCGACAATATCTGTCGAAGCCTCTTTATCGAATGCTCGAAATTCGTTAGCCACCATAGAGAGATCGAGAGACTTGAGCCTCGAAGGCGTCTTAACAGTCCCGCTTTATGACTCTGGAACATCATGGTCTAATTTGGAAAGTGCGAAAATCGAAACACGCATTCTTTTAGAGAATGAAAGATCAAAGAAGCTGACCTTGGATCGTAAGATTTTTTCTCTTTGGAATACCTTGCAAAGGACAGATGGACAAATTTCCTCTATTGAGGCTTCAATCGAAGCTAACAAAACAGCGCTGCAAGGTGTTCGACGAGAAGTTGAAGTGGGTACTAGGACGACGCTAGATCTGTTAGATGCTGAAAATGAGTATGTTCAAGCTGAAGCCAGTCTTATTTCTGCCGCGCACGATAAATCGCAATCCCACTTTTCACTAATGTTTGAATGTGGTCTGTTAGACGAAGCCTTTGCTTATTAATAAAGTCATGTTTTTGATTGCATTCGGTTGAACGTTTTTCAAATTTTCAATTGCAATTCGAATCGAGGCCTCACACGCGAAACCGGTGAAATCTACTCTGTTGTAAAGGCCAGTATTGGGGTTGGAGGAATGAATGATGGGCAGGCTTGAAAACAAAGTCGCATTGATAGTTGGTGCGGGTTCGGTTGGCCCGGGATGGGGCAATGGAAAGGCATGTGCAGTGCTCTTCGCGCGTGAGGGTGCCAAGGTATTTGCAGTCGATATTAATGCAGAGTCGGGTGAGGAGACCAGATCGATAATTGAAGAAGAGGGCGGGGTCTGCAGTGCCTACCAAGCTGACGCCGTTAAATTTAAAGATGTGACCGACATGATGGCGGCTTGTGTTGCCGAGTATGGCGGTATCGACGTACTACACAACAATGTAGGGGGTTCGGTTCCGGGCGGCGTAGTGGATATGCCTGAGGATGTCTGGGACGCTAACATTGATTTGAACCTAAAAAGTGCATTTCTTTGTTGTAAATATGCAATACCGGCGATGCTTGACGGCGGAGGTGGATCGATCGTGAACATTTCTTCGGTTGCAGGAATGCGCTATTTGGGGCGAGATATGATATCTTATCATGCGTCCAAGGGTGGTCTGATGGAGTTCACGCGGGCAATTGCACTCAAGTATGCTGCGCGAGGTTTGCGGGCGAACACGGTGTGCCCTGGTTTGATGAATACTCCTTTGGTAACCGCCCGTATCGCTGACCAATATGGCGATGGTGACGCTGCAAAGATGATTGCGGCGCGTGACGCCATATGTCCCTCGGGGAAAATGGGAGATGCTTGGGACGTGGCTTATGCATCACTTTACCTGGCTTCCGATGAAGCCAAATATGTCAATGGCACGGAATTGGTAGTGGATGGTGGTCTAACCGCTCGGTGCGCATGAGTCACTGACTGTGTTTGAACACCAACTTTTTGTGAATGCGGTTTTATCTGGCCTGTTACTCGGCGGCTTTTACGCTTCCGTTAGTGTCGGGTTAACTCTCGCATTCGGGCATTTAAACATAGTCAACATAGCTCATCCAGCATTTGTAATTCTTGGTTCTTATACCGCGTATATAACCAACCTCTTGTTGGGTCTAGATCCAATTGCCAGTGGTGTTTTGTTTATGCCAGTATTTTTTGCCGGGGGCATTGTGCTTTACCGGATTTATCATGTTTGCTTCGAGGCACGTGGGGACGAGTCCCTGCGCGGGTTGGTATTTTTCTTTGGCATCATGTTCGTGATCGAAGTCGGGTTAATCATTGCTTATGGCGTCGATTATCGTTTCGTGGAAGCTGCATATATAGGTGGCACGGTGGGATACGGTGCGATCAATCTTCCGCTGCGGATGGTTGCGCCGTTCATGGCGGCACTGGCGTTGACCCTTGGCCTTCAATTGTTTCTGTCCAGGACTTTTACGGGGCGCGCGATCATGGCGGTGTCCCAAGACCAAATCGCCGTGCGGCTCATGGGGATCAACCCAATTCGTATTAAACAGATTGCTTTTGGTCTTGCCATAATGACTGCGAGTTTGGCAGGTGCCTTGCTCATTGTAATCGGACCCGTTGAGCCATCGATGGGGCGTCAGTATATTGGGCGCGTCTTTGCTATAGCAGTACTTGGCGGGATGGGAAGTGTTCCTGGGACGTTAGTAGCGGCTTTGATTCTTGGAATTGCTGAAAGTTTGACTGCAACTTTCTACGGCCCATCATGGGCGCCAGCTGTGGCATTTGGGTTATTGTTGGGAGCATTGGCGATACGTCCGCAAGGGCTCTTCGGGCGTTAGGCGATGCGTGGGCGAGTATTTTATATCGGTGTGTTTGCAGCAGTGGTTGCAGGGTTGGCTGCCACGCGCCTAGGTGTCAACGAATATTACTTTTTCGCTGGCTACGTGGTCCTGCAATTCGTCGTTATAGCCACAGCCTGGAACATTTTGGGGGGATATGCCGGCTATGTAAATTTTGGTAGCGCCGGATTTTTTGCGATTGGAGTGTATTGCTCCATTGCTCTGATAAAGGCGGTCGATTTGCCATTGCCGTTGTTGATCATGGCAGGCGCAATCGCTGCTGGAATTGTTGGCTTAGCGACAGGATATCTAACACTTCGCCTTCGTGGCGTTTATTTCGCTATTGCTACTCTGGCGCTTGCGATTGTACTTGAGACACTCGTGGCCAACTGGGGTTATGTTGGAGGTGCTGCTGGAACGGTTGTTATGCGTCCCCGTGAGGTTATGTTTTTTGACAGTTACGTAGAATTTTTATTTGTAGTGATGTTGGTATTGGCAGCAGGCGCCATCGTAATTGCTCGCACCATAGAACATTCCCGCCTTGGTCGTGGCCTGCGCGCGATCCGTGACGAGGAGCTTGCAGCCGAATGCATGGGAGTGCCGACACTAAAGCTTAAGCTGGTAGCGACAACCATCAGCGGTGCCTTGATGGGTGCGGCTGGAGCACCATTTTCTTATTATGTGACTTATGTCGATCCAGCGTCTGCCTTCAATCTGTCTTTTGCTGTGAATGCTGTTGCGATGCCTATGATCGGTGGTACTGCTACCTGGGTTGGTCCATTGGTAGGTGCATTGCTACTGGGTTCGATTCAACAGGTCGCGACAGTAACAATTTCTTCCGAACTTAATCTATTAATTGTTGGCCTAATGCTCATTATTTTCGTGGTCTTAGCTCCTGAGGGCTTGGTGGGGTTGGTACGCCGCACAGCAAATCGGGCAAGAAGGAACTGATGCAACCCCTACTCCAGGCAAGTTCGGTAACCAAGTATTTTGGTGGTTTTACGGCACTTGATCAGATTAACATTTCTGTATCAAAGGGGGAACGGCTGGGCCTCATCGGTCCCAATGGCTCCGGCAAGACGACATTTATTAATTGTATTTCGGGTGCGTTGAGGAATGACAGCGGCACAATTATGTTTGATGGTGCCGACATTTCAGCATTGCCTGCGCACCAGCGAATTCGGCGTGGGATTGCGCGTAGTTTTCAGATACCAAAACCGTTCCCCAGTATGACTGTGCGGGAAAATTTACTAATTCCTAGTGAATTCGGCTCCACCGGGGCCAGGTCGAAAGATGCGCAAAGCCCGGAGGAGGTGCTTGCACTGATTGGTCTGACAGAGAAAGTTAATGAAACCGCTAAACACCTGACTCAAGTTGAATTGCGCAAACTGGAACTTGCTCGAGCAGTCGCGGCAAATCCCAAGCTTTTGATTTCTGATGAGGCGATGGCAGGGCTCTCAAATGCTGAGGTGGACGATATTCTTGACATTCTTTTTTCGCTTAACGCCCGTGGCATTACGATCATCATGATCGAGCATATTATGCGTGCGGTTATGCATTTTTCTGAGAGGGTTGTGGTGTTAGACGCAGGTCATAAGATAGCTGATGATGAACCGGGCAGGGTCGCGCAAGACCCTCGGGTCCAGCAGGCGTACTTTGGCGACTAGTATTATCATTGAAAGTTTAGTCGCAGGGTACGGTGCAGCGCGCATCTTACACGGCGTGTCGCTTCGTCTCGAACAAGGCGAAACTGTGGTGTTACTTGGTGCGAACGGAAACGGAAAGAGCACCTTGATAAACTGTTTGATGGGCTTAATACGTCCGACGGAAGGTACAATATCGTTAGAGGAGGACGGGGAAAAACTCAACCTCATCGGCCTCTCCACAGAGGCTATCGTCGATAGGGGCATTGCTTTGGTGCCTGAGGGCCGTCGGTTGTTTCCTAACCTAACTGTTCGGGAAAATTTGTTGTTAGGCGCTTATCGACCGGCTGCTCGGGCAACACGGGCTCAAAATCTTGAATTCTGTCTTGAGGCATTTCCAGCCCTTGCGGACCGCCAAAATCAACTGGCTGCAAGTATGAGTGGGGGTGAACAACAGATGGTTGCACTTGCTCGTGCGTTCATGTCGGCACCTAGATTTCTTATTGTTGATGAACCGTCTGTTGGCCTTGCGCCAATCATGGTCAAACAAGTAATTGCCAAGATCGACGAGTTAAAGTCGGCACATGGTTTGACGGTCTTAATGGCGGAACAGAATTTTAACCAGGCGATCAAAATTGCAGACCGGGGTTATGTGATGGTCCAAGGGCAAGTCGTATTTGAAGGCGCAAATGCGTCTGAGCTGCGGGACAATGATTTTGTTAAGAAACTCTATTTGGGCACCTGAAAATTAAAATTCGTCAAATGTTTGTTTGTCCGTCCACAAAGGCCAGTAAAGTTTCGTTAAAAAGCCTGGATTGTTCTACATTAAGTAAATGGGAGGAGTTTTCAATTACTTCCATCTTTGAATCTTTTACATGTTTGTTTATAACTTCAGATGCTGCTGGCGGTGTACTCGGATCATCAGCACCGACAAGTATGGAGGTCGGCACGGTGATGCGAGCTAGATCTTCAAGTTGATCAAGGATTTTTATTGCTTGGCCACATCCTGCAAAACCCGTTGCTGAAGTGGTTTCAATCATGTGAGTAATACGTTCGACTTCCGCTTTGTTGCTGGTGAGGTACGGCTGCGTAAACCAGCGTTCAATTGTGGTTTCGGAGATCGCAACCATACCGTTGTCTTTGGCTGACTTTATCCGTTCGTCCCACACCGGGGCCATCTCAGGAGCCATACGGCATGCAGTCGCACATAACGTTACACTGTGCAATTTTCCTGGATGATTGGCAGCGAGCAGTTGACCGATCATTCCGCCCATCGATAAACCCACAAAATGGGTTTTCCCAATGCCAATTGCGTCCAGTAGAGCAACGACGTCATCCACTAACAATGCGATGCTGTAGGGGCCTTGCGTCACGCTAGTCTCCCCGTGACCCCGAGTATCGTATCTAAGTACCCGATAGTTTTGTTGCAGTGCACCAGTTTGCAGCCACCACATATCTCGATTGGCAGCCAGGCTATGGCTCATTGTTATCACGGGTGCATTGGCAGGGCCGTCAAGATCGTAACCGATCGAAATTCCGTTCGCTTCGATTTTCATTCATCCACGTCCGCAAAAAGCACTTCGGTCATTGATTTGTTGTTCTGCAATCTTGGCCAGTTTCCATTTTGCAATTCTTAGGAAATAGGTGCAAGTCCTGGAAATTGGGTCGGTATTCATTATCTTGCCCAGAAGCCAAAACGTGGTGTACTCCTGCCATACAGATATGGATCGATTGGGAATTGAAGACGGTGTTCGTGGTGGAACGACGTGACCCGCAAAATATTATATTGCGCGTTCACACTATCGACTTAGCTGCTTCAACCATATCGGTTGGCTGAAGTTGCTGGAGAGATGACGATGACTGCTGAAGTTCTTGTATTGCCGGGCGAGGGTATTGGGCCCGAGGTGATAGCGGAGGCGGTAAAGGTTCTTGAGTGGTTTACAACCTATCGTGACCTGGAACTCAGCATTCGCTCGGAACCCTACGGCGTTGAGGCTTATAAAAGATATGGGACTTTAATTAGGGATGAGGTCTTTGCCGATCTTTTGCAAGCTGATGCCGTGCTATTTGGTGCTACTGGTGGCCCTGAGTTTGATGCACTTCCACGGGAAGCGGAAATCTCTGGTAACTTGTTGGCGATCCGCAAGCATATGGCCGTTTATGCCAATTTACGCCCTGTCATGGCCTATGATGAACTTTCAGACGTGACATCACTTAAATCATCGGCGGTTCAGAATGTAGATTTAGTAGTGGTGAGAGAACTGAACGGAGGAATTTATTTTGGTGAGCCACGTGGGCGTGAGCTGATCGGTGACGGCATTGAGCGCGGCATAAATACGCTAATTTATACGACACCGGAGATTGAACGGATTGCTCGAGTCGCCTTTGAACTCGCGCGCACACGGCGCGGGCATATACATTCAGTTGACAAGTCAAATGTGCTTGAGACATACAAACTGTGGCGAGACGTTGTGGACCACATCGGGGCGGATGAGTTTCCGGACGTTCCACTCAGTCATATCATTGTTGACAATTGCGCCATGCAGATGATCCGGGATCCCAAGCAATTTGATGTCATTCTCGCAGATAATATGGTTGGAGATATTCTTTCGGATTTGGCTGGTGCTATCACAGGTTCTCTCGGGATGTTACCGTCGGTATCATTGAGCGACTATGACGGCAATGGTCGGCGCCGCGCTCTTTACGAGCCGGTACATGGTAGTGCACCGGATATTGCGGGTCAGGGTATAGCCAACCCACTTGGTGCGATTCTCTGTGTTGGTTTGGTGTTGGAACATTCGTTCGACCTTCCTGGAGAAGCTCGGCTCCTGAAACAGGCGGTTCGCAAAGTGTTGGCAGTTGGGATACGGACCCCGGATATACAGACAGGAAATTCGCGAGCAGTCTCCACAAAGGATATGGGCGATGAAGTGGTGCGGGCTCTAACTAGACTAAGCAATGGCTAATAATAGGGGGTTGGTATGGGTCTGATTGAGCCCGTTATTTCTGCGGATTGCCATATCGATTTAATTTGGCTGCCACCTGAACTTTTTGTAGAGAATGCTCGTTTATCCCTCAAAGATCGCATGCCATATGTAACCGATAGCAAAGATGGACCGATCTGGGTGTCAAGCAGCGGCGCTTATTTCGGTTTGCAAAATGGAATGGGCTCGGGGGGTCGGAAATATGTGCCGGGGGAGATTCACCGCTCTGATCGTATGGCTGCTCAGGGATTGTATGAGGATGGTAAGAACGGCATTCGTCGTCTAACGGATCCGGAGCTTCGGGTTAAAGACCAGGATCTTGACGGCGTTCGTGGGGAGGTGCTCTACGGAATTCTTGGGGCAGCAGCGCGGCTCGAGGATCCGCAGGCGGCGTCTGAGATGATGAGAATTTACAACGAGTGGTTGGCGGATTTCTGCTCCCATTACCCCGATCGCTTTGCGGGAATCGCCTCGATTCCGGGCCACGATATGGCTTCAGCGCTGGCCGAGATCAAGCGGGTGGCAAAGCGTGGTTTGATTGAGGGGGTAGAGGTCCCAAGTACCACTGACGCCAAACCGCTTTATCATGAGGATTGGGCTCCGTTATGGTCAGCTGCTTCCGATGCCGGATTGCCAGTTCATTTCCATACTATCGGCGGACCGAAGCCTGATTTTGAGTCAATGGCTCCGCTAGACTCTCGCAGGGCCTTTGCTGTTTTTATTACCGGTTTCCAGCTTAATATGGCCCAGAAACTGATGGAGGTAATCTATGGTGGCCTATTGGAGGCTAATCCCGATCTGATCGTAGTGATCGGTGAAAGTGGTATTGGGTGGATTCCCTATCTATTGGAGCATATGGATCTTGAGTGGGAGGATCAGTTCAAGGATCTCACTTTGACCATGAAGCCATCGGAGTACTGGAGACGTCAATGTCGCGCAACATATCAAAGCGATCCAGTTGGCATTCGTCTGCTAGATCTATTAGGGGAAGAAAACGTCATGTGGGGTTCGGATTTTCCCCATCCTGACGGTGTATGGCCTGACAGCCATGTTTTTATAGACCGAGAGTTAGGTGATTTGCCTAGTACAACGCGTCGGAAAATTGTCCACGACAACGCAGCTACGTTATACGGCTTTCCGCCGTGCCTCTAGTACTCCGTTTCCAACTGCGGAGCTCTCGCCTGCCATTTTGTAATCCGTATCACCCTATATCAAAGTTGTGAGGACCTAGCATCTAGATATCCAAGATGATCTGTTGAGGCAATATTGAGGGCGCGTTTTCGAAAATCCATATAACTTTCATAGATGCGGAGCGCATACGATTTGGATTGTGTTGAAATTGGTTTCAAACTCGGGACAGAGAAGTTTGGTGAAAATGTTATAAGGCGCACGGGATTATTGTTCTGGGCACGTTTATTTAATTGCAGGCCTTATCGGATTGGGTTTTTTTTGGGAAACTTGACCGCTCCATAACCTTGAATGGCACGATATTGGAGGCCGAGACCGGAATCGAACCGATGTACACGGATTTGCAATCCGGTGCATAGCCACTCTGCCACTCGGCCGGTCTATAGCTTACTGCTGATCCCAGCGTAGGGATCGATATAGGCCCGTCTTTTCTAGTGGTCAAGCAAGCGGTAGCAACTTGGTTTTTGATGCTACTAGAATCGTGAGGTGTTGAAGCGCGCCATTGTGTTGCGTTGTGCGCGCCAGTATAAGGCTTATAACGTCAATAACTTGGACCGGTTAAATCGGGTTGTAACAATCAGTCATGCCCGCCCCGTGTATCAAGGTTACGCCAATGATTAATCTAGCATAGCATGACCGCTTTTGGAGTCATGCGCGCCAACATGATTGATGGGCAGATCCTGCCCAATAAAATCACAGATGTGCGGCTAATTGACGTTCTGTCTAAATTGCCGCGTGAATTATTTGTGGCGCAGAGTCAGCGTTCTGTCGCCTATGTAGACGACGATATCGAGATCGCTCCTAATCGTTATTTGATGGAACCTCGGGTATTTGCACGGCTGGTTCAAGCGCTGGCACCTGGTCCTGATGAGGTAGGTCTTTATATTGGTTGCGGGAGCGGATATGGAGTGGCGGTTCTTGCGAATTTATGTAACACAGTGATAGGTCTTGAATGTGATGTTGCATTGGCTGAGCGAGCGAGTGGGCTGTTCGCGGAGCTTGAAATTGATAATGCGGTCGTTGTTGAAGGTCCGTTGGATAAGGGATACGCGGAGCAAGGGCCATACGACTTGGTCCTTATTGAAGGTGCTATCTCGGATGTTCCTTCCGTTATATTGGATCAATTGGCAGAAAGCGGTCGGTTGGCGGCCGTGGTCAGTTCTGGGCAATTTTTAGGTGAGGCGACTATTATCAGGCGAGTTGGCGAGGTTTATGGTAGCCGCGTTTTATTTAACGCATCGTCGTCGTCCTTGCCTGGGTTTGAGGGTGCCCCAGAGTTCACTTTTTGATTTACCACATCGAGCATGGCACGAACGCTAATGGATGGGGACAGGGATGCGATCGATTAGAGTGGTAGGAGTTTTGTTGTTCTTCAAGGTATCTGTGACAGCGAACGAAGT
>JYMV01044089.1_pt1 | contig 10777 bp, 8 predicted proteins | sample 338911 | NCBI WGS metagenome assembly JYMV01 (sample SAMN03354496, study PRJNA234377) | hydrothermal vent metagenome | biome: Deep sea; feature: Hydrothermal plumes at the Eastern Lau Spreading Center, Western Pacific Ocean; material: Seawater | place: Tonga | collected 2009 | depth 2000 m m
TCTCATATACCCGGATGATAAACAAATTAAGATAGAACATACTAATTTACAAAATTCAAACATTCTGATGTCTGCATTTTTATTATTTCCTATTTTTCAGAATCAGTTTCATATTCCTGGTGGCCCACTTGAAATAAAGACTGGAGACATCCTGGTAGGTGTAGCTTTACAAAACATATAATGTACCTCTGGCATTCTCATTGATTGTGGTATTTTTTTTATGAAAAGAAAGTTTAATACGCAGAGATTATTTTACCGACGAATGAACAATCATATAGCTACCATATGTACCAATTTGTGTGTAAGGATATAAATCTAGTATATTGATTTGTATATCTTGTTCATCAACGTTACAGTGTATTGTTCTTTATTGTAGGCTGCCAGATGTTTATATGTAAATAAAGGAGAAACTCCAATCAAATTTGGGTAACTATGTTTTTCATTTTATATATCTCTATTTTAACAGGAACGTGAAGAATAAATGGGGGAATATACATCCTTCCGACATTCAAATATAATGTCATTCCCTATTTTACTCTTTTTATACTCTCAACGATAAACACTATTCTGATCAAACCGGAAGTTAAGTTAACATGCATTTCGATTCAAAACAACTGTTAAACAGTGGTTGTTTGGTCAAACAATTGATCTAACACAAAGACAACGACAGAGGGTGATGGTACAAACACAAACATATGGCAGGATGAAATTTAGTTGTCAAGGGCTAAACAATTCGAACAAAAAAGAAAGTTAAAATACACTGTATGCAGAGTTTACAAATTTGAAATAAGCAGACAATTCTAAACAAATAAGAAAACTATACATGGAAAAATCATTTTCTTTGCTTTCTTTCTTTGCATATATCTAAGCATATTCATTATTAAATGGGCTTTTTATTACCATCGAATCAATACCTATTCTGTTGGACTATATCTCCCCGAGGGTATCCCCCCCCCCACACACACACCCATGAAGCAGTGCTTCAGCATTGGCTTATGTTATATAACATATATTTATTATTGAAATTTATAATTTCTAAAGGATGTTATTATTATTCAAACGTATGCTCATCTCCTATGTCATGTAAAACCTTACGTTATATTTTTTTGATATAAAGGAGAGTAAATGCATGATTGTTGATTAAATAAGGGCCAAGTGGGCACTATATCATGGCGAGAACAAACATCAACATGCTTATATTTGAATAGTGCTAATGAAAACATAGATATTTAATTCAGTGCGCACGACACGTAACTCACTGAAATAATAGTCGACGTGTTTATCATAACATGATAATGATACCTTGTTTCTTGTAGAACAACAGACAAAGCTGAAATGTGTAATGTTGATCTTTATATTGGATACGAGACTAAGTATGAAGAACATTTTCTAAGAACACCAGCCTGTATGACCGTCCTTCCAGAGTTTAGTTTCTGTGATCATGAACAAACGAACGGGATATGCTATTGATGTATCATAATGTTATTTTATATATCTAATAAATATTATGGTATGTTATAAAGAGTTTGTTCAGTTTCTTATCTTTGCCGACAATATGGAGAATGACTCGTAATTTCGTTTTTAAAGTTACTGGACAATGATGCCATCCAATAAACGTTTTGTACCAAACGAACAATTTTATACTATACTCTACACTTCTATGACATTAAACAAAGTTGCAGAAAATTGCTATTATTTCTTTTTATTTGGCAGTTTATCAAAAATTTATTTCACTCATTTTAGGGTATGGGTTATTTTATTTATTGAAGACCCTATAATGAATGTGAAATGTAGAAATATGAAACTTGAATTTATGCTTAATGTTGGATAGTGTCATGTTCATTTACATCCATAATCTTTCCTACTAATTGCTTGGTCCATTCATAGTAGTTTTCATCTTAATTAATATCAAATATTTCGAATACTCGAACATATCGAGGTACAATGATTGGTCCCTCCGAACTTCGAAATAACGGAGTTCAACTATACTTATATCATTCCCCAGGTTAGTAACAAATATATCATGTGCATTGCATGTATTGTTCAATCAGTAGCCACCCTTCGAAAATCTCTGTTAACCGGAATGTAGGGTATACGAAATGTCCAAGAAAAGTTGGAAGATACCAAAGGGATAACCAGAAGCCGTAATTCGAAGGACAGACAATAGAATGGCCAACAGAAAAAGGACAAACAATAATATACACAGAAAACTCAGGTGCCCCGGAAGGGTTAGCAGTTCCTACTCCACATGTGACACCCGTCGTGTTACTGTTAAACAATATGAACATAGTTCCCTAATGCTACTTACTACTGTGGTATCTATAAATGTGTAACTGTTTGAAACATCGTGGATATTGAAACTATATTCTGATGAGAACAACTATGGAATAGGTTTCAAAAAATAAGAAAAAGTCGGAAATGAGGATTGATTTATCATTCAAGAAAAGAAGAATTAGGCCCATAAAACTAGCTTAAACCAGCCACTTTTTATTGATGTGCCTGCACCAAGTCTGAAAAGTAGGAGGTCAGGTATTTGTATCGATTTTGACTCTTTCTACGATTTTGATATTTGATTTTTGGAATTGTTCCGACAGTGTGGTATTTTCATTTTATTCAAACTTATGAGTGGACAAAGTGCTAATTAGCATTTATAAACCCTTATTGTGACCATATGATGAAAAACATAAATCAAAGAGACGCTGCTATGCAAGAGAATGTACTGATTAGACGACCATCACTGATCACATCATACAATGCCTATCGACATCCAGTTCATATTAAACATGTATTTTATCATACGAGTTCAGTATAATAACCTTTAATTTTCTTTATGCATACGTTATCAAAAAAAGAATACCACACCTCCAGAAGAAACGTTTGAAGTGGCCAAAATGATAATCGAAAGGTCGTAAGTCAAAGGACAGACAATGCAATGTCCAAACGAAAAAGAACAAAAGGATAAAATAAACAACGATCTAAAAACAAAACGCCACAGGAAACAAATGATCGAGCAACACGAACCCCCAAAAACATCCTGCTCGAATACCTGTTCTCTCTTTTTCCTGTCGACTTTTTTTATCTTCTTATGAAACAAATATATTAAAAGAATGCTGGAAAACAATATTAAAATCTTTCACTTCACTTTTCTATATGCCCTATACAGATGATAGCTTCTCACTGAACATTCCTTATTTCAGTAGGCCATTTTCAATTCATATATCACAGTGAACATAAAGCTAACGACACAATGGATAAGCGGGTCCGCTCCAGACTTGGGCCTATTTTTTCATGAATGTGATTGAAAGAAACCATTGAATTAAAACAATTATGAAGTTATTAGTTTGGTGCCCGTGTAAACTTATTATTTATAATACCCTCGTCTCCCTTAAGTCCACGTATCCAAGTTAATGCGCTATTCTAGAGCCTCTTCCAATAACCAAACCTCTAAAAAGCCTTCTACAATAACCAGGGCAACAGGAGACTACATTTGTCAAATACATTTCTTGGATGATACCTAACGACATCTCTCAAAACACGTTATGGTTTTCATTATAAATAGAGCACTCGCATATTTTTTACGGACTTCGTTCTAACATTATATGTTTCTACACGTGTTTATAGAAGTTATTTCCCTTTAATGCGAGCGCACAGATGACGAGAGATGACAAAGGCGTTTCGATTTTGGTTCAAAGGTGACCATTGTTTCTATATATTGTCTTCCACTGGCCTTGTGTACTATTTAACATTCAAATGACAGTTCATCCTATCGGCTCTCTGTTATAGAAATAGTAATTACACATGTAGCAATTGCTATGTCACGAAGTATAAATATATTATGTATAAAGTTTAAGATTAGGAGTCAGCATTCTTTATAACAACGCTGGTTATATGTGATGGTCATTTTACTCTCATGTGGAACATTTGCATGACCGTATCAGTTCACCAAGAGGGGAGATATGAGCCAATAAAACTTGACTGAATATATGAGTAACACGGCGGGTGTCTTTTAAGATGCACGAACTGCTTACCCTTCTCGAGCACCTGAGTTCAACCCCGGGTTTTTTTGTGAGGTCCGTTTTGCTCATCATTTTAGGTTTTTTTGTGTTGTTCTATTATGTGTCTACGTTCTGATGTTCGTTACGATTTCGCATTAAAACGATATTTGCTTCGTCTTTACCTCCAATTGTTTGTAAGAGGGCTTATGTCTTATCTATGTTTGCTTGGGTAAAGTGGTGTCCAACACATACAGTCAAACCTGTATATAAAGGCCAATCATGGGAACCTGAAAATGTGGCCTTTATGAGCAGTTGTCCTTTATATACAGGTTAAAATAATATGTACTATTCATTAATGGGGAAAATGAGACTGTCCTTTATAGACAGCAACTTGTTAAATAGAGGTGTCCTTTAAAGCAGGTGTGACTGTATTGTGTTGTATTTTTGCATTGTTTTTCTTCGTCATGTATATGTTGCCAGTTTCTCTAGATTGTCCATTTGTAATTGCCTCTTCGGTATTCTCTAACGTTTGTTTGACGCGTCATTTTTTTATTGAAGTGTCCGAATCAGTACAGGCGAGTGAATGATCACATATACAGTGTATGTACGTGTGATAAGGGTATCGATATCGTTTTTCAATGTTTTCAATATATGACCTCCTTTGATCCGATTCGTACTTTACACGTTTGCGCACAACTATCATGCATATTTAATATTTTACCTTTATCATAGATCTACCGACAATATCATGCAACAAATGTGAAAATATAACCTTATAAAGATTGAAAACGGTTTTCATCACTCCTGTTGTAGTCAGAGAAGTTTAATACATACTTTAATCTGCGAAAACAAATTGCAATGATCAAATAGTACATTCTAATTTGCCTCAGCGACCACCTCTATTAAGCAATAGCTTGCCATGTGTGACTTTGATTTTTATTTCTCTATATTTTATATTAAGTTAACCTATGTTTAGTAACTTTGGGCGTCATGGTCGTGATCGTATGATAGTTGGATTTACAACTACGTATGCAATCAGTGCCTATCACCATCAAAGCTGTGAGTTCGAATCCCGCTCATGGAGAGGTGTACTAGATACAATATTATGTGATAAAGTTTGACAGTGACTTGCGGCAGAATTGGTGGTTTTCTCCGGGTACTCCGGTTTCCTCCACCAATAAAACTGACCGCCAGGATATAACTTAAATATTGTGAAAGTGGCTTTAAACACCATAATCCTGATCGTTGTTTAGTGTCTTTTCGTGTTTAAATCTGTCTTATATGACTGTATTTGAATGTTCACTTGGAGAATCGCAAACATAAGACAGGTTTGAAAGACATGTAGTTATACAATTAGTGGAACTAATTAAATGTCATTTTTTATATACACAGCTATATAACATAAAAGATATACAAGATTATCTTTTATATTTACCTTTAATGTATTTAATAGTTTACTTGGACAACAATGATACATTACCTCAATTAACTTAATGATACTAATTACTAAGAAACACAATTTCTAGAGAAAACAAGTCTTAATTTAACTTAATGATACTAATACTAAGAAACACAACTTCTAGAGAAAACAAGTCTTAATTTAGTTGTTATGTTTACATTTTAACCCAACAAGAGGTTACTGACATACGGAGATGACACTAATGTTTTCATTCTATGGCTGAATTTCCATGAAATGTTATAATCTGGATTTTGATCGGCGTCGGAGATTTTTGTCGTAATACATTAGAAAGTACAGTTGTTGGTTTTTTTATACTTCATAGTTTTTTTTTCCTTGCTTCCCTTTCGTTCTTGTAACCGCCGGATGGACCTTTTTTCTTGCTTCCCTTTCGTTCTTGTAACCGCCGGATGAACCTTTTTCCTTGCTTCCCTTTCGTTCTTGTAACCGCCGGATGAACCTTTCTTCCTTGCCTCCCTTTCGTTCTTGTAACCGCCGGATGAACCTTTTTACTTGATATCCTTGTTCTTTTTTTCTTTCAATTATTTTAGTTACCGAAGTTTCCCTATCCCCATAAATCTCTTCTGACTTGTGTGCACTCTGTATTTGCTGTGTGTGTCAGAATAAATTAGCATATTTTTTATTATGTCTGTCCAATCAATATCTATCACCACCATGGTGTATTATACCTTTTACGTCATCCGGTCAGAAGATCATGGAAAAGCTCATTGCAAATTTATCAAGACCAATTGAGCCTGCTTTTAACCTACTACAAAAAACATTAAAAGATGTGTAAACTTGGGTAGTCTACCGTGTTCATTTACACCCACATCCTTTCTGAATACCCTTTGGTATCTTCAAACATTTCTTACGTGTCTGAAGATAATACATACATGTAGGTATTCAGAAAACGTAAATCGAAAGATAGACCATGTAATGGCCAAATGAAAAGACCAAAGATACAAACAATCATACACAACACGCTAAAGCAGAAAACAAAAGACTGAACAACATAGTTTACTGTGTCCAAACCACCCCATATATTTACGAAATAAAGAAAGCAAACATCCTATCAATATGTTAATCCAACATCACCTACAGGATAGTGAGCGGTCAGATATTTGTTTTATTGTATATTAATGTTTGCCTCATTTCACGATGTTTCTATTGGGTTTTGGAATTTTTCCGACAGCGTAGTATTTTTATTATTATTATTATTATTTTACTACATATGGAGAATATATCTGCCAGTTAAATGCAATAATCTATAGCTAGTGGTTACTATCAAGATTTCCTAGATAGAGGGTTCCTGCTATCAAAGTAGCTATTGATTGAACCATGGGTTGCCGTCATCACATGGGTAATCGTTAGGGATTGTCTGTGTCACAGATGACCACAATATGTTCTATTTGTTGTTGTCATCGTCAAATATTACTTATTATCAGACTTTTTACACGAGTAACACGACGGGTGCCACTACTGGAGCCGTAAATACTAACCCACCCGGAGCTTATCTATGGTTTTGTTGGGGTTCGTGCTAACAGGTCTTTTGTTTTCCGTGTTGTGGTTTGTAGATCATTGTTTCTTTCTATTTCATTGTACTGCTGGCACTTCCTCGATTTACAGCTTCTGACTACCCCTTTTGTATCTTTAAATGTTTCTTACTTAAATTTGACAGTCATAGATTTAATAACAATTATCCTTCCACGCAAGGTAAGGTGATGTATGAAACGTGTTTTCACAGTTGTTTCATGGTGTATCATCCCTGAACGTTAGAAATTCATATTATGGCCTGTGACAGGCTCAAATAAGTGGCATAGCTATTTATCTTTTTTTTTTCTTTAGTATTATCATTTTTATTTTTTATTTTTTTATTTTATTTTATTTTTCAAAATGATTAATTTTGATAATTCTGTAAATTGTGAAAGTAGAGTTCAGACTGATTTTGAAAAGATTTCAAATATAGCTTCATTAAACGAGGTGATACCTTGACATGTAAGGTCAGACTTATAAATCTTGAATTAAACCAGGCATGGCTTTGTAATAATAAATTATTCATTTTATTTTTATTTACATGCATATGGTTATATTTTTTACGCTTTTCCACGAAATGTTTTGTAATTTTGTTGTTTACACGGATATGGCGTTGCACGTGTTTTCCTTTTGCTATAAAGTACATTCTTGGTAATTATGAAATTTTTGTCCTTGTGACTCTAAAGCAATGTTTTCTGTAATATTAGTCGTATTTTCTGTCTGTTTAATTCAAGGTAAGATATTATTTAATAATACACTGTTTTAAAACGCCAATTTGTGGCTATGCGATATTCTATTTAGTGTATATCAATTCAAACCTTTCGCGAGTTCCGATTAATATCATCAGATTGTGTTATTTTATTACATTTACCGCTTGCATGTAATAAAATTTGAGACGTGAAATGTTTTTTTCTTGTCTAAAGATATCTTTTATGATATTTTTAACACGATTTTGGATTAATACTAATTACGAAAGCATCAAAATAATTGTATAAATATGTTACCTATGTTTAATAGTGATACAACTTCTTTGTGTGGAAATAACTGATAGAAAAACTGCCTTATAAAATTATTGTTTATGACGTCGCGCAAGATGTTGGTACCACTGAGCGTAACGTCAACAAGTAACATTTTTAGACTGTTTACGCTTGATTCGCATAGACGTAATTTAACCTTTATAACGTTCATGATATATTTTTTTACAAATACAAATATATTTTTCTCAAAAACTATATATTGTATTTCAACAATTTAATTGGTATACTAGTACATGTAGGTAAATCATCGAACATAGTCATGCATTTTGATACAGTCAGTTATAGTTTGACGGGTAGTCAAATAACTTAACTAAAAGCCCGTCGCTGCTAGAGTTTTCAATATCATCGTCATCGCAAATAAAGACCACAGAGATTGCTGGTATTAGTGCCAATTTACGACGAATTAAAGAAAATTTTAGTGGATCGCCGTCTATACTTTGAAAATAATTTCCTTCTATCACGTTAGAATTCGAGTTGAATCGAACTGTCTGTTTTGTCATGATTTAACGTAAACGATTCAGAGTTTGCTTTTACCGGGTAGAAATCGTACTGTGTGTAACTGCAAAAAACCGCAAATATTGCCTTTTTACTAATGAGATCGGATAATGCTGCATTTTCGTCTTCTGCGTCGTCTGTATCCGAGCTAGATGTGTTAGCATTTACTGTTTCTGGTATGACTTTGTATGTGACAAACTTGTCTATGAATTTGAGGTTTTCACACTGTATACTCAAGTCTAAAAGGCACAGGTCGCATGCGTAGCATACAGACCTTATTGATATATCGCCCTTTTGAATTGCAACGGCTTGGTGGATAGACCGAATCGCTGGAATTGGTTTATAAAGCCGTGGTTCGGTTCGCGGAATAGTTTCAATATATCTAAAAAATCCTCCGCTTACAGCCGTCAGACTTTGGTTGGATGAGATTTTCATTACAAAAATCAAAGAAATCCTTTGCTGACTGAATTGATGTTTTCCCTCTAACCACTGCTAAATCGGCTTGGTTTTTCAAAAAACCACCGGCTGCGTCCTGGGGACCCTTCGCATGGGCTGTTTCAAAAAAGTTTCTGACTATTTTTCTGTAGCCAAATTCTTGAAACGATTCGATAAATCACCGAAACAGTGACGACTTTTATACCGATTCGCACATCCGTCATGACATCTACATCACAAGAAATCGATCGTAAATATTCTGCAATTTGATTTTGCACATAGTGAGTAAAATGGTGATCATGTTTTTCGTTTTGACATGGGGATCATCGGTCGTACTTTGCACACCGTCCGCGTTCAACATAGCATGTCTATAAATTAATGTTACATGTATTGACACTTCTTGTTTTTGAAAATAGTCTGACTGGATCTCCGTCTGTTCTTTGCACTAGAAATTTTCCGAAAAGTCATGTACAGTTATACAATGTTTCAATGGTAAATTTTTAACTAATGACTTTAATTGCGTATTTTGCCACTTAGCCCTAAACATATGGGACGGGAATTTGTCTAATAATTTTAAGAAATAACTAATCATTTCTCCTGGTTTACTTATTTTCTGAACTAGCATCAATTTTTTCTTTAAACCCGTTTTCGTTTTAATGTCTATGTACTCGAAACACTTCCAGTTTACATCCAGGGAATCTGAATTGACACTGGTTTCATCGGGATCAGTATAAAACTTAGACACACCACAGTCGTTACAATTTCTAAGATGGAAACCTTCATCAGTTTTTGCACAAAGAGTCTCGTTTCAAATTTCATAAACATCTTTATAAATTTTTAATTGAATAGATTCTTCACGAGTACGCTAAATTTTTCTGCGGTTTTCCATTACACATTTAAAAACGTACTTTATTTCTAAATGATATCGGCAACAACATGTAACGCGATCTTTTTTGTTGGCAGACCGAACGAAGAACGGTTTACACCTCTCAAACACGCGTTGTGAAACATTAATGTTCGGAAAGGCACTTTGAAAGTCATGAAACACTTCCGTTTGAGTTTTTTCCAGAATTTGCACTGGGTGTGATGAGTATTTTTTAGGGCCTAAGCGAACTCGTTTCACATCGGTTTTGTTTCCGGTTGGATGTGAATTTTCCGGGGAACATTAGTTTTTGGGTGTCATCACTTAACGCATCATACCTTGTCTTACGTTTAGTGTATATGTACGGTGCACTCTCGGAGTGCAATATTTTTTTCCTGTATGTTGTTGCCCTAGATATTCTTTTTTTGAGACACTTCTAGCATCCGCGCTAAAGACTATTTTGCCCTTGATTCCACTATGTTTTCCCCACTTGCCAATGCTGTAATAAAGTTAACCGCTGCTCTCGCTTCGTCCTATCGTCGATGTTTTGCCTTTTTGATAGTTTCCGTCATGTTTTCAACAATAGTTGATGCCAATTTATCTTCGGGAGTCGATATTATATTTTTTTCCTCAAGAATTTGTACAGTCGGCGATTTTGTCTTCAGATACGCGGCAATAGCAGACGCACGCTTAATTGGAGTTTGTGGTAAGCACGATTTAGGTTTCTGCAAAAGTCTACATTTGGACATGCGATTTGGAAATTCTAAATCGTTTGAAACAGTTACTGCATCTTCATCACAATTTTCTGTTGCAATCATTTTTTTTTATTCTCACGCCAGCGTTTTTGGCGTTCTCTTTTCAATGAGTATACTTTAATGCAATTTAAATATTTAATTTATTTCTCCATAATTAAAATATTTTTCTTCAAAATTTAGTATCAGAATCCCTTCACATTCAGTTAAAT
>JYMV01018343.1_pt1 | contig 10776 bp, 10 predicted proteins | sample 338911 | NCBI WGS metagenome assembly JYMV01 (sample SAMN03354496, study PRJNA234377) | hydrothermal vent metagenome | biome: Deep sea; feature: Hydrothermal plumes at the Eastern Lau Spreading Center, Western Pacific Ocean; material: Seawater | place: Tonga | collected 2009 | depth 2000 m m
CATAGGGTGAGGCAGCGGGACCGTGGTTTTAATCAGGCAATGGTGATTGCAAAAGAATTAGCTCATCAATGGGATCTAAAGTTAGAAGATAAAATGTTGAAGCGGGAAAAATATACACAAACACAAACAAAACTGAGTATTATTGAAAGACAGAATAATATGTATATGGCATTTCATATGCTCAAAGATGCTCCGAAAGCTGTGTTATTAATAGATGATGTGCTCACAACTGGTTCAACCGCAGATGCATGCGCCAGGCAATTACGGGAAAGGGGCAGCGCCTGGGTTGGTGTAGTTACATTGGCAACTCCAAAAATAAAGAAAATATATAGATAAGAAGTTCCTGACTTTTGTAATTTTGCAGTCTATTTATCAGCAGAAATTATGAAAAATATTACAAAATTAGAATTAAATGGAAAACGGGTGCTCATTCGAGTGGACTTCAATGTTCCCCTAAATGGAGGAATTGTATTGGATGATTTCCGGGTCAGAGCCAGTTTACCAACTATAAAACATTGCCTGAATGAAGGCGCATCTATTGTTTTAATGTCTCATTTGGGTAGACCGAATGGAGAAATAGTACCGGAACTCAGCCTTGACCCAGTTGCTTTTTGTCTGGAAGATTTGCTTGACAGGGAAGTAATGTTTTCAGAGGATTGCATTTCTGATGATGCCATTGGACTCAGTCAGCAAATGCTTCCACGTGAGGTTCATCTTTTGGAAAATCTCAGATTTCACAAAGGCGAAACTGAAAATGATCCTGTATTCAGCGCCTCTCTCGCGGAGCATGCTGATATTTATATTAATGACGCCTTTGGAACTGCACACCGATCTCATGCCTCTAATATGGGTGTATCTGCAATAATAAATGAAACTGCCATTGGTTTTTTAATGGAAAAAGAATTAAAATATCTGGGCGACACAATGAAAACCCCAGAACAGCCATGCGTTGTAATTTTAGGTGGAGCAAAGATTGGTGATAAAATTACCCTCATTCATAATTTGATGGAAAAAGCAGATGCTATTTTAATTGGCGGCGCCATGGCCTTTACCTTTTTAAAAGTACAGGGCAAAAATGTAGGAGCTTCCTTAATTGATCAGGACAACCTCAATACTGCAGAAGATATTCTATCGCTAGCTGAGAAAACCAATACAAATATTGTTCTCCCTGTTGATGTAGTAGCTGGACCAAAATTATCTGATGATACTACATGGAGAATTGCCAATTTAGACCAGCTGAAAACTGGCGAGGCAGGCTATGATATTGGTCCCGAAACTACCATGGAATTTGAAATGATCTTATCCAATGCTAAAACGATATTTTGGAATGGTCCCTTAGGCGTAAGTGAAATTCCTGCATTTTCAACCGGGACTCAGGCAATTGCCTCTGCTGTTATAGATCAAACGGAAGAAGGGGCAATTTCCATAATCGGTGGAGGGGATACGGCATCGGCGTTAAAACAGTACGGATTGGAGGGGGGATTTACACACATTTCTACGGGTGGTGGCGCTTCCCTGCAATTGATGAGTGGCAAGCAACTTCCGGCATTAGAGGCGCTTCAGGAGTATGCATAGAAGACGATTTTGTGTGGCAAACTGGAAAATGAATTTTAACTCTTCCGATACTAAATCATTTCTTGAAGACTGGGGGAAAAAAGATTTGAAAAATGAGGAAGTTAAAACTATTATTTGCCCATCTTTCACTGAGCTGAATACTACTGCAGAACTACTTCAAAATTCTGATTCTGAGCTTGGAGCACAAAATGTGTATTATTTATCTAATGGTGCTTATACCGGGGAAATATCCTGCAGAATGTTAAAAGATTTGGGATGTAATTGGGTGATCATTGGGCATTCTGAACGCCGGGCAATATTTGGTGAAACTGATGAAATGGTATGCCATAAACTGGATAAATTAACATCCGAAAATATGTACCCAATTGTTTGTATTGGAGAAACAAAAGATGAGCGGGAGAATGGGAAAACAGAAGAGGTGCTATCCCGGCAATTATTAGTGGCTTTTGAAAATCAAAAGGGTAAAAATATAGAACATACCGTTATTGCTTATGAACCGGTCTGGGCAATTGGGACTGGAATTACAGCCACTATTGATATGATTTCAGAAGCACATCAGTGTATTAGAAACATTTTTAATACCAATGGTTTTAATGGGAATGAAATATCCATTTTATATGGAGGCAGTGTAACAAATGAAAACGCAGCTGAGTTATCGAACATAACGGATGTTGACGGTTTTTTAGTAGGTGGTGCATCTTTGGATGTAGAAAAGTTTTATGCAATTTATAATCAACTTTAAGGAGAAATAATAATGTTATATGGAATAGCAATCTTTATCTTTGTCTTAGTTTGTTTCATGTTAATGGGAATTATCCTGTTACAATCCAGTAAAACTGGTGGAATGGGTACAGCCATGGGTGGACAAGCAATTAATACGGCCTTTGGCGGGCATGGAGCTGATAAACTGCTGGTTAGAATTACCAGTGGATTGGCCGTTGCCTTCATGGTATTGGCAATCACAATTGGAATGATGGATAATCCTGCCTCTCGCATTGATTTCAGTAATAAACCCACTCTAAGCCGTAATGAAGGAGCAGAAAATACTGTACCGGCACCAGCAGTTGACCTGCAGCCAGTTGAAAAGGCAGTACCTGTAGAAATACCCACCGGAAACGACGGCGAATAATCTAGATAGCTGAAGTGGTGGAACTGGTAGACACGCTGTCTTGAGGGGGCAGTGGGGGAAACTCTGTGTGGGTTCGAGTCCCACCTTCAGCACAAATATTCTTTTATAATAAAATGAGAAATAACATGCAAAATTACATTCTATTCTTTTTAATTATCGGATTCACCAATTTATTTGGAACTGCAGAAGATCATATATCTTTAATTCAGTCATCAATTGATAATGGTGATTATTTGGCAGCAAATGAAAAATTTGAAACAGCTATTACAGAATATGATGGAAATGCAGGATTGTATTTTATTGGTGGAACAGTAGCTGTAAAACTTGACAAGCTTGATGATGCCAATAAACATTTTATCAAAGCCATTGAATTAGATAATAAAAATGAGGACTATCGATTAGAACAGGAAAAATTATCTGAATTAAAAAATGGCATGACTAATGCTCGAAAAACCTATGATAGCGGCAGGATTGATGATGCTATAATTGATTATGAAAAATTAACCACAACCTTTTCTAACAATGCCATTGTCTTTTATAACTTGGGTCGCGTCTATAAAGTTAATGAAGAATATGATTTGGCTATAAAAAACTATAAAAAGGCTAAGGAAATAAATCCATTTGAGAATAAATATTCTCTTGCTATCACAGCAATTGCACAGGAAATGGCAAAAGCGGGTGACACAGAATATCGTCGCCAGGAATTTGATTCTGCCATAGAATATTATAAAAATGCAATTCAATATTCTCCCGATTATACAACTGCTTATTTCAAACTTGCCCGAACCTATTTTAAAATGAAGGATTATGAAAATACAAAAATATATTTAGAACAGAATCTTGCAGTTGATCCAAATCAGGAACAATCGGAAAAAATGCTGGGAGATATTTACCGTGGCACTGGTGAATCAGAAAAAGCAATTGAGCATTACAACCTGGCAATATCCATAAATGGTAATTATCATCAAGCATACTACTCTCTGGGTACAACTCTCCTTTTAAATGGGGACTTGGAAAATGCTCAGATTGCTCTGAAATCTGCCATACAGCTTGATTCAAATTATGCCAAAGCCTACGGTGCTTTGGGGACTGTGGAACAAGAATTGGGTGAAATTGATTCAGCTATAAACAATTTTATTCAGTCTACAAATTTGGATGGTAAATCCTATAAAATTCATTATCGCCTGGCAAGTGTTTACAATATTCAAAAACAGCATGAAAATGCTAAGAAATCAGCTAAAGAATGTTTGAATATTAAGCGAAATTATGCCCCGGCCTATTTTGAGCTGGGTATTTCTGAAAAGGCACTGGGGAATAAAGTTGCCGCAACGGATGCTTTTGAAAAAGCAAAGAAAGATAAGAATTGGAGGAAATCCGCACAATTTGAACTTGATATGTTGAGTAAAGGATTTTGATAAATTTTACAGATGATATACTAAATTACGGTGAGAATAATTATCTGAAGAAAAGGACATTATTAATGTCCTTTTTTAATTATTTTACAAGATGATTAAAGCTGTCATATTTGACTTAGATAATACTCTTTTGGATTTTATGAATATGAAATCCAAGGCGGTGGAAGCTGCTGTCCATGGAATGATAGAAGCTGGTTTTCAAATGGATAAGGATACAGCCTGTAATAAGATATTTTCAATCTACGAATCTAAGGGGTGGGAATATCAGGAAGTATTTGATGATTTTATTCAGACAGAATTGGGTAGACTTGATTACAAAATATTAGCGTCCGGAATAGTGGCGTATAGAAAAGCAAAAGAAGCCTCTTTAATTTTATATCCCAATGTGAATAGTACTTTGATAACACTCTCAAAATGGGGTTTGAAATTAGGTGTGGTATCCGATGCTCCCAGTCGTGAGGCATGGATGCGGATTTGTTCTGTAAACCTGCATCATATTTTCGATGCTATTGTTACCTTCCAGGATACAGGAATGCATAAGCCTTCTCCTGAGCCTTTTGAGAAAATTTCGTCACTTTTGGATATTCCACCTGAAAATTCACTCATGGTTGGAGATTGGCCTGAGCGGGATGTAATCGGTGCAAAAAAATTAGGAATGAAAACTGCTTTTGCTAAATATGGAGATGTTTTTGGTACTAAAGAATCCGGAGCAGATTACGATATTTTAAATGTGAAAGAAGTATTGTCCATAGTAAAAAAAGAAAACCAGGTATGATTTTTGTAGGGACAGATATTGTTCCAATCAACAGAATTGAAAAATTGATAAAGGAAAAAGGCACTCACTTTTTAAATCATGTCTTCACCAAGTTAGAACAAAATATTTGTGATGGTAAAAATTCACCATCCATCCATTATAGTGGGAAATTCGCTGCAAAAGAAGCTGTAAAAAAAGCTTTATTGAGTGCAAAATCATTCCCCCATATTCCCGTTAAATCTATTGTAATACAGAATGACACAGATGGAACTCCCGTTGTCCAAATTGTTAAAGATGAAATCATTTATAAACAATTGATAGTCTCTATATCCCATGCAGGAGAATATGCAACAGCAACGGCAATATTGGAATTAGAATGATTCCTGTTATATTAAAAAATGAAGCATTCGCATTGGATGAATCTACAATTTCATCTGGTTATCTATCTGAAAAAGATCTAATGGACAATGCTGGTAAGAGTATCGCTCAATTTGTTGTAGAAAATATTCATGATCCCTTCAATCAAAATATTATTGTATTAGCAGGACCCGGAAATAATGGGGGAGACGCTATTATTTGTCATTATTATTTATCGTTTTATGGAATAAATTCAAAATTAATTTTGTTAGATAAACAACAAAAGGAAAGTTGGATATTTGAAAAATATACGATTGATAGTAAAACAATTAATTTTCATGATGACAAAATTGAGTTGAATCCTGACTATTGGTACATAGATGGTATTTTTGGTATTGGATTAAAAAGAAATATAGACGGGAAATATAAAAAGATTATTGATCTCTTAATTGATTGCCCCAATATCATTTCAATTGATATTCCATCGGGCATTTACTGCGATAATGGAATAATGGCAGGTACAAATATTAATGCTGTTTATACCCTCACCATGGGTTACCCCAAAGCAGGGCATTTTTTTAACGTTGGTTTAGATGCCTCCGGTGAAGTTAGCGTTTTAGATATAGGGTTTAAAGATATATCTGAGCCACATTCATTTTTACAACTAATTGATCATGAAGATATCTGTGAGCAGCTACCAGCTTATTCAGAAAATGCCCATAAATACAGCCGTGGGAAATTGGTAACTATTGCAGGTTCAATAGGATATACTGGTGCCTGTATACTTGCAATCCAGGCTGCAATGAAAACGGGGGTTGGTATTGTAAAAGCTATCATTCCCAAAAGCCTGAATGTAGTGCTGGAAACAATACTTACAGAAGCAATTACCATCCCGATTCAAGAACATGATGCCGGAACTTTCACAACTGAAAATTCAAGTGATATATTGCTTGAAACAGACTGGGCTGATGCTGTTATATTTGGCCCGGGATTAAAAACAGATGCAAATTCTGGAGACTGGATGGCACAAATTCTTCGGAAATTAGAAAAACCACTGGTATTGGATGCGTCAGGATTTCTTCCCTTGATTGAAAATAAAATGACAATCGGTGAATTACCCCCTGATTCTATATTAACCCCCCATTATGCTGAATTTTCCCGTATATTTAATTTGGACCTGAGAAAAGTTATGAATGATCCTATTTCTGCTGTTAGGGGTATAATTCCAAAATTAGAAAATCGTGTGTTAATATTAAAGGGTGCCACAAATATTATTGTTAATTCAGGTGGTGATATTTTCTTAATGAATCACGGCCCGCCTGCCTTGGCAACAGCTGGTACTGGTGATGTGTTGACGGGAATTTTAGGAGCCTTGTTGGCGCAGGGAGAACAATTAGATGAGGCATCATTACTTGCTGTTTATTTACACGGAGAGTGCGTGCATCAATTCAATAAAATAATCAGTAGCATGGGACTCATCGCTTCAGATTTACCTGCTATGCTACCCTATGCTTTGAATGAAGTGAATCATGTACATTAAATCTTGGAGAACATGGATATTTTTTGCTTATGTAGGCTTGGTATTGTATTTTTCCGCACAGCCAGGAAATAATCTCAGTTGGTTTTCACAATTATGGAGATACGATAAGATTGTACATTTTATGGAATATTTAGGTATGGGATTTTTACTTATTAATGCTCTAAAAATAAAACCACTCAAAAAATCGGAATGGAAATTTGCAATACTATTTTTGCTAGTTTTCCCAGTTATTGATGAGCTTTTGCAGCATTTCACACCAACTCGTATTCCTGATGTCCTGGATGGAGTTGCAGATGTTTTAGGTGGATTAACCGGTGCATATTTGAGAAAATATTTTTAATGCTGTCATCCCTCTATATTAAAAATTTAGCTATCATTGATGAATTAAATATCTCATTTAATGAAGGCTTAAATATAATTACCGGTGAAACTGGCGCTGGAAAATCACTCATCATAAAAGCAATACAACTTTTAATGGGAAGAAAGTTCTCCCCGGAAATATTACGTACGGGTAGTGATACATTAGTAGTTGAGGGAAATTTCAATGAACATAATAATAATACCATAATTCGAAGAATATATAGGCAGAATAGACAGTCAAAGTCTTTTATTAACGATGAACCAGTTACTCAAAAAGAACTACTTAAAACCACTCGCCTTCTGGCTGATTTGCATGGGCAGCATGACCATCAGAATTTATTAGATTCAAATACACATTTGCACTATCTGGACTCTTATGGAAGTTATGATTCTATACTGGTTAAGTTAAAAAATACATTTCAGAGTGTGCAAGAATGCGAAAGTAAACTGCATAAACTCCTATTAATGCAGCAGAAATTAAGAGAGAAAAGTGAACTATATAAATTTCAATTAAATGAACTTACACAATATCCTCTTTCAATAAATTTTGAAAAAGAAATAGTTAAACAATATAATCGACTTTCAATGGCATCCGAAATTCAATCCTCTCTTTCAACTGTAGGAATGTTGTTGGAGGAAGGTGATTATGCCGTCATAAATAGTTTAAACAAAATAAGAAATGAACTTGAAAAAGTTTCAGAATTCGATGAGTCTATTCTCACTATCCAAAAAAGAACTGGTGAAAATCGAATTGAATTGGAAGATATGGTTTTAGATATTCAAAGAATTAAAGAGAACATATCGGTTCGTCCTGATGAATTGGAAAAAGTAAATGACATTATTGCACATATTGAGATGCTAAAACGAAAACATGGAGGAAGTATTGAATCTGTGATTGAATATAGAGATTCAATTATCCAGGCTGAGCTTGAATCTGGAGGGTGCAAGGCTGAAATTAATAATTTGGAAAACAAATTTCAAGATCTGAAAAAAGAGTTATTAGAAAATTCAACAAAAATATCTCAATATCGTAAAGCTACTGCTATCAAGTTGGAAAAGACAATAAAGAATAATCTCAAACATTTAAATATGGCTGACACTATTTTTAAAATAAATTTGATCTCTGATCCTGAAAATATTATAGAAACTGGAATGGATTTGTGTGAATTTTTTATTTCCACAAACATTGGAGAAGAGTTACGTCCAGTTGCGAAAATAGCATCAGGTGGTGAAATATCACGAATAATGTTAGCAATTAAAATGGCATTGCAATCAAAAGATATTGTAGATACATTAATTTTTGATGAGATTGATTCCGGAATTTCAGGAGCTACCGCTGAAAGAATTGGCGAGACTTTTGAAAAATTAGCTGAAAGTCATCAGATTTTATGTATTACGCATTTATCTCAAATTGCTGGCAAGGGAGACACTCATTTTAAAGTAAGTAAAAATATTAAGGGTGAACGTATTGTTGTTAATGTCAATAAATTGACAAAAACTGATAGAATTGGGGAAATTGCCACATTAATCAGTGGACGAAAAATAACTGAATCCAGCCGAAAACAAGCTGAGGAATTACTACAAGCGAATGGATAAATTTATTATTAAAGGGGGAATCCCTTTAAAAGGAAAAGTTAAAATTAGCGGGGCAAAAAATGCTGTTTTGCCAATTATGGCTGCAACTATAATTGTTTCAGGTAAATATCGATTGAAAAATGTACCCCAATTGCGAGATACATTTACCATGAAAAGATTGTTGGAAATGGTTGGAGCCACGGTCCACTATGAAAACAATATTATGGATATTGATACATCTGGATGTGATACACCAATTGCCCCGTATGAACTGGTGAAAACGATGCGGGCATCCTTTTATGTATTAGGTCCATTATTAAGTCGTTTTAATTATGCAGAAGTTTCCCTTCCTGGAGGCTGTGCATGGGGTCCTCGCCCGGTAAATTATCACCTCCAGGCAATGGAAGCATTGGGTGCAGAGGTTGATCTTTCTGATGGAATGATTATTGCAAAAGGTAAATTAAAGGGAGCTCAGATAAACTTTGAACAAAGCAGTGTAGGTGCAACAGGTAATGCTTTAATGGCGGCTGTTAACTCAGCAGGAACTACTATTATAAAAAATGCAGCTCAAGAGCCTGAGATAGAAGCTCTATGTCATTTTCTTGAAAAAATGGGAGCAGATATTCAAGGAATAGGGATGGAGGAAATAACTATTTATGGTCAGAAGAAATTGAATGCTGATATTGAATATTCTGTAATTCCTGATCGAATAGAAGCAGGGACATTTCTTATTGCCGGCGCAAGTACATTTGGTGATATTACTGTGGTAAATGTAAATCCTGGGCATTTAGATATTCTTTTAAAATATTTAACTGAAGCAGGATTTAATTTAGATGTGCAGGATAAATCAATTAGAATATCCCCTTCACAGAATTATGTCAATCCAGTTAATATGACCACAGAAATTTATCCTGGGTTCCCAACAGACCTGCAAGCACAGTGGATGGCTTTAATGGCAATAGCTAATGGAGAGAGTAAAATCACCGAAGAAATTTATACAGATCGCTTCACCCATATTGCTGAACTAACTCGGTTTGGTGCTCAAATTCAATTATCAGGCAATAAAGCTGAAATACAGGGAATTAATAAATTGAAAGGTGCTCCAGTAATGTCAACGGATATCCGTGCCAGCGCATCTCTTATAATTGCAGCATTAGCTGCAGAAGGAAAGAGCAGTATATCTAGAATTTACCATATTGACAGAGGATATGATAATATTGAAAATAAGTTCAATCTACTGGGTGCAAATATTAATAGGGTTCGGGAATGAGGTGGTCTATAAATCAAGTAATGAAAGAAGTTTCAGACCTTAGAATTTGTCTTGATTCTATCCTCATATCATTAGTAAGTTAATTATAATCAAAAAAGGGAGTAAAAAGATGAAAACAAATAGAAATATAATACTAGCGTTAATCTTTGGTGTGTCAAGTATTTTTGCTAGTGATGCAAAAATTGCAGCAAAAACAGCAAGCTTAGCTAATCAAAGTGTGAAAAAATCAAGTATCAATCTCACCGTAGAATCAATTAGTGACATTTATGGTGTCCAATTTGATATAAAATATAATCCGCAAGAGTTGAGTTTAACCGAAAATGATATTAAATCTAAAGTAGCCGGGATAAATATATATAGCCGTGTTAAGGAAGAAGGTTCAGCACGAGTATTAATGTTTGGAATGAACGGTGAAAAGATTCTTGATGTAAATGCAGGTAACATTGCTGACATTTTGGATATCAATTTTCAACCTGCTGAAATGTTTAATGGTCTAAGTCAGGTTGAATTAGTTGATGTTACACTAGCTGGAAAAGGTGGGGCAGAAGTAAGTGTTTCCACTTCAACTTTCGAGGTATCATTCAACACTCCAATAAGAACATCTTTATCAAAGAATTATCCAAATCCGTTTAACCCATCCACAACTATAGACTATGAATTGTCTAATGCTGGAATGGTTTCTTTGGTGATCTATGATTTAAAAGGTGCTGTGGTAAAAACATTGGTTCAAGAACATCAAGAACCCAATTATCATAATGTTGTATGGAATGGTTTAAATAATAGTGGCCAATCAGTTGCAAG
>JYMV01016799.1_pt1 | contig 10775 bp, 6 predicted proteins | sample 338911 | NCBI WGS metagenome assembly JYMV01 (sample SAMN03354496, study PRJNA234377) | hydrothermal vent metagenome | biome: Deep sea; feature: Hydrothermal plumes at the Eastern Lau Spreading Center, Western Pacific Ocean; material: Seawater | place: Tonga | collected 2009 | depth 2000 m m
CACAACTTGCACTTCTGTGCCGAGTCTGGTATAAACCGAACCAAGTTCCAACCCGATCACTCCGCCACCAATCAAAATTAATTTCTCCGGAACCGTTTCCAAACTCAGGGCCTCGGTGGAAGTTATGATGCGCTTTTTGTCGCAAACCACTCCCGGAATACCGGAGGGCTTGGAGCCTGTAGCAATGATTATGCGCTCGCTGAAAACTGTTTCTTGAGCGCCGTCTGCAGTAGCCACAGAAATCGTCTGTTTATCTTTAAACGCGGCATGCCCGCTGATAACTGTGATTTTATTTTTCTTCATCAAAAACTGGATTCCCGCGCAAGTCTGTTTCACAACATCATCCTTACGTTGACGCATCCTCGGCCAATCGAGTTCAATCTTTTCTGCCTTGATACCGTGTGCCTCAAAATGCCGTTTGGCGTTTTCGAAATGTTCACTTGAATCAAGCAATGCTTTGGAAGGAATGCAGCCAACATTGAGGCATGTTCCACCAAGCGTGGAATAGCGTTCAATGATTGCGGTTTTCATCCCAAGCTGTGCGCAGCGGATTGCTGCAACATAACCTCCGGGACCGGAACCTATGATTGTTGTGTCGAATTTATCCATGTATGAGTTTCAAAGTTTTATAGTTTCAGAGTTCTTTTAAATCTGTTTAGAATTTATGAACCTAATTTGCGTACAAAAGAAGACATCATGCGTTCAATTTCTCATGCGTTTTCTTCCAAGGTATCAAATTCTTTTTCTGAGAAGAATGACAAGTTGTTTGCAATCACAAGTTGAGTTTGCAATTCGCAGAGAGAACCTGTGGCAATTTGTAGAAAACGCAAATAGTCACCGGTACTATTTCGACCATGTCCTTCTGCAATATTACTTGGAATGGAAACTGAGCAGCGCCGCATTTGAGAAGTCAATCCAAAAGCCTCTTCTTTGGGAAATGATCTTGTAACCTCATAAATCCTTGTGGCTAATTTGATAGATTTTTGCCAAATCAACAAATCCCGAAACGTACGAATTTTATGTTTTTCCTCAGTTATTGTTTTGTCTAAATCCTTAAAAACTCTGAAACTCTGAAACTCTGAAACTTTGAAACTTTGAAACTTATACTTCCAGAAGCATCCTCGTAGGATTTTCAAGATATTCTCTCACTCGTACAAGAAAACTCACTGATTGCTGGCCATCGACGATACGATGATCGTAAGACAATGCCAAATACATCACCGGACGAATCTCGACTTTTCCGTTAACTGCCATCGGTCGTTCAACGATATTGTGCATACCCAGAATGGCGCTTTGCGGTGGATTCAGGATTGGAGTAGAAAGCATTGAACCGAAAACTCCGCCGTTTGTGATAGAGAATGTTCCACCAGCCATTTCATCAATACTGAGTTTATTTTCACGGGCACGTTTTGCGAGCCTGCCGATTTCCATTTCAATTTGTGCCAGTGTCAGCGACTCCGCATTCCGAATCACTGGAACCATCAAACCTTTGGGTGCACTGACGGCAATTCCCATATCAACATAATCGTGAAAAACTATTTCCCCTCCATCCAACTGTGCGTTCACTGCCGGAAAATCTTTCAGTGCTTCCGTACACGCTTTGGTAAAGAGTCCCATGTAGCCCAGCTTTACCTTGTATTTTTCCAGAAACGCATCTTTGCTCTGGCTGCGTAACTCGAAAATAGCATGCATATCCACTTCATTAAAAGTAGTCAACATTGCGGTTTCGTTTTTTACCGCAACCAGGCGTTCCGCCAGTTTTCGACGCAAACGTGACAAGCGTTCCCTTTTTATGTTTCGGGAACCGGAAACAACCGGAGGCGCCGCTTCCTGTTTTGGTTCCGCATTTGAAGCAGCAGGTTCCGGAAATTGTTGACTATGCAGAAGAACGTCCTGTTTTGTAATTCGACCTCCCGGACCTCCTCCGGAAATTCCTGTAAAACCCTGTTCTGTCACCATTTTTCTTGCCGCAGGAGAGTGGTGTCCGGCAGCATAGGAATCCGTATTTGAAACTGACTTTTCCGGAACCTTTGCTGTTTCAGAAGATTCTGCGTATTTTTCAACCTCTGCGGATTCCGGTTGTGGAGCGTCAGTATCGATGGAACAGGCCACATCTCCAACTTCGGCGATTTCGCCTGCCTGCAATACAATTTTCAGTACACCGGTGCTGTCTGCAATCAGGGGCAAAGTCGCTTTGTCAGTTTCAATTTCACAAATCGTTTCATCAATGTTTACATAATCACCGTCTGACTTGAGCCAACTGCCAATTTCAACTTCAGTAATCGATTCTCCCGGACTCGGAATTTTAATTTCCACAATAGACATGAATGAAACCTTTTAATGGGTTTGTAAATAATGATGATCTCGTATAGGGTCTGATATCCACCCCGCACCTAAATCATCAACCCGGAAATAAAAATGAGAACAATCCAGTGACTGTTTTAGGTACGGGGTCATACCTCAAAAGCTCTGCGCACCAGATTTTCCTGTTGTTTAGCATGAAGTTTTGGAGAGCCGACCGCAGGTGAACTGTCCGCCTCACGGGCCACCAGTTCGAGACCGTTCCCTGTTTTAGAGAATATACGCAAAACAAAACCCCACGCACCCATATTTTCAGGTTCTTCCTGAACCCAGCACCATTTTTTCGCATTCTGATAACGTTTTAAAATGGAGAGCAGTTGTTTTTCCGGAAAAGGGTAGAGCTGTTCCAATCGCACAATCGCAATATCTCTAACAGTATTTTTTTGCTGCCGTTCCAGCAAATCATAGTACACTTTCCCGCTGCAAAACAAAACCTTCCGGACAGACGTCGCCTCCACAAAATCATCGTCAATAACTTCACGAAAGCGGGTTCCTTCGAGAAAATCTTCGAGCGGACTCATACATTTTGGATGACGCAACAAGCTTTTTGGTGTAAAAATCACCAGAGGTTTACGAAACGGATATGCCATTTGACGCAGCAAAATATGAAAGATATTTGCAGGAGTGGTGCAGTTAATGATCTGCATGTTGTTTTTTGCGCATAGAATGAGAAAACGCTCGATTCGTGCAGAAGAATGTTCCGGTCCCTGTCCTTCATGTCCATGCGGCAACATCAGCACAACTCCATTCATCCGATGCCATTTGGTTTCGGAGGAAGCAACAAACTGATCAATAACAATTTGCGCTCCATTGGCAAAATCTCCAAACTGAGCCTCCCAGATTGTTAAAGACGTAGGAGTCGCGTAAGCATATCCGTATTCAAAACCCAGAACTCCATATTCTGAGAGAAATGAATTGTAAACTTCAAACGGTGCCTGTCCATCAGAAATGTGGTTCAGTGGAATGTGTTTGGTGTTGTCCTCCGCAGTTATTATGGCATGACGGTGGGCAAATGTTCCCCGGCCGCTGTCCTGACCGCTTAACCGAACCGGAGTGCCGTTTGTGACCAAAACCGCAAATGCCATGGTTTCTGCCATTCCCCAATCTAGTTTTTTATCCTCTGCAACCATTTTGCGCCGGTTTTGATAGAGCTTTTTGATTTTTGCAAAGAATTTCAAATTTGAGTCCGCACTTCCGTTTCTTGACAAATCAGTCACCAACTGGCTGATTTCAAAAAATTTATTTTGCGGCACACCGGTTACAGGGGATTGTTCAAAATCTTTATCTTTCGCTCTCCTGACTCCAGACCAGACTCCTTGCAAAAATGAAGTCACAGAGGCAGTTTCCTGTTGATTTGCTTTTTCCAAGCGATCGTTGAGGTACTGCTTAAATTCCTCCTCCATTTCCGTCGTTTCTTTTTCAGTCAAACTTCCGGACTCAACAAGCTTCTTACTGTAAACCTCACGTACCTGGGGATGCCTGGCTATATGGCGATACAAATCGGGCTGCGTAAATCTTGGTTCGTCTGCTTCATTGTGACCGTGCCGACGGTAGCCTAAAATATCAACAAACACATCTCGATGAAATTTTTGTCGAAACTCAAGCGCCAGTTTTATCACATAAACCACTGCTTCAATATCATCGGCATTGACGTGAAATACCGGAGAAAGTGTCGTTTTGGCCACATCCGTACAATATGTGCTGGAACGGCCTTCCACATAATCCGCAGTAAAACCAACCTGATTATTAATCACAAGATGCACAGTACCTCCAGTTCCATATCCAGGTAACTGTGACATTTGCAAAACTTCATAAACGATGCCCTGACCAGCGAGGGAATGGTCTCCATGAATCAGAATCGGCACCAGTTTTTTTACATTTCCATCATGATATTGGTCAATTTTCGCTCGTGAAATTCCTTCCACCACCGGATTTACTGCTTCCAAATGGGAAGGATTTGGGGTCAGGCTCAAGTGCACTGATTTTCCACTTCGTACTTTTTTGTCACTCGAATAGCCCATGTGGTATTTAACATCACCGGCAAATCCATCTGAACCAAAGGCTTTCCCCTCAAATTCGGCAAAAATATCGTTATATGTTTTTCCCAGAACATTGGCCAGAACATTCAGTCTCCCCCTGTGTGCCATGCCGATCACGAATTCTTCCACTCCAAGTTCCGCTCCATACTCAACAACTGTATCCAGAGCCGGAATAATCGATTCTCCGCCTTCCAGTGAAAAGCGTTTTTGACCTACAAATTTTGTGTGCAGAAAGCTTTCAAAGGCTACCGCCTCATTTGTTTTGCGCAAAAGTTCGATTTTTTCTTCACGGGAAAAATTTGGAGTGTTGCGGCAGGATTCCATTTTTTGCTCAAGCCAGGTGATAATCTCCAGCGTCCGCACAAATTTGTATTCCACACCGATTGAACCGCAATAAGTTTGTTCCAGCAATTCGTAAATTTCCCTTAATGTAGCGGTTCCAAGTCCGATTCTACTACCTACATGAAATTCGGTATCCAAATCGGCTACGCTCAAACCAAAGTTTTCCAGGTCAATCGGCCCGTCATGTTTTCGACGCGGTCTTACAGGATTCGTCTTCGCGAACATGTGTCCACGCTGCCGATAAGCTCCAATCAGGTTACTGACCGCAAGTTCTTTTTGAAATTGTTCCGGTACAAAATTTTCGGGTAAGCCTGCATCCGTTTTGTTTGCGCTGACTTGTGTATAATCTTCCTTTGAAAATTCAAAGCCTTCAAAAAAATTGCGCCACTCAGGATCCACAGATTTTGGGTCTTGCTGATATTGCTGATAAAGTCCTTCGAATGCGCCGATATCAGCGTTGTTTAAATAAGAAAGAGGATTCATGAAAATAGTCGGCAAATTAAAAAAACAAAATTACAGCAGAAAATATGGCATGAAGAAACTACATTCTATATCAAATCCGAAGAAGTATGAAGTTACATTTTGCGGCTGGTTTTCGGACGTGAAAAGCTTTTCGCTCGTCCTTTCCCTTTTTTTCTTTCTTTGGAATGTCCGGAGGAACTGCCGGATTTCCGCTCTTTCCTGATGGAGGAAATCTTTAATTGCTGTCCTGCCACCCAAACTTTTTTTAAGTCATTGAACACATCTTTGGGCATACCTTCCGGTAAATCAATTACACTGAAGTCATCATAAATATTGATCCTTCCGATGTATTGACTATCGAGTCCGGCTTCATTAGCAATTGCACCTACTATGTTGTTTGGCTTTACATTATGGTTGTGACCCACTTCAAGACGGAAACGTTCCATACCATCCTCCAGCGGAAGTTCCTTTTTGGGAGCGCTTTGCTTTCCTTTTCCACGGCCTTTGTCCCGTTCCCTTTCACGCTCACTGCCTTTTTCCATTCGTCGCTCTTTTCGTGGTTTAGAATCATCGTCCTGCCAACTTTCATCATCTTCGTGACGCTTAGATTTGCTCTGCAGCATAAACGGCGTGCCTCCCTGTAAAAGCTGTGCCAGAGCGGCAGCGACTTCCAGTGCAGGCACATTGTGTTCCTGTTGATATTGTTCAATCATTTGGTAAAACAAACCCAGTTCTTCTGTTGCCAAAGTATCCGTGATGCGCTGTTTGAATTTTGCAATTCGCTGATCATTGATCAGTTCAGTTGAAGGAAGTTCCATTATTTCGATCTTCTGGTTTGTTGCTCTTTCAATAGCATGCAGCATCCGTTTTTCACGTGGAGCAACAAATAAAATAGCATCACCCTGGCGTCCCGCCCGTCCGGTACGGCCGATTCGGTGCACATAACCTTCAGTATCATGGGGGATGTCGTAATTGACAACATGACTGATGCGCTCAACATCCAGTCCGCGTGCGGCAACGTCCGTGGCAACAAGAATATCCAGTTTGCCGCTTTTCAAATGCTCGATTGTGCGTTCACGCTGATTTTGTTTTATATCACCATTCAGCGGGGTGGAGGCGTAACCGCGTGCCTCAAGTTTTGCGGATAATTCCACGGTGGCGGTTTTGGTGCGCACAAAAATAAGCATCGCCTCAAATGGTTCTGCTTCCAGTATTCGTGTCAGTGCATCCAGTTTATGCATCCCGCTTACCGGCCAGAAACGTTGACGAATGGTATCGGCTGTGGTGGTTTTGACCTTAATTGTAATGTGCTCCGGGTCTTTCAAGTATCGTGTGGCAATACGTCGAATCTGCTGCGGAATAGTCGCCGAAAAAAGCGCAATCTGTCTTTCGGGTGGTGTCTGCTCAAGAATCCATTCCACATCGTCGATAAATCCCATTCGCAGCATTTCATCTGCTTCATCCAGAACAAGAGTGCTGAGCTTATCAAGTTTCAAAGTACCGCGGCGCATGTGGTCCATCACGCGCCCCGGAGTTCCCACCACAACATGCGCCCCACGTTGCAAGCCTCGGATTTGCCCTCGATATTCCTGGCCGCCATAAATCGGAAGGACGTGAAAGCTTTTCAACTGTGAGGCATATTTATTAAAGGCTTCCGCGACCTGAATCGCCAATTCACGTGTTGGAGTCAGGACCAGAACCTGTGTATCTTTCTGTCTTAAATTGAGGTTTGAAAGCAGCGGGAGGGCAAAAGCCGCGGTTTTTCCGGTACCGGTTTGAGCCTGTCCAAGAACATCTTTCCTGGCCAGCAGCAACGGAATAGTTTGCACCTGGATGGGCGTGGGAGTTTCATAACCAACTTCGTCCAGTGCTTTTAGCAGAGTTGGTTTGAGTTCGAATTCACTAAATGTGGTTATCATCTGGAATGACTGAATGTAGATAAAATGTGAAATTGACGGTTTTTAACAATCCAAAAACCCTGGAGGTCATTGTGAAATACACACTTCAATCATCTCATAATTGCAAGCCACATTAAAGATGGAATAAATAATTTTGGTTGATTATGCTTTAAAAAAACTAAAACCACGCAAGCGCAGGGAATTCATTACGACGGAAACAGAACTGAACGCCATTGCTCCTGCAGCGAGCATCGGATGCAAAGCAGGTCCCCCGAAAGGCACGAGTAACCCGGCTGCAACCGGAATTCCGATAACGTTGTAACCAAAGGCCCAAAAAAGGTTTTGACGAATGTTCCGTAAAGTCGCGCGGCTGAGCCGCAATGCATCGGCGACATGACGCAAATCATTTTTCATCAGCACCACATCCGACGTTTCCAGTGCCACATCGGTTCCGGAACCCATTGCGATTCCGACATCCGCCTGAGCCAACGCCGGAGCGTCGTTGATTCCGTCGCCGATCATACCCACACGCTGACCTTGTGACTGATATTGTTTTACAATTTTAGATTTATCTTCAGGAAGAACTCCGAAATGAATTTTCGTAATTCCGGTTTTTGATGCTACCGCTTCCGCTGAACTTTGCTGATCTCCTGTCAACATTACAACTTCCAAACCCAATTCCTGAAATTTCCGGACGGCTTCCGCGCTTTCCGGACGAGCCTCGTCCGCTAAACAAATAACGCCGATTAATTTTCCATCAACGGCTACAAAAATCGGAGTGTTTCCAGCAGAAATCTGTTTTGCTAAATTTTCCGGAACCTCGGAAAAAACATTTTCCGCACGCATCAATGCCGGATTGCCTACGAAAACTTCCGGATTATCCGGTGCATATTTTCCTCCGCAAACTGCTTTGACGCCAAATCCGGTTTGTGCTTCAAATGCGGTAATTTCCGGTAGATTAAAATTTGCTTCCAAATTCTGCTTTTCCGCTTCGGCAACAACAGCCCGTCCCAGGGGATGTTCCGAACCTTGCTCAACAGCCGCAGCGAATCTTAGAACCTCCGCTGCATCCGGAATTGGATCTTCCGATTTGTTTTCGGCAACCAGAATCTGTGTGACTTGTGGACGACCTTCCGTGAGTGTTCCGGTTTTGTCCAGAATGAGAGTGTCCAACCGGTGTGCGGCTTCGAGTGCCGGAGCATTCCGGAATAAAATTCCGTGCTGCGCACCGGTTCCGGTACCAACCATAATCGCAATCGGCGTGGCCAAACCCAAAGCGCAAGGACAGGCAATCACCAAAACCGCGACCGTGTAGCCTAAAATTTCATTTGCGGATGCTCCGGAATACCACCAGAAAAATCCGGTCAGTGCCGCAATTACTAAAACCACCGGAACAAATACCCCAGCGACCTGATCTGCCAAACGGGCGACAGGCGCCTTGGCAAGTTGCGCGTTTTCAACCAGACTAATAATTCGTGCCAGGGTAGTTTCGCCGCCAACTCGTTTCACACGAATCGTGAGCAGGCCGTTGGTGTTGAGCGTACCTCCGGTAACTTCTGAAGCCTCAGAACCGGACTTTCCGGACGTTTTTTCAACCGGTACCGGTTCACCGGTCAGCATCGATTCATCCACATAACTGCAACCTTCGACAACGATTCCATCCGCAGGAATAATGCTTCCCGGACGTACCCGCAACACATCTCCGGGAAGTACCAAATCGATGGAAATGTTCGATTCTTTTCCTTCATGCACGAGCACAGCTTCTTTGGGACGCAACTTTAACAACGAACTGATGGCTGCGGAAGCACGGCTGCGGCTTTTTGCTTCGAGTGATTTTCCCAGCAAAATGAGTGCGATAATCACACCTGCTGTTTCAAAATAAAAACCTTCCGCGTTCAGTTGTGTACCGAATAAATTCCACAAACTGAAACCGACTGCCGCCGCGGTTCCCATGGCAACGAGTGTGTCCATGTTCGGATTGCGGCGCAAAAAAGTTGTAAATCCTTTGGTGTAAAAATCACGTCCTGCCCAAATCACCGGCAAAGTCAGCAGCAATTGAATCAGTCCGTAACGCAGGGGTTCCGTTTCCGGAGCAAACCAGGCGGGAAGTGAAAAACCCAGCATCGGCCCCATGGCCAGCAAAACCAGCGGCACAGTAAATCCAAATGCTAACCACATTTTTTTGCGGAATTTCAAATACTCCTGTTCAGACTGCTCCGAAGGTTCGGGAACGTCATCCGAATCTTTCAGGCGACGCGCTTCAAATCCTGCGGATTCAACCGCGGATTCCAATTCCGAGGGATTCGCAATTTCCGGATTGTAATGAACGGCTGCCCGGTTCAGTGCAAAATTGACTTCCGCCAATTCAACACCACCTACACTCCCCAGAGCTTTTTCAACCGAAATCACACATCCGGCGCAGGTCATACCCTGAATATCTAAATTTATCACCTGTACTTCTTGTTGCATTTTATCCTCCGACATTAAAGAATCTTTGCATTCCCGATTTTGACAAATCGCATAAGAAACATTCAAACTGGGTATGGCCGCATTACACGGTAGCCTCAGGTTGAAACGTTTCACTGTCATATCGTTTCTATATTAGAATATACCTTATAGGGGTATAATGTTCATGTCAAGCTTTTAAATGGTTTTTTTCGAGAAAACTGCATCCGAGCCATCGTTTCTTTCCCCGGAACGGAGTCCTGGGTTACTGTGTTTGATAAGATTAAAATAGGTCTGCCGTTTGCGCTTCCCTATACGCCTTGCATGATGTAGTCTCATAGTTTTATTCTCGAATAATATGTTTCATGAAAAACAGCAGTAATTCAAATAACTCCGCTCAAATCCCTACCATTCCCTTGGATTGCCAAGAATATCCTGTTGAAGAAGTTCAGCGGCGTGCGCTGGAATACTACGAAAATATGAGACGGAGGCGAACGGTTCGTGATTTTTCCGAACGTCTTGTACCTCTTGATATTATTGAAAATTGTTTGCGCACAGCGGACACGGCGCCAAACGGAGCAAATCAGCATCCATGGCATTTTGTCGTGGTCTCTGATCCGGAAATAAAGCGTCAAATCAGGGAGGCTGCGGAAAAAGAGGAGCAGGACTTTTACAAGAGCCGCGCAACCAGAGAATGGCTCGAAGCTCTGGCACCGCTGGGAACAGATGAACACAAACCTTTTCTGGAAACCGCTCCTTATTTGATTGCCATTTTTGCCAAAGTCCATGGAATCGATGAGCAGGGGAAACGCGTAAAACACTATTATGTCAACGAATCCGTGGGCATTGCCACCGGATTATTGATCAGCGCCATTCACCATTCAGGATTGGCGTCGCTGACTCATACTCCAAGTCCAATGCGTTTTCTCAATAAAATCCTGCGGCGTCCGGAACAGGAACGTCCCTTTTTGTTACTGGTCGTAGGATATCCAGAAAAAAATGCAAAAGTTCCGGATATTCAGCGAAAATCATTGCCGGAAATCTCTACTTATTTTTGAGAGATGACGTTTTCTTAAAAAGTCTTAAATCCACCCAGCACGTATTGTGTAAAGGATAACTCTTGAGGCAGAGTCTCACAGACTGTGCTACGAGGAGGAGCCTCGTAACGAGAAGAACTCCTAAAATTAATTTATGGGATCATCCATTTTTTGATGAACGAGAAGGCCGA
>JYMV01001364.1_pt1 | contig 10774 bp, 11 predicted proteins | sample 338911 | NCBI WGS metagenome assembly JYMV01 (sample SAMN03354496, study PRJNA234377) | hydrothermal vent metagenome | biome: Deep sea; feature: Hydrothermal plumes at the Eastern Lau Spreading Center, Western Pacific Ocean; material: Seawater | place: Tonga | collected 2009 | depth 2000 m m
AAAGCCGATAAGCAGGAAGACAATCGAGTTGATGAGAAAGTCAATTGATTCCCAGAATGTATTAATTGTCTGCACGGTTTGTTCACTCATCGCAAGTTTCGTGCCGTAGTTTCCAATGATGAGGCCGGCTACGACAACAGCGATGACTCCTGATGCTCCGCTTTGCTCTGCAACAATAAACGATCCCCACGCAAGCACAATCGTAATTGCATTTTCTAAAACGTGATCGTTAAGACGACGCAATATCCAAAATGCGATGAGACCAAAGCCCAGACCAAATACGACGCCCAAGCCTGCAACTTTGACGAATTGCATCACGCCACCGACAATTGAAAGCGATGCTTCACTGCCAGTTGTTGTAAATACAGCAGCGAGTAAAATGAGAAAGAGCACGACGCCAGTTCCATCGTTGAATAAGCTTTCGCCTTCAATGAGTGTACGTAAGCGGTGCGGTGCCTTTGCGGTTTTCAACGTAGCAAGTACTGAAATGGGGTCTGTTGGTGCAAGCATTGCGCCAAAGAGAAGGGCGGGTAACCAAGCATGGTCGCCAAGAAATGGACGAATCGCAAAGGCAACGAACACCATCGAAACGAGCACTCCCGGAATGGCAAGAATGACTACTGGTACTGCTTTCTTTTGAAGCAATTCAAGATCCAAATGAAGTCCTGCTTGGAACAATAGTGGTGGAAGGAGTAAAACCAGAATCAATTCCTGCGTGATGACTACACTTCCCGGGGCTGCGCCAAGAATCGCAACTGCTAAACCTGCAAGGACAAGTGCAATTGTGTAGGGAACCTTGACAAGTTTTGCGCATACACCAACAACAGTTGCGAACGCAAGTAGTGAAATAAATGTTGTGACGGTTGTAGAAACAACTCCGTGTTGTTCTGCTACTGCGAGCATCATATGAGTTGTGCCTCTGGCTGTAATAACTCGTGGACGATTTTTCCGGGAGTTGTGGATTGTGCAATTGCATAATTTACTGCAATACCCTTGCAACCAAACTCATAGAGTTTTTGAACGTTGTCTGGGGTAATTCCACCAATGGCGAGATGGTTCACATTTTTTACACTCTTCAACAATTCTGTGCCGATGACATTCGCGTTTGGTTTTGTGATTGAAGCGAACATTGCTCCAACACCGATGTAATCTGCGCCGGCTTCAATTGCACTGTTGATTTCTTCTTGAGTGTGGGCGGTTGCGCCAATAATTGGTTCTTTGCCACAGATTTTTCGTGCATCTGGAATGGACATGTCGTTCTTACCAAGATGAATGCCTGCGGTGTTTGTCGCAAGCATGACATCGAGACGGTCGTTGACGATGACTGGGACATCGTGTTCGTCTGCAATTTGTTTTACTTCAATTACATGATCGATGTACTCATGGGTACTCATCGTTTTTTCGCGAACCTGTACACAATCACAACCCGCTGAGATAGCTGCTGTCATTGTCTCTTCCCAAGGTAATACACAATCATTTCTTGTCATCACAAAACAACATTTCCATTGTTGCCTGTTTGTTGAGCCCAATTGCTTCATGATTTCTGCTGAAAGGTCGTACATTTTGTATCGAATGGATTCAATTGTGTTTTCTGCGTTGTGTAATTTTAAAAATTCTTCAACAACCCGAAGAGCCTCCCCGCATCTGTGACTTGCGGCGAGTGCAATATCGTGAATTGAACCCCTGTTTTTTTCCTGCGCTGTTGTAATACCTGTACCTACATCTCCGGACGTGTCTCTAGAATACAATGTTGGAGACTGTTCCCTCAAACTGTGTCTGCAATTTTTTATTGCACCGCACAATTGTTGGTTTTCAAGAATAAAACGCGCAATGTCTTCAAGCACCCTCATCCCCTCTGCAGCGCGGTTCATGTTTGCGTCTAGGACTCTAATCACTGGCATAGGTGTTCATGGTAGGGTGTATCACATGTTTACGTCTATACTAAAACAATCTCGCGGGAGGGTTTTTTAGGCTTAACGCATAAGGTCGACGCGTCGTTGGTGGCGACCACCCTCAAAATCGGTTGAGAGCCAAGTGTCGATAATAGCGTTGTACCCGATATCGCCTTGACCGTTTGCTGCCATACATAATATGTTTGCATCGTTATGCCTTCGACTCATTTCGGCAGCCTTTGGTTCATGTACAAGTGCAGCGCGAATGCCGTCTGTTTTATTCGCGGCCATCGACATACCAATTCCCGAGCCACAGACCAGAACGCCACACACCGCTTCACCAGAAACTATTTCACTTGCCACTTCATCTGCGATACATGGATAATCCACAGATTCGGCATCACCACCATAATGTTTGTGCACCTTCCAACCGAGTGGTTCAAGATGCGATGCAATACCATCAATAATATCCCTCGCTCTATGGTCTGAACCGATTGCAATTGTTCCGATTTGAAACGTCATTTAGGCTCCCTGTTTCGTCAGTGTTTCAAGTTTACACGCGATGAGTGGTTCAAGGTAATCCGCCAAATCATCATATACCGATTGATTTTGCCCAATAGGATCAGCAATATCACGTGCGGGGTCGAGTAATTGAGCGTTGTCCGTGAGCTCTTTTGCTATATTCAAATGGCGTCTAGACATACAAAAAACTGCTTTTGCCTCTTTTGCCATTGCTTGGGTGAGCGGCTTGCTGGTCCCATCAAATGCGACGCCTCGGTCTGAAAGGGCATGAATTGTTTCTTCACTCGTTGGCATGCCCTCAAACGCGTGGACTCCCGCCGATACAGCCAACCACCCCCTGCAACCGTGGTCATCAAGCCATTTTTGAGCAAGTCCTTCCGCCAGTGGGCTGCGGCAGGTATTTCCAGTACAAACAAAAAGGATGGTAGAAATGGTCATCGCTTGCATTACTCGTCACTATCGTATTGAATACTCATACAACGCACACGAAATGAATGGAATTGATTGTTGGATTTTCTCACTGAACAAGAAATAAGTGACCTTCTCGCCGAGTTGGGTGTCACACGACACCCAGATGGTGAAAATTGCCTACTCCTCAACATGGATGATGAGCACGCTGTTGTGAAGCACTGCCTCGATAATGCAGACTGCCTTCCTTGCGGTGGCGATGAGGAAACGCTGTGCATCGATATGCCAACTGAGGCAATGATTGAATCGGTTGTTGGTGCAATTAACAAAATACATGAAGGTCGAACATTGATGTTACCGGTTGGGAAATGGCGATCTGTATTTGATGCCGTTGCGTTTAGCATGGCAGAGGATGAACCGTGGCAAGAGTTTGATGCCTCTGCAACAATTAAACTGAATACAAGAGACCCGTTGCTCTTTGAATCTGGTGACAAACACACTCTTGTTGAACTTGTTAAATCATTGATGAATGACGGTGACTCATTGGAGCAAGGCGTGTTCTTAATTCCAGTCGGGGCGCCAATTCTCGTTCATATACAACCAGGGGGACCGGTAAAGTTCTGGTTTGGTAATAATGTTTTAGCCGATGAAATACGGGAGTCCTACGCAAGTTAACAAGGATTGGTAAACCAACAAAACGCACTTATGTCACGAAAAAAAAGAGATCCATGGTTTAAAGCTGAATCGAATGCAATTGTAGCAATTGATAGTGCTCGAGCCTCAGATAACTGGGAAGTACTCGCGACTGAAATTGATTGTCTGCTTAGGGCAAGGTTGGAAAGAACAAAAGCCGCACACAATGGGAAAAGGGTACAACTTATACAAAACACAGAAGAGGTAGAAACGATTCGTGTGGGTGGTCGGTACTTGGTTCAACCACCGCTTGTTGCCAAGGATGCTGCTCTTCTTGATAACGCCTTAAAAATGGGCGGGGTTTCGGGTGTCGTTGCCTGCAGAGAGCCGGTTACAAAGTTGGGGCTTTGCCCTGTCGTTGCACTTGGGAGCGGGGTCACTGTTCGTATTCGGGTTGAAGAACCAAAGAATCCAAAAAAGCCTACCTGTACATGGTTCGATCACGCACTTGAAGAACTTGGAGACCATGTTGTAGAGCAACTCAACGAAAATTCTACGGTACAAAGACAACTTGATTATCTTTTGGCTCACTTCTCTGCAATACCAACACATGTTGGTGCATATCGAGCCGCAATAGAAAGATGCAACACGCTCGCTCGCCAGAGCGTGTAGGATGGAACATCACTAGGAACACCCCGTGGCTTTACAAACAACACTTGCAACTCGATTTTGGTTAAAAACCATCATTATGGTAATTGTTTGCCTGGTGCTGGGGGTTTGGGGGATTTGGGATTATGTCGTTAAGATTCCACGTGAAGAAATGCAAGCGAGCAGGGCTCTCCTTATTTCCAACACAATCCGACCAGCAATGAATACCGAGATGGGTTCTTTGGAAAGAGATGAAGCCACCGTTACATTGAATGTGATTATTAGTGAGGATGGCGCTCAGAATCCACTATGGATTGCATCACTTGAGGTCTTTAGAAATGCATTGAATAGTGTCGGAAAGAACATACAGGATGAGGCTAATGCTTTGCTTGTAAGCGAGTTGGCTATCTATGGAAACGTCACACCACCCAGCAAATTTGATCGACCGATGCAGTGGGTATTTATTTTGTGTTTACCGTTTGGGTTTTACTACCTTTGGAAGTACGTCCAAATGAAGAAGAGGTCCCGCATCTATTGTTTGGATAATGAAGGCACCCTCTCCACACCAGAGGGAATTTGGCAATCGAGTGAGATTGCGGATATTGACATGTCGAGATGGATAGCAAAAAGTGGAAATTCGCGTTCAACGTGGACTGCAAAAGTTATCGTGGGCGATAATCAACCCATTTTACTTGATGACTATATTTACAATGACATGCACCTAATCATCGGGGCGTTGGCTCATCGGTTTTATCCTGACCAATGGACACCTCTTGCAAAACGGGTAGGGATTGACGTTGCTGATGAGAGAAAGGCAGAAGAAAACGTGCCCGTAACCGAAGAAGAATAATTTTGGCTTTATTAACCGCAACAAATCTTGTAAAAAGTTATAGCGGGCGAAAGGTTGTCGACCACGTTTGTCTAGAAGTAAACGCCGGGGAAATTATTGGATTGCTGGGTCCAAACGGTGCGGGTAAAACCACAACGTTTCGAATGATGATTGGCATGATTACTCCAGAAAATGGCAGGGTGTTGTTTGATGGTGAAGATGTGACGTATCTTCCCATGTATTTACACGCTCGAAGAGGGATGGGGTACTTGGCACAAGAACCCAGTGTCTTTCGAGGTATGACGTGCGAAGATAATTTGCTCACCATTCTTGAAACACTTCCAATACCTAAACAGGTACGGAGGGAGCGTTGTGATGAATTGCTTAAGCAATTCCACCTAGAACACAAACGCTCACAACTTGCTCGAACATGTAGTGGCGGCGAGCGACGCAGGTTAGAAATTGCCAGGTCACTCATCACTAGGCCGAAACTCATTTTGTTGGATGAACCGTTTTCGGCAGTTGATCCTCACACCGTAGAGGACGTACAGGCTGAGGTTAGGAAGTTGGCTGATTCTGGTATTGCTGTTCTTGTCACTGACCATGCTGTTCAACAAACGCTCCACATTTGTGACCGAGCATACATCATTGATAGTGGTAAAAATCTTCGCGATGGTGACCCAAAATCAATCATTAACGACGAATTAGTCAAAAAGCACTATCTGGCATCGACGTTTCGTGGTGATGAATTTGATTAAGGAAAATACACGCCTTGTTCTCTCGATATAATCTCCACCCTATGCGTTTCCCACTCGCCATTTTATTAATTTGTGCTTTCATGTTTGGTTGCGTTAAACGGACAATTTCAATTACATCGAATCCGAGCGGTGCTCTCGTCTGGGTGAATGATCGGGAGGTTGGGCGTACGCCCGTAGTTCTTGGGTTTGTGTATTACGGCGAATATGACGTACGCCTTGAAAAAGACGGACAGGAACCAGTTATGACTTCAAGGTGGGCGACATCGCCTTCGTGGGATTATCCAATTATTGATATCGTTGTAGAATCTTTTTCTAATCAAGAGTCGCAAGAAACGATGACTCGGAATTATTGCTACAGCGAGCTAACGCTGCTCGGGAAGGTGTTGTAGGAGAAGACGGTGAGTAACATCAGGCGGTATATATTTCTTATTATAATTCTGGTGTTGGCAGGATTGATTTCTTGGTGGTCTGCAAGGAGCGAGGAAAGGGTTGTACACCACATTCAAGAAGAGGTCCGTAAACTTGTTCCTCGCTTCATATCTGATCCGACTTCACTACAACAGTTTGTTGTTGATCCAATTCTTGAACCCATCCTCGCCTTATCACTTCAGCACGTTGTATTAACTTCAACACAAAAGAATAAAAAAGTTGTCGTGGTTGTCACTGATGGAGATAGTTTGACCTATGGCGACGGTAGCGCAACGCATGTTGCATTATTGGAAGTTGATCATGAGCCAATTGCGGGGTTGCGAATCATTTGTGTGTCAGAAACAGATCCACTCATCATCGCAGGTGTGTTTCCGGGGTCTCTTGAAGAAGCTAATGCACAATGAAGGTTTGGATTAACGGATCCTTCGTTGAAGACACTCTCGCGGTGATTAGTGTGTTCGATGCCGGTTTTCAACACGGGGTTGGTATATTCGAGACGATGTTGGCAAGAAATGGGTGCGTCTTTCGTGCACAACAGCACATAGAGCGGCTTGCAGATTCTGCAACGATGTTGCGACTCACGGAAAAACTGCAGGTTGACCCGCTCGTTGAAGCATTGCAGTTGACACTTGAGGAAAATAAACAGACAGATGCTCGAATGCGTCTCACCCTCACGGGTGGTGACCTCAATATGTTGCAACGTACTGGGCTCAGCGAGGTTGGCGACCCAACAATTGTCATTCAATCCCAACCGCCAACAGAATATCCCACCTCCTATTATGAGAACGGTGTTCTTGTTTCCCTTGCGAGCGGTCGGGCGAATCCGTATGAATTCTCAGCGGGGCACAAAACTCTAAATTACTGGTCAAAACTATTGAATCTTCAAATTGCAACAATGCAACAGTGTGGAGAGGCGTTGTGGCTCACACCAAGTGCACACATTACAGGTGGATGTGTGAGTAACATTTTTACCGTACAAAATGGGAACCTTCTAACACCGATTGCTCAAGGAGAAGAGGGTGAAAACGATGAACCATCAGCAGTGCTACCCGGAATTACACGGCAAGCAATCATCGAACTCGCTGATGACCTTGGGATTAGGACAAGTAAGGGAACGGTGACAGTAGACGATGTCCTTTCTTCGGATGAGGTTTTTCTCACGAACTCGAGTTGGGGTGTATTGCCCGTCATCGGTATCCGCGCTGCTGTTCAAAACGGGGATGGTTCAGGAACCCAGGATCAAGCGATTGGTGATGGGGTCGTTGGAACCATCACCAAGCAACTTCATCTTGCCTACGAAGCGTGCGTAGACCGTGAGACTTCTTAAGTAGTTGTTTTTGCCACGGAGGCACGGAGAACACAGAGTCCAGAAAGGAGATTTTTTGTGGGTTCGGGCTGTAGGCGCAAACAATTACCTGATTAATAAACCATTGGTAAAACCAAAATGTAACCTCTGTGCCTCTGTGTCTCCGTGGCGACCCCAAGACCCCAGTTCTGGGCATCGGTTTCTATAGCGACACTTCTGTTGGGTGTTCGAACTACCGTTTTACGCGGACGTTCTTCCGGCCATCTTGGTCTTTTCCCGAAGCAATCGACCGAATTTTACTCCTCACAATTCCAATCACGAATAATACGCCAAATACGAGTGCGGCAATAACACCCGCAACAATTGCGAGTGCGAAGATGGGTAAAAAGAGCACGATGCCAAACACAATTGCAGCAAATTTCACGGGTGCTGACATTGGTCGCTTCACATTAAATTGAAATTGTTGCATCTCCATGACAAACCAATCATAGTCACTTTCGGGAGTGGTATCATAGAGATTCCAAAGGACGCACAAGTTGAACGATATTACACAACAAAACGCATTTGTTCACCTTCACCTTCATAGTGAATATTCACTCCTAGACGGCGGGAACAAAATTGATGCGTTGCTCAAACGCGTAAAGGAATTGGGAATGAGTGCAGTTGCTGTCACTGACCATGGCAACCTGTTTGGTGCGTTTGAGTTTTACACAAAAGCAAAATCCGCAAAAATTAAACCCATTCTTGGGATTGAGGCGTATGTTGCCGTTAAAGATCGTAAAGAACGCAAACCAACGGGAATTCGCGATGGTGGGTTTCACCTTGTCCTGCTCGCAGAAAACAATACTGGTTGGGAGCATCTTGTCAAACTCAGCACTGATTCTTACTTAGAGGGTTTTTATTACAAACCACGAATGGACCATGAAACTTTGGAGCGATGGTCAGATGGTTTGATTGCCATTAATGGTCACCTTGGCAGTTCAATTGCATATCACCTTTGCAAGTTTGTTGAAAGTGGTGATGATGAAGATTGGATCAATGCAGTAGAAGAGGCGCGGTGGCACGCAAAAACATTTTCTCCAAATGAGCGGGGGGAACCGCGATTCTACATTGAAGTGCAAAGACATGATGTACAAGAACAGCTGGCAATTAATCCCTACCTTGTAAAACTTGCTAGAGAACTGGACTTGCCAATTGTGTGTGATAATGATGCGCACTTTTTAACGGAAGATGATTGGGACGCACATGACACGCTTTGTTGTATATCCATGCAAAAACGGAAGAATGACAACAATCGTCTTCTTTATTCCAGAGACCTCTATGTAAAGTCGCCGTTGCAAATGGAAGAACTGTTCAAGGATTTGCCCGAGGCGGTTGAAAATAGTTCACGTATTGCCCAAAGGTGCAAGGTCTCTTTTAATCTCTCAAAGAGCCACACTCCAGTTGTAAGGGTTACTGGTCCAAAAACATTTGAGCCATTCGAGGGTGGTGACAGCACGGAGTGGTTTAAGGAACACTGCCAGCGATTTACCCTCCACCCATACGATTCGCAAGTTCATACAGATGTTTCAAAAGAGGAATTGAAAAAAGATTGCGACAGTGCATTGGTTTGTTTGTGTGAGGCTGGGCTAGTCTGGCGATATGGAAACGATGGAATTACCGAGGAAATAAGAGAGCGACTTGACCGCGAACTTAGAATTCTCGCTGACAAAAATATTAGTGCTTACTTTCTAATTGTGTGGGACTTTGTTGACTGGGCAAGGCAACACTCTATTCCAGCGAACGCTCGTGGCTCTGGGGTTGGCACAATGGTTGGATATGTGCTTGGTCTATCCAACGCCTGCCCAGTAAAATATGGGCTTCTTTTTGAACGGTTTACTGATCCAAACCGTTCAGAATACCCCGACATTGATATAGATATTTGCCAAGACGGTCGTAGCGATGTTATTAGTTTTGTTCGAAAAAAATATGGGCACGTCGCTCAAATTATCACGTTCGGACGCCTTAAGGCAAGGGCGGCTATTAAAGATGTAGCCCGTGTCCACGGGTTAACGCCTGGCGATGGTCAACGGCTTGCCAATTTTATTCCTGCCGAATTGAATATCACGATTGAAGATTCACTGAAAAAGAATGACGATTTCCGTGCAGCCTATGTTGAATCTGATGAGGTGCGCACTGTTGTCGATACTGCAAAACAACTTGAACATCATGCTAGACATGTTGGGGTACACGCTGCTGGGGTCGTTATTGCAACCGAGCCACTCGATAATATTATTCCACTTTGCAGAGCGACCGGTTCATCGGAAATTGTGACGCAGTGGGACGGTCCAACATGTGAAAAAGTCGGTCTACTTAAAATGGATTTCTTGGGTCTGCGAACTTTATCGACCATTGAGTTGTGTAAAAAACTTGTTACAGACACTTTGTTGGATGAGTGCATTTGGTCTGCTGTTGGACGAACAAAAGATGAGGGCTCGCACCCACTGGACCTCGATCGTATCGATTTAGAAGATGCTAAGGTGCTCGATTTATTCAAAAGAGGCGACACGACGGGAATATTTCAATTTGAGTCTGCTGGCATGAGAAGATTGCTCAAAAAAATGAAGCCAACAAAACTTGAAGATTTGATTGCTGCGAACGCGTTATTTAGACCGGGGCCAATGGATCTGATTGAAACGTTTTGTAAGCGAAAAAATGGTGAAGAATCGGTACCGCGCGTTCATGAGATTGTCGACCAATTCACCGCTGAAACCTATGGCATCATGGTGTACCAAGAGCAAGTGATGCAAATAGTTCATGCGCTTGGCGATATTCCACTTCGCGATGCGTACACGCTCATCAAGGCAATCGGGAAGAAAAAACGCAGGGTGATTAATGCAAACAGACCCAAGTTTGTTGATGGTGCTGTTGAAAGGGGATTAGATAGAGGTTTTGCAGATGATTTGTTTGATCTCATTTTGAAGTTTGCCGGTTATGGTTTTAACAAAAGTCACTCCACCGGTTATTCCATTATTGCCTTCCAAACCGCGTATCTCAAAACGTATTTTCCCGTGCAATACATGGCGGCGGTTCTTACATATGAGAGCGGTGCAAAGAAAATTGAAGACTGGGCACCATACATCGGTGATTGTAAGCGAGTTCGTTTTCCAGATCACACCACATCTAATCCGCATATAGGATTTGATGTCGGGTCACCCGATGTGAACCATTCGGACGCCTTGTTCTCTGTCGTATTTAATGAAGACGAAGATTCTTCGAATCTTAATGGTCACATTCGTTTTGGTCTTGGTGCTGTCAAGGGTGCTGGAAACACTGCTGTTTCGGCAATCGTTGAAGAACGGGAGCGGGG
>JYMV01038658.1_pt1 | contig 10774 bp, 13 predicted proteins | sample 338911 | NCBI WGS metagenome assembly JYMV01 (sample SAMN03354496, study PRJNA234377) | hydrothermal vent metagenome | biome: Deep sea; feature: Hydrothermal plumes at the Eastern Lau Spreading Center, Western Pacific Ocean; material: Seawater | place: Tonga | collected 2009 | depth 2000 m m
TAACCTTAATCCACGTTGAGGAGGAGATAGAACTTCCCATTCTCGAGAAGTTGGGAATAAATATCCTCCCCCAAATAAGGGAGAAAAAGGAGGAGAGGTTAAACCAAATTAGGGAAAGCTTTGAAAAAGAAGGTCTCCCCTGCGAGGTGGTCTACATAGAGGAGAGAGACCCCGCCGAGGGTATTATAGAGGTTCTCCAACAGAGGGATTTCGACATGGCTATGGTGGCGAATAAGGGACTCTCCGGTCTAAAACGTATCCTCATGGGTAGCGTAAGTCTGGAAGTCCTAAGAAAGGCACACATACCCGTTTTCGTTTACAAGCGGAGGTCTTAAACCTTTCCCCTTCCCCCTTAAGGATTCTCCGTTAAAAATAACACCTCTTAATGATATTGAGCGATATAACGATTAAAACCCTCATAGCGGAGGGAAAGTTAAAGGTAGAACCCTTTTCGGAGGAGTTGGTTCAGTGTTCCTCCCTAGACCTCCGATTGGGTTTCGAAATTGCGAGATACCGCGTTAGGGATTACATAGACGTTAAAAACCCATCGTGGGAGATAGAGAGGCAAACCGTTGGTAGGGAAGGTTTTTTCATCCAACCTAAGGAGTTTATACTCGCTACCACCCTCGAGTATATAGAGCTTCCGCCCGACCTTACCGCCTTTGTGGAGGGAAGGAGTTCCCTGGGAAGGCTTGGGCTGTTCATAGAAAACGCCGGCTGGGTCGACGCAGGTTTTAAGGGACAGCTTACCTTAGAGCTATACAACGCCAACAGCTACCCGATAAGGCTCTACCCCGAAATGAGGATATGCCAGCTAGGTCGACCGCATTCCGCAAAACCCCTATAACGGAAAATACCAAGGTCAACGGGGGGTCGTTCCCTCAAAGATTTTTCTCGATTACAGGAAATAAGAGCCCGCGCAAAGCGCGGGGATTTCCTCTAAAGGGGTTAAAAGATGACCGAAAACCAAAGGGAGGCTATAAAGGAGGAGATAAAATACCGCACCGAAATTATCAAACTCCTAACCATTCTATTGCTATCGGTGGGAGGTGGAACTTTTAGCTGGGGATTAAAACACTATAACAAATTATTCGATATACTCCTCATAGCGATTGGAGTTATAACTTTCTTCCTGTTGGGTTTTGCGATAATCATAGAACACTTTCGGGTTATTCGATTAATTAGACTCCTAAAGGAGGAAAAAGAAAATGAACGGCTATGAAAGGTGGATTGCAAACTTCCTTCTCCTTGCAATGGCTCTTTTTTTCATCTACGGACTCTACAAGTTTATAAAAATCGAAAAACAGTTTATGGAGGACGAAAAGTAGTTATTCGTCAAAGGGAATTTCCTCCTCCATTCCCAGTTCGGTGAGTTTTTCAGTTATAAGTCTCTCCTCCCAACAGTTTTTGCAAAAGCATAAGCCGTCTATATAGGGGTCTCTGTATAAGTCCTCTTTTGAGCCGCATTTAAAGCACTCCGCGTTGGGGTCTTCGCATTTTTCCAAATTCCCATAGGGGTTTTCGTAATTGCGTTTCCCTTCCATGGGATTAAAGATTAGGGGAAACTCCGGAAGGAAAAATGAAAAAAGACCTAAAAAGGGAATTACTTTTCCTTTTCCCTCCTATAGGAAAGGGCTTCCCTTATAAAGTCTGCGAAGATTGGTGAAGGTTGGAAGGGTTTCGATTTGAATTCGGGGTGGAATTGGCAACCTATATACCAGCGGTGGTCTTTGAGCTCGATAATCTCCGCCAGGCGACCGTCGGGGGATTGTCCGGAAACCACCATGCCCGCCTTTTCGAAGGTCTCCCTATAGGCGGGGTTGAACTCGTAGCGGTGGCGGTGGCGCTCGTAAATCTCTTTTTTCTTATAAATATCCCACGCTTTAGTCCCCTCGAGGATTATGCAGGGGTAAGCGCCTAGTCTCATAGTTCCGCCGAGCTGGTCTATGTTCTTTTGCTCCGGAAGGATGTCTATTACGGGATGGGAGGTGTCGGGGTCGAATTCGGTCGAGTGGGCGTCCTTTAGTCCCAATACGTTGCGGGCGAATTCCACCGCCATCATCTGCATTCCGAGGCATATACCGAAGGTGGGGATATTGTTCTCCCTGCCGTAGCGGAGCGCCTCTATTTTTCCCTCCACTCCCCTTTCGCCGAAACCGCCCGGAACTAGGATTCCGTCGACACCTTCTACATCTTCAGGTTTGAAGGTTTCGGAATTTACCCAACGGAGTTTCACCTTAACCCTATTCGCAATACCCCCGTGGGTGAGGGCTTCTATCAAACTCTTATAGGCGTCCTTTAGTTCTATGTATTTCCCCACTATGGCGATTTCGACCTCTTCCTCCGCCTCCCTTAGGGTTTGGACGATATTTTTCCACTTGGATAGGTCGGGTTTTCTGTATTCCAACCCGAGGAGGTCGGTTATCAGTTTGTCGAGACCCTCCTCTTGGAACTTAAGGGGAACCTCGTATATGTATTCCAAATCGGGGGCGGATATTACCGCATCCTCCCTCACGTTGGTAAAGAGGGCGATTTTTCTCTTAATACCCTCCGGCAGTTCGAATTCGGAACGGGCGACTATCACGTCGGGTTGAATACCTATAGCCCTCAGCTCCTTGACCGAGTGCTGGGTCGGTTTGGTCTTGAGCTCGCCCGCAGCCCTGACATATGGAACGTAGGTTACGTGAACGAAGGCGTAATTGGGTTTTCCGAGCTCCATGGCGAGCTGGCGCACCGCCTCGAGGAAGGGAAGTCCCTCTATATCCCCAACCGTTCCGCCTATTTCAACAATCGCCACGTCTACCCCTTTCGCAACCTTCTTAATCCAATTCTTTATCTCATTCGTAACGTGGGGTATCACCTGGACGGTGGCACCGAGATATTCACCCTTTCTCTCCTTACGGACGATGTCGTAATAGATTCTTCCCGCCGTTACGTTGTTATCCCTCGTTAAAACTACGTTTGTAAACCTCTCGTAGTGTCCCAAATCGAGGTCGGTTTCCGCCCCATCTTCGGTGACGTAAACCTCCCCGTGCTGGTAGGGGGACATGGTTCCCGGGTCGACGTTGAGATAGGGGTCGAACTTTTGGAGGGTTATCTTGTAACCCATAGATTCGAGGATTGTGGCGATGGACGCCGAGGTAACCCCTTTACCTATGGACGATAAAACACCACCGGTGACAAAAATAACTTTCCCCATTACGGGGGATTAAATATTTTAAACGGAAGTAGGCGGGATAATGAGAGGTTTGTTATCTGTTTTTTACGTGGGCGGGTTCTTCGGTTCCCAGCTTCCAGAGGGCAATGGTCAGACCGCCGATGAGGATTCCCATTACTACGGTTACGATTACCGCTCCCAGCATACTTTTCAATTGTAGCAATGTAAAAAGGGATGTCAAGAAGGGAAAGAATTACTCCTCGTTCCCCAAAAGGGAGAGAAGGATTTCCAATAGGCTGATAAAGATGTTGTAAAAGAGGATAAATACGCTCACCGACTCCCAAAGGGCTAGGCGGTCGAGAATCTCGGGGTCGGAACCTACCATTTCCTCTATTTGGTCCAATTGGTTTAGCGTTATAAAGAGAGCCGCAACCGACCACACGAGGAAGACAATCGCTATTATCAAACCGAGGATTCCCGATTTTAGGAAGATGTTTACGATGCTCGCAACGAATGCCGCCAGTCCAACGATGATTAGGAATTTAACGGCGGCTTGAGCCTTATCCTGCGAGATGTTTACCGTCCTGGCGGCGTAGACGGTTGCCCCACCGATTAGGAAGGTGGTAACCAAAGCCCCAATCAGAATTCCGCTGTTGTAGTAGGCGACCAGATGGATGAAGTAAGAGCTTATAGCCGCCAGTGCGAAAGAGGTAAACGCCCCGTAACCGAAGAGCAAACCTTTGGAAGCCTGAAGGGGGTCTCTGACCAGAAAGCCACCGCCCATTACGGCTAAGGCTAGGATGATGGAGATAACCGGATTGGCGAAAACCCTATCCAATCCGGTGCCGACCAAAAGGGCGACGAAAAGCCCGTATAGAACCGTCCAAAGGGCGGTGTAGTTCATAGTCCTAACAAAGAGCGACTGCTTAACCGCGGCAGCCACCTGTTGGGGATTTTGATTCCACATCATCATACCTCGGGGATTATAGAAGGTTTGAGGGGAAAGGCAAGTGAAAAAATTCCCAAAAAAGGTTAGAAAAGACTAATTAAGCGTTTGCGGTTTCGGGTTCTTTGACGTCAACCTCTACAACGTCGCTTTCCCAAAGACCGTGTTTGGTGCAATAGGACATGGCGTGGAGTTTGAGTTTTTTCTTCATGGGGACTATGTAAAAGTCGACCTCAACCTGGTCTTTTTGATTTCCGAGCATTTCGGGTTGGATTTGAACGTGTCCCAAAAGGGTATCCCCATCCCAAAGTTGAACGTAAGCTATGTAGTGGTCGTGGTCCATAGGGTGGGCGTAATCCTTTCCAACCTTAACCTTTACTTTGAGCTTTTGACCCTTTACGGCTTCGCCCTCTACGTAAACGAAGGGGGAATGCCTGTCAACGTAGTCAACCTTTGCCTCGGTTTTTGCGGTTTGGATTAGTTCGCTATACCTGTTTATTTTGGGCATCGCCCTACCTCCTTAAGTGGTGTTGTCTTTTAAGTTAACCCCACGAAGGGGGAATAAAAATGAGCCTTGTCAAAGGTGGGAAATTTAGTTTCTATTCACCAACCATAGGATTAGGTTCAACACCAGTGTGAGGATTAGGCTTATAAACAGGGAGCTCCCCAAAGGGATATAGAGCGAAAAGTTATCCCTCTTAATCTCTATATCCCCCGGAAGGTGTCCCAGGAAGGGGAGAAATTTTCCGAAAACCCACAGGAGCAGACCTAGAGAGAAAAACAGAACCCCCAGAAGGATAAGGAACTTTGCTATATCCTGCATAAGGTTTTAAGTTAGGTTTTACGCCCTCCGCGGTTGTCAATTCCAAATTGGTGTTGTATATCATATCCAATTAAGTGCACAATTAAATCAAAGCAAAGGAGGATTGAAAGGTGGCTACCAAATTCAGGGCTGTATTGGAAAAACTGGTAAGGGATGCCGACTTGGAAGGTGCGGTTTTGACCACCGTTGACGGTTTGCCCGTAGAAGCCGTTTTGCCCGCCGGTATGTCCGAAGAGAGACTCGCCGCAATGTCCGCGGCAATCCTATCGCTCGGTGAAAGGGCTGTCTTCGAACTGGAAAAGGGTAATCTCGAACAGATTACCGTTAAATCGGAGAAGGGCTACGTTATAGTGACCGGAATAGGGGAAGAAGCCGTTCTCACCGTTATGGCGGGGGCTGACGCAAAACTTGGTCTGCTCTACCTAGAAATTAGAAAGGCGGCGGAGGAGCTGGCTAAGCTGCTCTAACCCCTCCCTTAGCCCCTTTCGAGAAGAGATTTGTAATATCCAAGAGAAGGGCTGAAGCCACAAAAATGGAGGAGTAGGTTCCCACAACTATACCGACCAAAAAGGCGAAGGCTATATTCGACAACATCTCGCCCCCGAAGAGGTATAGGACAAAGGCTACCGCAAAGGTTGTTAGCGAGGTCATCAAAGTCCTCGAAAGGGTTTCGTTTATCGAGATATTGATAATCTCCTTGAGAGGGGTAGCCGGTCTCATCTTCAGGTTTTCCCTAATGCGGTCGAAAACGACAACCGTATCGGTTACCGAATAACCCGCCACGGTTAAGAGGGCACCCATTACCTCGAGGTTAACCTCCCTAAAGGTCAGGGAATAAGCGCCCAAGGTGGCTATAACGTCGTGGAAGAGGGCTAGCAGAGCCGTAACAGCCCACAGCGCCTTAAACCTAAAACCGAGGTATACGGAGATTAGTAGGAGGGCGGTTAGAACCGCATATATAGCCTTCCGTTTGAGCTCGGAGCTGAAAACCGCCCCAATCATCTCAAATCTCACCAATTTCGCACCCTTGAAGTGGTTCAGCAGAAGCCGCTCGATTTCCTTTGCCGGTTGGTCCAAACGCACCTTTACAATGATGTGTCCGTCTTTGGTCTCCTGAACCAGGAAGCTCTTAAATCCGCGTTCCTCCAGGAGTTTTTCAACCTCAATTTCGTCAACCGGCTTGGGGGGAACTATTTCTATAACGTAACCGCCGGTGAAGTCCAGACCGAGGTTCAAACCCCTAAATTGGATTAGGAGTAGACTGCCGACCACCAAAAGGAGCGACAGGAGATAAGCCTTTTTCCGAAATTCCATAAAGGGGATTGGTTTTCGGAGATTTACCATTAAAGGTTGCAATTATAACCTTCACCTTTTCGGCGGATTTTCGGGATACCTGACCCTCTCGTGGTAGTGGGATATCAACAACTCCGTAAGGAGCTCCTCTATTTTCCTCAGTTCCTCGTCGGTCAGTTTGGAATCCTTTAGCTGTCCCTCCTCGAGAAGGTTTTCCACAGCCCTCTTTACGGTTTTTCTTATCTCCTCCTTGGTGGGATTTTTTAAAGCCCTCACCATCGCCTCCACCGTATCCGCTATCATGACAATCGCCGTTTCCTTACTCTGCGGGATTGGACCGCTGTAACGGAATTTTTTTTCGTCCACCGAAGGGTTTTCCTCCAACGCCTTGTGGTAGAAAAACCTAATGAGTTTTGTCCCCTGATGTTCGGGAATGAAATCTATGACCTCTTCGGGAAATTTATACTTCCTCGCAAGGGCTATCCCCTCATCTACGTGGCTTTTGATAATGGAGGCGCTAACCTCCGGTTTTAACCCCTTGTGGTAGTTTTTTCCGTTGGCATTTTCTATAAAGTAAATGGGGTTTACCATCTTTCCTATATCGTGAAACATCGCACCCACCCGCGTCAGCAGGGCGTCGGCTCCAAGCTTTCGGGCAACCGTTTCGGCGAGCAGGGCTACCATAACCGAATGGTGGTAAGTTCCCGGCGCCCTTATCATCATCTCCTCCAACAGCGGGTTGGAGAGGTTTGCCAATTTCTCCAGTTTTTCGTCGCTGTACATAAAGGGGAGGAGGTCTATAAGCTTTTGCAAACCGAATATGTGGAAGATAACCGATATGACGGAGAGGGGATATATGTAGAGAAGTTTCCACAACCCCCTGGGGGCTACCTCTATCCAATACCCGGTCGCAACGGCTGTAAATATCCCATTTCCCACCAGCGCCGCCTTCAGAATGGATGGCGTATCCCTGCGGTGTCCGTAGATATCGGCGGCGACAAAATTCCCGAGTAGGAAACCGACAAGAAGGAAGATATTCGGGGATGCGAGCAGAAGGGTAATCCCGGACAAAAGTAGGATATTGCCAATTCCCTCCCTGCGGACGAAGGCTTTGGAGAGTATACCGACTGAGGAACCCACAAATATGAGGTAGTAGGCGTCGGCGTATTCGCCCAAACAGAGGGGGTCTCTCCACTTGAGGAAGGTTGCGATACCTATTAAAAGGGTAAATATACCGTTTAGGGTTGCGTAGGTGGGATTATCCTTAAAGGGGAACTCACCCAAACCCTTCCGCAAAAGGGTTAAGGAGACCGAGAGAACCGCCAAGAGAGGCGGAATGAGTTCCGGTGTCTCCAATTGGAGGGAGAGAAGTGTAGACCAAACCGCGGAGAAGAGGAAAACCTGAAATTGATATGGGGAGATGAGTTTCTCAGCCAGTCCCTTCCTCTTTTTCCCCTTCCGATGTCGCATTACCCTCTTTCCGTTCCTCAAAGCGTTCGTAAGCCTGTATTATTTTCTGCACTATAGGGTGTCTAACCACGTCTTCCTTACGGAACTCGACAAAACCTATTCCCTCTATACCCTTTAGCACCCTCATGGCGTCAATAAGACCGGAATCCCTCTTTTTGGGGAGGTCTATCTGCGTTACGTCGCCGGTGATGACCGCCTTCGAACCGAAACCAATACGGGTGAGGAACATCTTCATCTGTTCCCGTGTGGTGTTTTGGGCTTCGTCCAAAATGATAAAGGCGTCGTTGAGGGTTCTACCCCTCATGAAGGCTAGGGGTGCTATTTCTATAACCCCCTTTTCGAGGAGGTAGTTAGCCTTATCGAAATCCACCATATCGTATAGCGCGTCGTATAGGGGGGTTAGGTAGGGGTGAACCTTCTCCGCTATGGAACCGGGCAGGAACCCCAACTTCTCACCCGCCTCCACCGCCGGACGGGTCAGGATAATTTTGGAAATTTTGTTGTCCTTTAGGTATTTGAGCGCCATAGCCATCGCCAGGTAGGTTTTACCCGTTCCGGCGGGACCTATACCGAAAACGATATCGTTCTCCTTTATAGCCTTTATATAGGCTTTCTGAGAAGGCGTTTTGGGAACTATAGCCTTCTTGCGGTGGGTGACGAGTATAACCTCTTCTCCCTCCGTAGTCTCCTCACCTTTCCCATCTCCGCGCGTCGGGTGTTCGATTTCCTCCAACTCGCGGAGGTATTTTTTAGCCTCTTCCCTGACCTGCGCGGCGTTGAGATGTCTTTTGGGAACCTCCTTAAGCATCTTCCGGAGGAAGGATGTGAATTTTTTGACCTTATCGGGGTCTCCCTTCACTATAACCTCCGTTCCGCGGGCTATAACCTTTACACCGAAGAGGTCGGCGAAGAATTTGAGGTTTTCGTCCGCCCTTCCCACAATCGCGAAAAACTTCTCGTCAAAGCTTCCCAAATCTATCCTTTCCTCTATCATTGCCCTCCTCAATCAAATATAGTTTCCAAAATGAAATTAATTTCTCGCCGAGCTTTTCGGCGGCTATTAATTCGCAACCTTCACCTACTTATCCTAAAATTGTTATGAACACCACGCTCCTAATACTTTTCGGTTTAATAGCCCTATTTCTCGGTTACAAGTTTTACGGGGGGCTTATAGAGCGGAAAATTGCGGAGCCCGACGACAGCAGACCGACCCCCGCCCACGAGAAGTTTGACGGGTTGGACTACGTTCCCGCCAATAAGTGGGTTTTGCTCGGACACCACTTCGCGTCCATAGCGGGGGCGGGTCCCATTATCGGTCCCATTTTGGCGGCCAGTTTGTACGGTTGGCTACCCGCCCTTTTGTGGATTGTTTTCGGCGGAATATTTATGGGGGCTGTCCACGACTACCTGGCGCTGGTAAGCTCGGTAAGGGAGAGGGGGGCTTCGATAGTAAAAATCGCCGAAAAGAGTATCTCGCCCCTCGCCAAAAATCTATTTTCGGTCTTCCTCTTTATAGCCCTCTCCCTCGTTGTTGGCGTTTTTGCGGTGGTTACGGCGAAAACCTTTATCAAACAACCGGAACTTGTTCTCCCGAGTTTCGGACTCATTTTGGTCGCCATTTTCGTCGGAACCCTCATTTACCGCTTCGGGGTCAACGTTTGGCTTGCCGCCTTTATAGGGTTTTTCTCCCTCCTCGCCCTCCTGTGGTTGGGTTACAAAATTCCCATCACCATCGGTGTCCCCTATACACCCAACCACGACTATTGGGTTTCCATAACCTTACCCTCTTTGGGTCTTAGCCCCTTTGCCGCCTGGACGCTTCTACTGCTCGCCTACGCCTTCGTAGCCTCGGTAACCCCCGTCTGGGTTTTGCTCCAACCCCGGGACTTTTTGGCAACCTTCCAACTGATTTTCGGGCTGCTACTGGGCGTTTTCGGCGCCCTTTTGGCGGGTGCAACCCTAAAAGCCCCCGCTTTGGCGGGCTTACATCTAACCGACAAGCCGCTTTGGCCCTTCATGTTCGTTATAATCGCCTGCGGTGCGATAAGCGGTTTTCACTCCCTCGTGGCGTCGGGAACAACCTCCAAGCAGTTGGACAAGGAGAGCGACGCGAAACTGGTGGGTTTCGGCGGTATGCTTCTCGAAAGCTTGCTGGCACTGGTAGCCCTGCTCTCGGTTACGGCGGGTCTCTACTGGCTTTCGAAACCCCAAGGGGTTGAGGGCTTTGTTTTCCAAGACCTGCTCAAGCAGTCGCCCATTCTCGCCTTCGGATACGGCTACGGCGAGCTGGTCGCCCAGGGGTTGCCCTTTATAGGCTTTGCGGTAGCCTCCTTTTTCGGAATGATGATGCTAAACGCCTTCGTCATGACCACCCTCGACAGTGCGAGCCGTATCAACCGACTAATCTTTACCGACCTAACCGGTATTAGGAACAAGTACATCGCATCCTTGGCGGGAATACTTATAGGCGCCTTCTTCGCGCTCACCAACGCCTGGACTATTATCTGGCCTGTGTTCGGTAGCGCCAACCAGCTCATAGCCGCGCTTACCCTAATAGTTTTGACCGCCTACCTCATCGGAATTCGGAAACCTACCAAATATACCGCCATTCCGGCGGTGTTTATGACCCTTACCACGGTCTCCATTCTGATATTCCAAACCGTTAAGTTCGCCCTCGACGGAAAATATACCCTTTCGGCGGTGGCGTTCGTTCTGCTCCTATTGGCGTTGCTGATACTCCGCGAATCTTACAGGGTCTTTTCGAGATACTACAGACTTCCCTCCTTTGGTCTATTCCGTTAATGCCCCCTTCGGGGGGATATCCTTTCCCCTTTGATGTCGGTTGTATGGGTTCACACCCCAAGCGTGGGTGAGTATGTAACCGTAAAACCCCTCCTTGAGTATTTGAAGGAAAGGGGACACCGTTTGGTGGTTACCTACTCCTCCCCCCGGGCGGAGGAATTTATGAAAAAACAATCCCTGGCGGATAGATACCTGCACCTCCCCATTTCGGGACTGCTCTTGGGATTTTCGGTAAAACTCTTTGTGAGGAGATACAAACCCAACGTCCTCCTTTTGGTGGAGA
>JYMV01033043.1_pt1 | contig 10772 bp, 9 predicted proteins | sample 338911 | NCBI WGS metagenome assembly JYMV01 (sample SAMN03354496, study PRJNA234377) | hydrothermal vent metagenome | biome: Deep sea; feature: Hydrothermal plumes at the Eastern Lau Spreading Center, Western Pacific Ocean; material: Seawater | place: Tonga | collected 2009 | depth 2000 m m
GGACAAAGGCTTCAGTGTTGCCGGTCCCGACCAGAACGGCAGTTTGACGATTTGTTCTTCAGCAGTGGGCATTTGTATTCCCCCTTTTGTAGATCAACGAGACAACCATCAACTGCGCATGCGCGCGCCTGTCGGATCATAAAGGGCGCGAAGCGAAATTTCTGCGGGGAAGCGAGTTCCGGCGACATCGAGTTCATAACTGCCGCTGAGCAGATAGTCCGCATCGACACCTTGTTCTCTGCGGACATGACCCAATCCGACCGGACGATTGAAGGTGTGTGCAAATCCTCCGCTCGTGATCCAACCGGCCACTTCACAATCGCGATAAATCGTTTCCCCTCCGAGCAGCGGTTGATCACCCGAAATGGTAAACGTCGCCAGTTTTTTCTTCAGTGGTGCCGAACGCTGTGCGTAAACCGCGTCTCGTCCGACAAAACCGGCTTTGTTCAGATCAAGGGCAAAGCCAAGACCGGCCTCCAGCAGCGTATCGTCCGGCCCGATCTCCGCACTCCAGGCACAGAACTGCTTTTCAAGCCGCAGTGAATCGATTGCCCGATAACCGGCGTTCACCAGGCCGTGCTCTACACCCACGTCATGCAGCGCATCAAATACAGTCAAGAGATATTCGGTGGGCACATGCAACTCATAACCGAGTTCACCGACAAAACTGATCCGTAGAACACGCACCGGTGCACCGGCGATCATCAAGTCCTGCACCGTGCCGAACGGAAATGCATCACGATCCAATTCTGATTCTGCAAGGCGCTGCAGAAGAGTCCGTGACTGTGGACCCATCAGGCCCAGCACACCGTAGGCGGAGGTCACATCCACCACCGAGACATTCTCAGTGGATTGAATATGTCGACCACTATGATCGCTATCGTACGTGGCCATGGCCGTGCCTGAAACCAGGTAGTAGTCGGTGGGTGAAAGCCTGGCGACCGTAAGGTCACACGCTATACCCCCCTGATGATTGAGCATCGGTGCATAACGCAGCGTGCCGGGCGGAACCGCCACATCGGCGGCACAGAGGCGCTGCAGCAAAACTTCGGCATCCCGTCCGCTGACCAGCAGTTTGACAAAGCTCGACTGATCGAATATCGCCACGCGCTCGCGGCAAGCCGTGTGTTCGGCAGCAACTGCCTCATGCCAGTTGGGCCGTCCGAAAGTATAGCGGTCCACGGCAGGTTTACCGCCTTGTGCAAACCAGTTGGCCCGCTCCCAGCCTGACTTACTGCCAAAACACGCCCCGCTCTTTTTCAAACGGTCGTACAACGCGCTGCGACGCAGTGGCCTGCCGGCTTGAAACTCGAAATGCGGCCAATGCATCACGTAATGATGGCCTTGTCCTTCCAGCACTCGCGGACCGAGCTGCCGATCGGAACGGTGATACGCACTGAACCGACGGATGTCGACCGGCCACAGATCGAACGGTGATTCGCCGTCCCGCATCCACTGGGCCAGCGCCATGCCGGCACCGCCACCGGCTGCGATACCCATGGCATTGAAACCGCAGGCACAAAAAAGGCCACGCACTTCGGGCAACTCACCCAGAATAAAGTGAGTGTCTTCGGTAAACGAATCCAGACCCCTGAACCAGCGCTTGATACCAACCGTTTCGAGCTGCGGAAAACGTTCGACCATACCCGGCATGAATTGGGCGAAATGCTCGGTCATCTCGGGGAACAGCCTGAATTCGGGATCGTCGACAGACGGTTCCCCGTCATAGGGTATCGGGTTTAACTCGTAACCCCCGGCCGCCAGTCCGCCGACTTCTTCCTTAAAGTAGGTCAAGCGGTCGGGATCACGAATACCCGGCATGTCGGACACGATTCCTTCGATCGGTTCAGTCACCATGTATTGATGGAACGACGGAATCAGCGGAATGTTTGCGCCCGCCCGCCGCGCGATCTCCCGGGACCAGAGGCCCGCACAGATGGCCACCTGTTCACAGTCGATCGAGCCCGATGACGTCTCGATGCCGCTTACTTGGTGATTGTTCAGCGTGATCCCGTGTACCGTGGTGTGTTCGATGATCTTAACGCCCAGTTGGCGGGCACCGCGGACAAGCGCCTGGGTCAGGTCCGACGGGTTCACGTTTCCATCGGAAGGAATAAAGACGCCGCTGTCGATACCCGCTGTGCTCATTGCGGGACACAGTTCGGCGATCTGCTGGGGAGACAAAAACTCGGCATCGACGCCATAAGAACGCGCGGTTGCAACCTGCCGCTCGATCTCGATCCTTCGGTCTTTTGTACAGCACAAGCGAATCGAGCCAGTAGACTTCCAGCCGGTGGGAAAACCTGTTTGCGCTTCAAGCGACTGGTAAAGCTCAACCGAATACTGCAGCAACCGCGTAATATTAGCGCTGGCGCGCAGTTGACCTACCATACCGGCCGCATGCCACGTGCTGCCCGAGGTCAGCTGACCTTTTTCGATCAGCACCACATCACTGATCCCCTGCTTGGCCAGGTGATAGGCGGTCGAGCAACCGGCGATACCGCCGCCGATCACGACCACCTGCGCCTGCGCGGGTTGTGGGGTGGTATTCACACGAGGTCCTGAGTCAACGGCCGGGCAGTGACAGCACTAGCTCAGCGACGCATCGTGGGCAGCACCAGCTGTTCGATCCAGTTGCGCACTTCTAGGGTACGCACATCGGCGTTCATCACGTCACTGTCGATCCCGAGCTGCCAGGCGAGATCCTTGCGCGTGGGGTCCGAATGGAGCGCCTCGAGTCTTGCAATGTAGGTCGCAGCATCGGCCGCGTCCGCGAAAAACGACAGACCGATCAGTTTCTGTGTCCGGCAGTGCATCAATCGCGCCAGTTCATGCAGATCGTATTCCGGGTGGTACTGAACCGCCCACAGCACTCCGCCCTGATGCGTGATGGCCACGGCCTGCACCCGGGTGTAGGCATTGGATGCCAGACACACGGCACCTGGGGGCAAGTGAGTGACCTCATCATCGTGGCTGATAAAAGCATCGAAGACAGCGGGCTTACCATGATAAAGCGGATGACCCTGGCCTTCTGCGGTAAGAAAAATCTTACGCGCTATTCCCATTTCACGGCCATAGGGGTGCGCGACACAGCGCCCGCCTGCAGCCACGGCGCCGATCTGCACCGCCCAGCAGCTGCCGAAACTGGGGACCTGGTGCCGGTAAGCGGCCTTCATGAGTTCGATCTGCGGTATGACGTTGGGGTCGTCTGACTTCCACACGGTGAGGCTGGATCCGGTCCAGGCCAACCCGTCGTATTGTTCGAGCGCGGTGCCGCCGGGCAGACTGACACCGGGGTCTGCGGGGTAGATCACATCCACGGTGCAACCCGGAGACACGCTCTCGAGCATCTTTCGGTAAAGCTCACCGGCCGTCGTGGCGCCGCCGGCCGCCAGATCTTCGCGGCCTTCACGACTGTAGCCGTCGACCACCAGAAAATGGGGTTCCGTACTCATTGCCCGGCGAGCTTCCGAACAATGCCGGGCAACTCACGATGATGCTCGCAGATCGCATCGGCGGTGGTGATTGCCCGGTCCTTATCGCGGGTACCCGTAAACAGGATAGCCTTCATGCCGAGCGCGTGAGCGCCCTTGATGTCGTTGTGATCCCGGTCACCCACATGCACCATTTCTTCGATCGCCACCCCCATCTGCTCAGCCGCCAATGCAAACATGTTTCGGTGCGGTTTGGAGAACCCCACCTCGTCGGAAAATGCGAACCCCTGGAAGTACTGCAGTATGTGATTCATTTCGAGCCACTGTCTCAAACATCGCCCCGGTGACACAATGGCATCCGACACCACGGCAAGCGGAAAGTCCTGTGCCAGGTTTGCGATCGCATCAGAGACACCGTCAATCATATCCGGCGCCACGCTGATCTCCATCTCTTCATACTGCTGGACGACGAAATCCAGCGCGGATTCTGAGAGATTGCGGTCGAGTCCGTTGATCGCAATTTGGAGACGCTCACGCACACACCAGGTGACAAACTGTTCGTGCCATACATGGTTAAACGCGGCATCGGTCGTATTACAGGCCAGCCAGACTTCTTCCTGTGTGATGGGGACCTCATTGTTCAGCGCCTGCCACAACAGGTAACGCCGCTCTTCCTTCTTCGATCGTAGACCCTGAGCCGCCCGCCTGGGTTCGTCTGAATCGTCATGGATTACCGTATCCCACAGGTCAAAAGTCACCGCCTTGATCATACGTCCGTGTCTCCTGTTACTGGTGTGCTGGCCAACCCGGCCCGGCGCAAGGTTACCGCCTGTCTGCGTGTCGTTCAAGATACGCGCCGACGATTTAGTTTGGTGAGTCGCCCCACTCTTGGCACAATAAGCACCAGGTCATACTTTACGCGCCCGATCCCATGCCCGACGATACGCCCAAAGACGCTGCCACTGAGATGATTAGCGACGATCTCGTCGCCTTTGCTGACCATCTTGCGGACACGGCCCGCGATCTGGCCCTTCGTTGTTTCCGGCAGCAGTTGGAGGTGGAATACAAAAGCGATGATACACCAGTCACTACAGTCGACCGCGAAATCGAGCAGGCCCTGCGTCAACAGGTCGCAGACGCTTACCCCGCACACAGTTTTATCGGTGAAGAGTTCGGGCCGCAGGATACAGAATCGCCTTGGTCATGGGTGGTAGATCCGATTGATGGCACAAAAAGTTTTATCACCGGAAAACCGACGTTCGGATCACTGATCGCGCTGCTGCACGAGCGCACACCCGTACTGGGGGTGATCGAAATTCCAGCTCTGAAGGAACGCTGGGTCGGCAACGCCGACCGGGGCACGACCTGCAATCACACCACATGCCGAACCAGCGATACGACTATGCTGGCAGACGCAACACTGTATGCGACAACGCCTGACATGTTCTCAGCCAGTGAACAAAAGCGCTTCGACCACCTGTCGCAGGCCACCTGTTTCCGCGTGTTCGGTGCCGACTGCTATGCCTATGGATTATTGGCAGCCGGTCATGCCCGCCGCACGCCAGTGCTGATACAAACCCGCCTGGATGACGAAGTCAGTGCTGAAATTTACCTGAAATGTGAAAACTTTCAGCGCATCGGTGCATTCAAGTTTCGTGGTGCGTGGAACGCGATATCGCAACTTGATCCAGAAGCACGCAACCGCGGTGTCGTCACCCATTCCAGCGGCAATCATGGCCAGGCTGTGGCCCTGACCGGACAGTTGTTGGGTATTCAAACCACCGTGGTGATGCCGCAGGATGCGCCGGTGCGCAAACGCGAGGCCACCGAACGCTACGGCGCAACCGTAGTGGACTATGACCCTGCCATTTCTAAACGCGAGGACATTTCAGCAGAACTCGCCCGCGAACACGGTTACAGTTTGATTCCACCGTTCGATCATCCTCATGTCATCGCTGGACAAGGAACCGTAGCGCTGGAGCTGCTGACCGACAGCGGCGAGCTTGACATGCTGCTGATACCCTGTGGCGGTGGTGGGTTGCTCGGTGGCAACGCCATCAGCACACGCCACCTGCAACCCGGATGCCGGATTATCGGCGTTGAACCTGAACTCGCTGACGATGCTACACGGTCTTTCAGGACCGGTACGCTGCAGCGTGTCGACAACCCGCGCACGATCGCAGACGGAACGCGCACTGAATCCCTGGGCCAGATCACCTTTCCGCTGATTCAGAAACTGGTCGATGATTTCTGCACGGTCACGGAAGAGGCCATTGTCGAGGCCGTACGCTTTCTGTTTCACGAAGTGAAGATCGTGGTCGAGCCTTCCGGCGCGCTGGGTATTGCTGCGCTCCTGTCCGGTGCAGTACCGGCTGCGGGCCGCATTGGCGTGATCGTGAGCGGCGGTAATATCGACGGCGAGACCATCGCCGCGATCCTCAACACCTGATCGAACAGCCTGGGGCCGACCGCGCGCCGGCCTTAGCGCACTAACCGCCCGTTGCGGTTGAATTCAGTGGTACGCTAATGGTCTTGGGCCCGGAATCGGTGCCGTTTTCCGCACCGCCGATAAAATTGGACAGTCGGATACCGCTGTACCACCAGGCGCCGAGGATAATCGCAATCGCCAGCAACACGATGATGATCGAGCGGTAGCGGGTGGACTTTTCTTTCTGCGCAAAACTGGGCCAGCGCTTGCGTTTACCGCTGCCCAGCAGTTCACCACTACCCATCACGGGTACCACGGAACCCAGGGGGGGATGTACCGGCGGCTTCTCGCTGCTGAGCACCTGAACGTCGTCGATTTCCATCAGCCGCGCATAGGCACGCAGATAACCCCGGATAAAAGCTGGCTCCGGCAATCCTGCATAATCACCCGATTCAAGCGCCCGTACGACGTCAACGTCCAGATTCAGGTTGGCCGCGACATCCTCGAGAGACCAGCCATACCCCGTCCTGGCTTTGCGGAGCTGCTCACCCGGACTGGGCGTTTCATCATCGGTAGATTCGGTCGCCATGGCTAAACCTAGAAAAAACAGCTATTAACGAGAACAACTGGAGGGGTATTATAGCAACTCCGCCTGGACCGAAAGGGGCCCAACCGATGTTCGACAACTTCAATCTGGAACTGTTCGGCCATCTGATGCTGAGCAATCCACCATCGCCGATTTTGCGGGATTTCCAGCGCCAGAAACTGTACCGGTTTGAAGAAGCCAGGCTGCAAATGCACCCCTCAAATCAACACCTGTCGCTGCCCGAGTGCACCGCACTCGCCCGCAAGTACAACCCCCGGATTAAGGTGAAAGATGGGCGCGGGCGCCGCCACGCCGGTGCGTCGTTCCAGGACAATTTGATCACCCTACCCCGATGGGCGCGCCAAACGGTGATCGTGCTGCATGAGATTGCGCACACATTGGTTGATGATCGCAAGTATCCGCATCACGGCGCCGAGTTTGTGGGCGTTTTATTTGCGCTGCTCAATCAGGAATCGATCGGCACCATCCCGGAACTCTGTGAAGCCGCCAACCAATCAAAGCTGCGTTATGACCGCAACTGGATCTACCGTTACCCCCATCAGACCCGACGAAGTGCTCGACTGTGAACCCACCAGGACGAAGGCATCACAGGACCTCACCATGAAAGAACTTATAGAACGTTGGGTCGACTCCGGTGATATACAAATCGTCGAGCGCGAAGTTGACCCCAGATTTGAATGCGCGGCGGTCATCGCCCGTGCACAGCGCGAGAGTGACAGGCCGATCCTGTTTCGCAATATAAAAGGCAGCGCACTGCCGGTTGCGAGCAATCTTTTTGGCAGCCGGCAACGGTTGAGTGAATATCTCGGCGCGGGCGATGGTCATTTCTGTCAGCGCTGGGCCACCTTGATGAAGAACCCGGTAGCACCACCGACTGTGGTGCCCGAATCCGACGGTGAATTCCGCAGCGCCTCGCTGGATGAACTGCCGCAACTCACCTATTTCGAGAAGGATGCAGCCCCCTACATCACTTCCGGGATCTTTCTCGCCAACCAACCCGACACCGGTGTGCCTAATCTCAGCTATCACCGGGGCATGCACATCAGCAATGACGAGGTCCGCGTAAGACTGGGCACCAGTCACGATCTCAATCGTTACCAGGCAGCAGCCGAGGCTAATGGTTCAGCATTGGACGCCGCCATTCTGATCGGCCCGCCCCCGGAAGTCGCCATGGCCGCGGCCTCACCCATCCCGCCCGATGAAAGCGAGCTCGACCTGGTTTCACGCCTGATCGGTGGGCCACTCAAGATGCGGCCGTGTCGCCATGTGGCTCTAGACGTACCCTATGACACGGAGATCGTGATCGAAGGTCGCATTCTGCCGAACGTACGCCGTCCCGAAGGACCGTTCGGGGAGTTTCTCGGCTATTACGTACCACAGGGTGATAATCATGTGCTCGAAGTGCTGGGTGTGACCATCCGGGAATCGGCCACCTACCATGCCCTGGTGTGCGGCTCACCTGAAGACCAGCGTCTGCTGGAACTCGCCCTGTGTAACCGGGTGTTTGCCCACCTCGACGGCACGCTACGGGGGATTCTGGACGTCAGCTGTGTACCGAATCTTTTGAATACCGTGGTCAAGATCGACAAGCATTACGACGGCCATGCGAGACAAGTGATTCTGGGTGCGTTCGGCGTACACCACGACTTCGTCAAAAGCGTCATGGTGGTAGATGCGGACGTAGATCTGAATGATCTTTCAGATGTTTACTGGGCATTTCTAACCCGAGGCCGCGCCGATGATCGCGTCATCATCGTCCCTGACGTCCCAGGTTTCTATTACGGTGAGCGCAAAGAACACTGGGGGCGCATCGGATTCGACTGCACGATGGCAATGGATCGACGGGCCGATTTCGAGCGCAAACAGATCCCCGGAATCGATGACATCGATCTTCGGGACTATGTGGTCTAAGGGCATAGCCGCATACAGATGAGCGATCACATCGCCCAGCTACCGATGTACGACTGGCCCGAGGTTCGACCCGCAACGGATGCCCTGTGGACGGAAATTCGTACCGCACTTCAGAAACGAGGTATCGCATCGCCGGAAACACTGAATCGCAACGAAGCAACGGAAACGGCATGGCTTTCACCACGGCTATTGCTGAGCCAGACCTGCGGCCTGCCGCTGGTCCAGGATTTGCGTGACCAAGTGGCCGTGCTGGGTCGATTTACCTACCAGGATCTGTCCGCAGCCGGGGATTACCACAGTGTAATCGTTGTGCGTCAATCTGAATCGATTGATGACCCCGCGACCTTGCGCGGCCAACGCGCGGCCATCAATCACGAAGACTCCTACTCGGGGAGCCTTGCGCTCAAGCGATGGGCGGCTAGGCTAGCCGGAGAGACCGCTTTCTTTGCCAGCGTTATCGCGACCGGCAGTCACCGGGATTCGGTGTGTGCGGTGGCAAACGGCCTTGCCGATACTGCCGCCATTGATTCTGTGAGCTGGTGTCTCGCGAAGCGTATCGAGCCGGCTGCCCAGAGTCTTAGCATCGTGGCGAAAACCGATGATCGGCCCGGTCTTCCTCTGATCACCCGGACAGGGCACGGCACAAAAACACTTGCGAGCTTTCGTTCAGCACTCGATGAGGCCGTAAAAATGCTCGACCCAGCCAGTCGCAGCTCGCTCGGCATCACAGGCTTTGTACCAGCACACGATCAAGACTACGATGTGATCCATGAAGACCTGCAACAATTTGGGACCACAGCGTTGTGCTGATGATCACAGTTTATTGATTATTATCACCGCTTTGGCACAGTAATAATTTGAGACTCTTTATATAGGCAGTATTGGACGGTCTTAGCCGGGTCGACTATATTTCACGCCAGTGCCAAGATCAGCGGTTCAGGGCATAGTGGGGCCGTAGCTCAGCTGGGAGAGCGTCGCGTTCGCAATGCGAAGGTCAGGAGTTCGATCCTCCTCGGCTCCACCAATTCTTCGCTTCTACATCAACCCTTTACCAGGGTTAGTACGTTACTGGTTGCTTTAACTGCGCGACCAGTGTGACCAGAATGTGACTGAAGTTGGTCAAGAACAGCTACCACCTCCCTTACCGCATCGGGTTCGAGGTGAGCGTAACGCTCTGTAACAGTGATTGAGCTGTGACCCAAGAGATCCCTGATCGATGCTAACGGTACCCCTTCCGATATAGCCAAAGAGGCACACGTATGTCGTAGATCATGAATTCGAAAATCCCGGATTCCAGCACTGTTACACGCTGTCGTAAAAGACCGCTTCAAATCCTTGATTCTCTCACCATTTGAATGTGCAAAAACCCAAGGTGAATCAGGACAATTTTCTGATCGAAAAGCCAACCTGCGAACCAACACTGCTCGCGCTGTCTGGTTAATGGGTATCGAACGACGTTTGCCACTTTTCGTGTGCTGACCTTGAAGGTAAAACAGCTCCCTAGTCAAATCGACTCGTTCCCACTCCAACCCAAGCATTTCCTGCTTACGACACCCAGTCTGGACTGCTAGTTCAATAAAATCAGCCAGATATAGATATTTGGATCGAGCAGCCCGAATCAGCGTTGTCAGCTGGGCAAACGATAGATGCCTATCTCTACCCTCGGGCTCAGCCAATGCCCTTCCAATCACCGGGTTAGGAATATCCCAATCCAGTTCAGTTCTTGCATAGCTGATTGCGCCAGACAACAACGCAGTCTCCCGATTCACTGTGGCAGGTTTTACGGGTCCTTTCGGGGATACCTGCTTCAATCGGTACTGTTGGTATTCCCGAACATCCGAACCTTTTAGGTTTTGCATAATTCGACCTCTGAAGAAACTCGTCAAATGTTTCGCAGCATCCAAATCACGCTGATGACTTCGTTTGTTCTCGGTCGCCTTCAGGTATAACAACATCATTTCGTCGTACTTCCTTTCCGGTTCCTCTTCCCATTTCGTTGCCCTGTAGGCATTTAGCTTTAACTTTGCTTCGAGGGCTTCCGCTTCCCTACGGTTGGTGGTTCCAAGAGAGCATCTAACTCTCTTTCCGCTTGCATCGATAAACGATGTCCACCAGTACGGACTTCTTTCGCGTTTATATGGCATGTGCTTGCTCCCTGCACAGCCGATCCCACGCGGGGTTCATTGTAATCTCGAAGAGTTTCGACAAAGTGGTGAACTGCTTGCATTTCAATGCGTACTGAACGTCCGATCCGGACAAAGGGAAGCTGACCACTTTCGATAAGACGCGATATCGTTTTCTCTGAAGGCGACCGAGAACAAACGAAGTCATCAGCGTGATTTGGATGCTGCGAAACATTTGACGAGTTTTTTCAGAGGTCGAAATATGCAAG
>JYMV01002715.1_pt1 | contig 10771 bp, 14 predicted proteins | sample 338911 | NCBI WGS metagenome assembly JYMV01 (sample SAMN03354496, study PRJNA234377) | hydrothermal vent metagenome | biome: Deep sea; feature: Hydrothermal plumes at the Eastern Lau Spreading Center, Western Pacific Ocean; material: Seawater | place: Tonga | collected 2009 | depth 2000 m m
AACGCAATGTAGACAAATTACGCACCACAGTCCAGCGTTACGAAAACGATTTAATCACCCTGCGTGCCCGCGCCAAAACTGCCGCCGCCACGCGAAAGCTGAACGCGCAAATCGCCAGGGTCGATTCCGATGGCACCATCGCCATGCTTGAAAAAATGCGCGCCAAGGTCGAAGAAGACGAATCTCTGGCCCAGGCCTACGGCGAAATAGCCGATTCGGGACAAAGCATCGATGCGCAGATCAACAAAGCGCTGGGTGAAGGCTCGTCAATGCCGGGAGCCTCCGACAGCCTTGCGGCCCTTAAAGCCAAAATGAAAATTACTTGATCATGGCCTTTGATTTTTTTAAAAAGAAGAAAAAAGAAGAAGAATTCCGTATTGAAGATCTGGTGCTCTCCAAACTCAAAACGGGTTTCATGGTCGATTACGACATGCAAACCTACGTTGTCGCCGGATACAACAAATACCAGTGGAATGAAGGCGGTGTCACCGACGAATGGGAATTAAAGTCCGCCAACGAAACCTGGTTTTTGGAGCGCACCCAGGAAGACGGCGAAGTCGAATGGAGCATGTGCCGTAAACTTCCCATCTCTGAGTTGGAAGGCGACATTGCAGGTGAAATCGAGCGCAACGAAGACCCGCCAGAGGTGGTCGTGTTTCAGGGAAAACAATTCACTTTCGAGGAAGACGATATCGGCGAGTTTTTTCGCGGCGGATCGGGGGAAGCCTTGAGTTTTGTCTCCTGGGACTACGAAGACGAGGCGGAAGAACAATTCCTCACCATCGAACAATGGGGAGAAACCAAATTCGACATGCAAGTCGGATTCAAGGTCGAGGAGTATCAATTCACCAACATCCTGCCAGGGGAGTGATAGGGGCTCATTGTTTAAACTACATCCTCAATACACATCCCAATTGCCCTGCCGGTAATATTTTAAGATATTGTGATCAAATTGGGTGTTGGGTTCGATTGGGGCCTCCTTTTCAAACAACCCCTTGCCGAAATGCGCCATCGAGATCATAGCGTCTCGGTTTAAAAAACGGGTTTCAATGTCCGCGAATCCCAGCATCAAAAGCTCTTGTTTGAGGCGCTGTGCAGGCATCGTTTTCTGTCTTACTCCAAGGACCCATCCCCACTGTCCCATGCTGGGCACAGAATTCTGGTAAGGTATGGTCGAAAAGCCCGCGGCCTCCATGGTTTTTTTAATGCAAAGAAACGCTTCGGGAGAATACAACGGGCTTGTACTTTGCGTGACCATGGCCCCGAAAGGTTTTAGATGCTTCTCAACCATCTTGTAAAATCCCAGCGAATAAAGCAGCGACAACGAAACCGATTTCGGGTCGGGAAGATCGATGATAACGGCATCGTAAAGATCGCCGGAGTTTTTTATGAATTGATAGGCATCTTGATTGACCACACGGACGCGAGGGTCATTGAGCGAGCCCTGATTGATACCGAGAAAAATCTTGTCCTGCCGGGCCAGCCGGGTCATGGCCGGATCGAGATCGACCAGAGTGAGGTTTTCCAAATCGGGATATTTGAGGATTTCCCTGGCGGCCAACCCATCGCCGCCCCCCAGAAGCAAGATATCCTTACGTTCCTTAATCAACCCCATCAAGGGGTGGACCAGGGGTTCATGATATCTTTCCTCGTCGTAGGTGCTGAATTGGGTGCTCCCATTTATAAAGAGCCAATAATCGTCTTTCCATTGAGTAACAACAATTTTCTGATACCGGGTTTGTTCCTGGTAAATGATTTTATCCTTATACTTGTGCTGTTCGCCGTATAGGATAATGGGTTTGGCGACAGCGAAGGCCAGGACCGAGACCAAAAACAAGGCGATAAATTGAGCGTTGAGGATGCGGGGCCGCGTCAAGCGATCGGGGAAATACCACAATATCAGAGAAGCCACAAGCAGGTTAAAGCTACCGATAAGGACAGGCGTGTAAGTCAGCCCAAGAAAAGGAAGCAGGACGAAGGCAAACAACGCTCCACCCAACAATCCGCCGTAGTAATCAAATTCCATGACCGAGGATATATTTTCCCGTAACGATTCAAAGGACTGATTGATCCGTGTGATCAACGGAATCTCGAGTCCGGTCAGGAACCCGATCATGCAGGCGACTGCATAAATCACAAGCCCGAAATTCATCGTGTAGGCCGAAATCCAAAAACAGAACATGGCGGAAAACGTACACAGGAACGACAGGCCGAATTCGATCAGCACAAAGCGGTCCAGTAGTTGGGCCTCAAATTTACGGCTGTACCGGCTTCCCAGCCCCATGGAAAACAACATGAGGGAGATCACTATTGTCCATTGCCGAATGGAATCGCCCAAAAGGTAGCTGGCCAGGGTGGCTAATGTGTATTCGGTCACCATCGCCGCGCATCCGGTAGCGAAGACGCAGATTTTTAAAATAAAACTCACAAATGGCGGAGCTTGGATTTACCGGAGTTATCTATGGCGGGTGTCGACATGGATTAACAGTGACTAAAAAGGACCCAGCTTTAAATGCACCAAGTGATGAGGAAAGAGGCGCCGATGTAGGAGGAGGCTTCCAAGAAAGCCGCGCCTTGATTGGGTTTCACCTGGTTGACCAACTCGTCGGCCAAGCTACGTCCAGGTAAAAGAATGCGGTCTGTGAGAACGCGTGCAACAGGAAGCAGAATGAGCCCCACCACCATGTAGAGGCCAAAGGTTATTAAGTTTGCCTCCCAGGAAATAAAATGTTCGGCGGAAGCCGCGCGCAACAAGTTACCGATACCTATCAGGGCTCCGGCAAAGCCGATGCCCACGGCAACGTTATCTTTTTCAATCTGCTCGTGAATATTGTATTGCGTGATGAGGTTATAATATTTGCCGACGAGAACGAGAACGGTCTGGCCCAAAGCCCAGAAGGCGATGGCCGTGAAAACAGACCCACCCTGACCGTACAGGGCTCCGAAGATATTGAGTCCGGTCGCCACAAAAACGGCGAACTCGACCACGCCGGTGCCGCAATTTTGGTCCTGCAAAATTTCCTTGCGAATATCGAACTCGGAAAGAATGAAACGGTCGTTGATCAAAGCCGAGAGGTTGAGCAATAAAATTGCCAAAGGCCCGTAAACCAGAATATCAATCAAGTCACTTTCCATTCCGGCGGATGGCCCGGCGATCACTCCGCCGATGGAGAACGTTAATCCCAGATAATAACCACACAGAACCAGGGCGAACGCCGCATTGTCTTTTTCCACCAGTTCATCTTTGATGTTATAGCTCCGCCGGAAAAGAATAAACACCAGATGTCCGGCTACAAAGACAACAAAACAGGCAGCCAAATAAACCAATGAAGACGAGATGTGATCTAGATTCATAATCATTTACCGAAACTGAACCCGCGACTTCTAAAGGTGTTTTTACTCCGCCCCATGCGCTGTCCAATTTTATTCTGGAAGCGGGATTGCGACCGGGATTTTTTGGCCATTCTTCTTTGATAAAAACCCGGTTTTTGTTTTTTTGTTACCGTCCCGGCGGTTCCATATTGCCGATTCGGACCATAATAGGGTCGGCCTGTGCTGTGATAAGAGGAATAATTGTTATAGTGGTTCCGGCTGAGCCCATATCCGGCCCAGTTCATCATCTGCGACATCAACATGTATTTCCCGTAAAACTCCCACATACTTCCGCCACTGCTATTGTCCCGCCAGCGGCCGTACTGGGAGTTGCCAACGTATTGGTAGCCGTTTGGAAAGGGCGTGGTGGAGACAGCGCCATCGACGGTTTTGGAGGCCAAGACCATGCCAAGATACGGTCGATTTTTTCGATAATAAGATTTGTCGACTTCCACGAAGGAACGCACGGTTTTTCGTTCTCCGACATCAACACGGTATCGGTGGTAGTAGGATGGAAAGAAGTTGCCCTGCTCGCGCATGTCATTCAGAATAATGGCGTATTCCTTCTCGCCTTTCAGTTCGCTCTGAATTTTCTTTACCGGATTCTGTGCGACCCCGCAACCCTGGAAAAGAAGAGCAGTCAGTAAGAAAGGCAGAAGAGAAATCCCCCCTCTCTCTTTGAGCAATGGTTTGAACTCGGTCAAAAGGTTGCCTCAATACATTTTTAGAGAATTAATCTAAAGGTACGTATCCTTCCGCTGATCACCCTATAAAAGATAACCCGCTGTGTCAACACTGGAAAGATAAAAACATACGTTTGCTTTATATGAGAGTTTTTCTTCTCTAGAGTAAACCGCTATAATAAGCTCTTTAATAAGCCTTTTTGGACGGAAATCGATTACATGTTTTTTTATCCATTTAAACGCATCCTGAGAAAATTCAGGCAACCGGAAATCCGGTTGCTTTTCGTCCTGGGCTTGATCTTTTTTTCAATGATTCTGATTTTTGCGTTCGTGCTGTCGACTTACGAAAAGGATATGACCTTTTCAGACGGCCTGTGGACAGCATACATCACTTTAACAACGATCGGATACGGGGATATTTCAGCGGCGACCCCGGAAGGACGGTGGACCACGGTTGTGACCTCGATGCTAGGAATCGGTTGTTTCGGGGTTTTGACCGGGATCATTCTGGAACGGGCCATGCAAAGGAGGATAAAAAAAATGAAAGGCGAGGGCATTTACACAGGCAAAGGGCATTTGATCATTGTGAACGTTCCTTCTTATGCGGAGACAACGGAATTATTGAAAGAGCTGGACTACAGTCCCGATTTCAAAAATATTCCCCGCGTGATCGTGACCACAAATTTACCCAACCGGGATAGAGAACTACCCGATTTTTTGGTTCGTAAAATAGACGCATTTATTATGGGCCTGCCATCGGCTTTGGAAACTTTGCAACGGGCCAACGCGGCCCAGTCCAAAGCCTGCGTCCTCACCTCTTCCGCCGCCGATCCGGCGATGGACGACACCAATACCCTGACAGCCGGCCTCATCGAAAAAAACTGGCCGCAAGTCGTCACAGTCATGACCTGTAGCCGTGCTGAAACCCTGAACAACCTCAGCACCTTCGGCATCGATGGTGGCATCAGCACCACCGATTTGCAAATGGGACTTTTGGTGCAGGAATTGGAAGACCCCGGCTTGTATCAAGTTTACAGAGAGTTGTCCTCCAATGCCGGCGGCAACCAGATTTATATCAGCCATTCGGCCGTGGGATCCTGGGATGGACATGACCGGGAATTCAGTATCGGAAGTTTAAAGATCGCTACTATTCAGCTCAAACTTCCAGTCGAGGTTTTAGGCCTCCAAAGTAAAAATGGCGGAAAGCTGAGTCTCAATCCTGAAAACAGCCTGATACTAACTGCCACCGACCATATCGTTTATATGGCCAGGAAGCGTTTCGACTGGCTAAAAAACAGCGGTCCGGTTTTGCAACATATTGCCAATATGCCTCAATAAAGGAGTATAATGGCGGTATGAAAAAGTTCTCCGATATTTACAAGAAACCGTTTTTTGCCTGCATCTTCTGCGTGATTTATACCGCCCTCTCCTTTGGACTTGTCCTGTTCGGCAATTGAGCCTTTAAAACAAGTTTAAGGACACCTCTGAAAATCAAAGCCTGGTATTGAAGGAAAAACTGCCAAGGTAAGGAATCTGAAATCAGCCAAGCATTCGCCCGGCGAGGGGCCATCGAATGACATCTTGGTTTTGGGCCTTATTTCTGACCGGGTAGTGAAAAATCTATATTTTCAAAAGGGTTTTTACCTTGGCCTCAAAACTGCTCTTTTGCAAGGGTTTGACGATGTAGTCGCGAATTCCTAATTTCATTTTGAATCTTCCACAGTCACCATCAGAAAGGGTATGTCTTTTAATGTTTCTTCTTTTTTAACAGCTTTATAAAATTCCAGCCCCTCCATCACCGGCATATGCCAGTCGGAAATGATCAAATCGGCTTTTTGAGTCTTGAGTTTTTCCAGAGCGATCTGACCATTTGTTGATGCAACTATTTTATTGAGCCCCATCTTTTTCAGCATTTCAAGAGTCATCGTCCGGGAAACCCTTTCATCCTCAACCACACAAACCGTATAATTCATATAATCCTCCATCTCCCCTTAGAGTTTAATGAATCCAGCGGACTACCTTTAATTTACCAGAATAAATTGTACTATTTTTTTGCGAAGTTTATTTTTTGCGCTGGCTTGACAACCGCCAAAGCGCATTTTATTCATACTACAGGATAAGGAATATCCTCTCGGCCGAGAGACATGATAACTGCATTATCAACATCTTTAAAAAGGAGACCATCATGAATCTCGTTACATTTAATCCAGAGCAGACATTAGACAGTTTTTTTGATACCGACCGGTTTTTCGGCTTCCCACGGGCAAACTTGGATCACCCAACGGTTCTGCCGAAAGTCAATGTGATAGAAAAAGACGAAGCGTTTCATATTGAAGCAGAAACCCCCGGCATGGCAGTAAAGGACGTATCCATTGAGTTTCATGCTGACGTTTTGACCCTCAAGGGCCACCGGGAGCAGAATTCGGAAACGAACGACTACAGCATCCGGGAATTCAGCAAGCAAAGTTTTGAGAGGAGCTTTCGACTGAGCGACCAGATTGATTCGGAAAAGGTCACAGCCAGAATGGATCAGGGAATCCTGAAGATCACCCTGCCAAAAAAAGAGCAGGCCAAACCGAAAAAAATCGAGATCAAGCTCGAATCTTGAATCCTGGCAATAAAAAAAACGGCTTGCCGGCTTATACGGGACGCCCCCCGTTATGAGCCGGCTCGGCTTTTTGGGGTGCCACATCCACAAACCGGCCTCGCCCTTTAAATTTTCATGCGGCCTGGGGCAGACTTATGGTAAAAGGTAGAATCAACTCTTAATTTTGAATACAGGAAAGCATGAAATCACTCGCATCCATCACAGATAAAGAAATTGAAATCATTAAAATGGCTCTGAACGATTCGATCTCGGACATGAATACCGAGCTCAAACAAGAGTTGTCACCTGAAAAAAAGAACGAGCTCACAAATTTCAAGGCCAGATATATGCGGGTGTTTGACAAGCTCAAACAAAGCGGATCGATTTATGCATTGACCGAAACCGACCTGGATGTCGTCGCAGGCGGACTGAACGATGCTATGGAATTGATCGAAGAAAACATGACGGATGATTTGAGCGAGGAGGATGTCGAAGAATTTCTCGGATATAAAAACGACTGCCAGAGGCTGGTTGATCTTCTGTCGCTTTAAAAAGTGCCTTTATCTTAAAAAATTCATATAGTACCCGTAATAAAACATCCACCCTGTGATGCCGGCCCCTGCGACCATGCTCAATATCCATCCATTCCGGCTGTCTTTTCCAATATTATTTTTGTCTTCATACATCAGGGCCGAGTGGACCATTACTCCCATACAATAAGAGATCATCAAAAAAAACAGGAGCAGGGTAGCGATCATAAATCCTGAGAAGTCTGGGAGTTGATTGCTCATAAAAAAAATCCGGATTGGGCCACGCCCAGGGAAGCGAGGAGTTGGGCCACACCCAGAACCCCACCAACAATTACAGCCAAAGCCAGGATCACTTTCACCATAACCAAAAAAATTTCGCGTTTGGTCTGTTTTTGCTTCCACACGCTGATGACCAGCGTAAGAACAGCGACCAGAATCGCAGTGCCTAAATAATATCGGGGAGACATACGGCTACTTATCCTATTCAGGGAACTTCTTCCACCCGGATAACATTAGTCCAGTTGGGGATATTAACCGGAATTCCCGTAGTGATCACTACCCGGTCCCCCTTTTTCACCAGCCTTTTATTTTTCAGCATAGTGATAAGTTCCTCTATATGCAGTAACAGGTGCCGGTCTTCCTCGACTAAAAAAGGAACGGCTCCACGCACCAGGTTCAGCAGGCGTGCCCTTTGCAAACTAGAGGTGAACGAAAATATCGGAACCATCGGTTTTGGACTTGCCACCATTTTTGCTGTTCCCCCACTGAGGGTAAATATTATCATGGCTTTGGCGTGCAACAACTCCACCATGCGATTTGCGGAATATGTAATGCCTGCGTTGATGCTCGGATCTTCCTTGAAAAACCGGTTCCAGGGCTCGATCATCTTCGATTCCGCCATATAGGCTTCAGTGGTCAACGCCGTTTCGACCATCACCCCTACTGCGTCAGTTGCATGTTTGCCTACCGCCGTTTCTCCCGAAAGCATGATCGCATCGGCGCAATCCATAACCGCACTGGCAACATCCGAAACTTCCGCACGCGTCGGGCGCGGATTTTCAATCATCGATTCCAGCATCTGTGTAGCAACGATCACAGGTTTGGAGTGTTTGGCACCTTCCCGCAAAATTCTCTGCTGAACCACCGGAACCTCTGTCAGGGAAATCTCAATTCCCAAATCTCCTCGGGCAACCATAATGCCATCGGCGGCCTGCACAATTTCTTCCAGGTTTTCCACCGCCTGTTTGCGTTCAATTTTAGCGATGACTTCAACCCCTTTTCCGCCTTCTTTCAGGATCAAACCGCGTAGCCGTTGTATATCTTTCGCTGAACCGACAAAAGACAACGCCACCATATCCACCCCCTCCTGGATGCCGAATTTAAGGTCCTTCTTGTCTTTAGCCGTTATCGGGTCCGCACTGAGGCTGGCATCGGGCAGGTTTAATCCTTTATGGTCCGACAATGTTCCCCCCACCAGGATTTCGACCTCCACCCGTTGACCGGAAATATTTTTTACCACACCGCTTAGTTTTCCATCGTCCAGATAAATCCGGTTGCCCACTCCCACTTCTTTATGAAAACGCAAATATTGGACGGGCACCAGGGAAGAATCTCCCATCTTTTTTTCTGTGGTAAAAATAATTCGTTGACCGCGCTTTAAGAGAATGGAACCCTGCTCGAATTTTCCCACACGGATTTTTGGACCCTGAAGATCCAGAAGAATTCCTATGAAAGTGTGGCGCTCCTTTTCTACTTCGCGGATCCAATGAATCCATTTTCGGACGGTTTCATGGTCGCCATGGGAAAGGTTGAGCCTGAATATATTGACTCCCTTCGCAATCAGGTTGCGAATAACCGTTTTACTGCCACTGGCGGGCCCCAGCGTAGCTACAATTTTTGTCAGCCTGATCGCCATAATCGCTCCTTATTTTTCTTTCTGGGAAAGCGAGTAGTCTTGCGGAACTTTCCTGAACGGCATCATCATTAAATTTTTGAAAGACACTTCCTCGCTGGTGCGAAACGCGTTAACCCCGATTATAATCCGGGGTTGCGGTTTCAACGCGTCATGAATATATGTTCCCAAAACCCGATCCCAGATAGACAAGTTAAAACCGAAGTTGGAGTTGGTTTCCTCTTTCTCCACCGAATGATGAATACGATGCATATCCGGCGTTACGATCACATATCTTAACAGACGGTCGAGGCTCTCCGGCAAAGTGATATTGGAATGGGAAAACTGGGACATTCCATTTAGAATCGCCTCGAAGATCAAAACCGTCATCGCGGAAGGACCCAGGGCAAAGACCAGCCCTAGTTTATACAACATGGATACCAGTATCTCTATGGGATGAAACCGCAGTCCGGACGAAACATCCAGATCAAGGTCGGAATGATGCACAACATGAAAACGCCAGAAAAAAGGCACCATATGCATCACTACATGCTGGATATAAATCATCAAGTCCAGGATGACCACGCAAAGCAAGGTTTCCAGACCCTCCGGCCATTGCAGGTAGTTGAACAGCCCCCATCCTCTTTCTCCGGCAAATTGCGCGGCCCCAACTGCCGCCGCTCCAAAAAACAGGCGCACCACAAGAATATCAACACCTGTTAAAGCCAAATTGATTTTTAGCCGGCGAGTTTTGTCATCAACGGTAGGATGGCGCTGAATAACCCTCTCCAACCCCAGCATTAGTAAGAACACGCCTAAAAAAATTGCAAATCGAATTTGATTGGCATCCATAATTATCCCTCATTGGGTCCAGCGTCATCACGCTGGCGCTCTCTTTCTTTTTCCTTTTGGTAGTTTTTTATGCGTGCTTCTGAATTGCGCCGCGCAAGCACAATGCAGGCCTCAGTCATCAGGCCAAGAAACCAGAAAGTGGTGAAAACAATCACCCACATGAAGCCAAGGTTGAACCAGTATTGATTAGGAGTAAAATCCGTAGATATATGGATAAGAGAGCGAATCTTTTCCTGCTCCACAGTTGAAGTCTTGATATAACTCATATAGAAGGGATGCTTGCTTTTAAAGGCAAAAGCGATTTGCTCATTTCGATCCATGCTGATGAACGTCATCACATCCCGGTTTTTTTCTTTAAAAAATACTCTCATCCGGACCACTTCGGGTGAGTCCGGGGGAGAAGACTGGTAATACCAGACCACCATAGCAGTTGTCAGAAACAGAGAAACCCATAGAGAAATCCTGCTGATCAATTTCTCTTTAGCATCTTCAATTTCCTGCAGTATTGGTTTTTCTTCTTCCATGGAGCCTCTTTATCCCTGTTTATTCTGATCAACATACCAGACCCCGAAAACGAATTCCAGTTGCAGATTTATACAGGGGTCTTTAGTATGGGTTCAGCACCACCCGCTTCCCGCCATAAGCTTTTTCCCAGGAATTTTGTATGCAAACCAGAAATACGGTCGGTTATTTTCGCCTGTTGCAGCAGAACCCTTCGTTCCGCAACCTGTGGTACGGCCAAGTGGTATCCGAACTGGGAGACTGGCTGAATAGTATCGCCATTTATGCGCTGATCCTTAAACTCAGCGATTCCGGAATGGCCATGGCCGGTGCCATGATGGCAAAGCTCCTGCCC
>JYMV01030987.1_pt1 | contig 10771 bp, 9 predicted proteins | sample 338911 | NCBI WGS metagenome assembly JYMV01 (sample SAMN03354496, study PRJNA234377) | hydrothermal vent metagenome | biome: Deep sea; feature: Hydrothermal plumes at the Eastern Lau Spreading Center, Western Pacific Ocean; material: Seawater | place: Tonga | collected 2009 | depth 2000 m m
GCATCTGCTTACCAAAGACGACTAGGTTACCGGCCGGTGGCCACTGCTCAAACAGAGGGCCTTCCACTTCCATCCAATAAACCCGTAGTTGAGGGCCGTCGTAGTTTTCCATGATCGGCTGGCGGGTCTGACGGGCGTCTGGACCATATCGAAGTTTAACTAAATTCTTAAATGATCCTTGATGACCATTGGTAAACGAGACGATGGGCACTTGCCCTTTTTCAAGACGCGCCGTGAAATGGAACGTCGCTGGTGCATCCTCAGGTACATTCACTTCATCTACAAGTCTTCGTGAGCCAGCCTCGGCCTGTTTACCGGGAGGTCCCACGCGGACTTTCATTTTGACAGGGCCATCGATCTGACCAACCCCCTGAAAGTCAGAATGCAGGGCCAGAGCATGAACTCGGATTCGGTAGGTGCCCTGTTCCAGTACGGTTATGTCTTTCGTTCCGGGTCGAAATTGCTGGAAGCCGTCTTCCGTGCCAGTAACAATCTTGACGTATTTGCCATTCTGGTAGACCGGTCGGGTGGCATGCTGGGGGAGGATTCGTTGGACAAGACTGACGGGTTGGGGTCCGAAGCGGATTGCACGCTGCAGAACGTCCTCGGCTGCGAGCATAGCTTCCCGCATCAAGGCAGGTGAAAACACCAGCGCGAATCCGACGTTGTCCGTACCTGCAAATTCGTTGTCTAGGGGAAATGAGCGGGAGGGATTGTATTGTGTATCGACTCGCAACAGATCACGTAGCGTATGGTTATATTCGCGCTGGTTGAGTCGTCTCATCAGCGTGCCGCGGGGGATGGTGGAGTCAGTCTTTTCGTCGAGTTGGATCGCCAAAATCCCAATGGTGCGAATCAATTCCGCGGTGGTGGGCTGGTCAGCGTCGAGCGGTGGCATTTGACGGTGGGTTAGCTGGTCGAAGATGTTTTGCAGCAGCAATGGCGCCAACGGTTGAGTGAAATCGCGGTCGGCCGAGGGGTCCTCGCCGCTGTGACACTCGTTGCAGTAACGGGTGAGAAAACCTGTTAGCGGTCCCAATTGGTCAGCCTTCGTCTGCAGCGACGGGGCGAGCAGGAGCAAAGGAACGAGCAGAACGTAACGTGGCATGGAATTCAAGTTAGAATAACTCCGACATATTACCGTGGCTGCCGCCAAAGGAATCCGTTTCGACGCCGAGCCACTGTAGCATGGATACATAAAGGTTGCAGAGTGGTTTGCTATCGCGTTCGTATTTGAGCGAGTTGCCGTGCTTGATGTTTCCACCGGCCAGGAGCACGGGCAGGTTCCGATTGGAATGGCTGCTGGCGTTGCCCATGCCGCTGCCAAAATAAATTAGCGTATGATCGAGCAAGGAACCGTTTCCGTCAGGGGTGCTCTCTAATGTATGTATGAAGCGCGCAAGTTCCTTGATGTATTCCAACTCAACACGCTTAAGCTGGTCTATCTTGTCAGGGTCTTGTCCGTGATGGCTGAGCGAGTGATAGCCGTCGCTGATCCCATCTAACTGCAGGACGCCGTTGCCGCCGGGGACATGGATGGTGACAATTCGGGTAGAATCGGTGCGGAAGGCGAGCGCACAAAGATCAAACATGCTGCGCATCGTGAGGTATCGCCGATCTTCGCCACCGGATTTCTGCTGGAGGGCATTTTCAGCATCGGCGACAACAGGTTTATCCTGTCCGATCCAGTAACGGGTTCGATTGAGTCGGCGGCTCGTTTCCTCGATCGCATTAAGGTACTCTTGGAACTTATGACGATCTTGGGATCCGAGTTTACTGTTAAGTTGTTTGGCGCTGCGAGCGATCGTGTCGAGCACACTTTGTTCAATATTGATTTCTGTGGTGGCCTGTATCTTTTGGTTGGAGAGCAGCGGCTTGAATAGCATGTCGAAAAGTTGCGACGGGTCACCGATACCTCGCATTTTCACTCCATACCGGTTCCAAGACCAGGAGTTGCTTCCATTGAGATCCAGTGTAAGTGAAGGAAAGCGGGTCTCGTTTCCGATCCGGTCGGCGGCGTATTGATCCAACGAGTACATGGATGATTTGGAGAAGCTAAACCGTTCCCCAGTAAGGAACCCCTGCACACCTTTATGTCCACCGCCGAGTTGATGGTCCAATCCTTCAATTACCGTGAGCGCACTGCGAGCTGGTTTTAGTGGTAGCAGGAGTTCCGGGAGTGCGTAGTCGGGCCCGGTGGTTGTCGGAAAGAATGCCGGTGAGTGCATGCCATATTCGGTTCCTATACAGACGAGCCTTTTGGGCGGCGTCGACGACTGAGCCGCGAGTTGATTTAGGGACTGGAAGAACGGAAGTGTAGAGCAGAGACCAAGTTGTTTAATAAACTTTCGCCGTCGGTGCTGCTGTTGGGAGATTACTCGCGGTCGGTTCTGCATAGTAATTTGTTTCACTGGATGACTGAATACACTTCGCTATTTTAGCAATAGGAACTACGAGAGTCCAATGTTAAGGTGGCTTCACTGTTCAATACAGATCAATTCTTTGATCGTATGTGCATAGATCCGCCCTGCGGCAAATGAAAGGCTTGCTCGTGTCCATGACTCACCAACGGTTCCCAAGTCATTGATGCCCACCAAAGCCTGTTCGTCTAATTTATCAGAATCCCATCGTACGACATACACGGTGCCGTTCATCACGGGCACATAAAGATGTGCGCCCGCAACTGAAGGTACGGGGGAGGCAATATGGCCCCAACCATTTCCGCGTGACCGCTTATCACCACTGACGACAAATCCCGACGAATTCGTCAATGAATTGGGTGTGAATGACTGTTGATTCAACCCCCTAGAGTTGTCGGCTAGGGGCGGCTGAAACCAAAGCAGTTCGCTTGCTGCGATGCCGACGGTCTTTAACTGTAATGGAAGCTCCAAGTATTCTACTTTTCCATCTGTTACATTTACACGTCCCAGCCATGGTCGCGTATAACATCGGAAATAGTGATAGTTACCCACCAGTAAGTTTGATGTCTGGGTGATCATGCGATTCTTTTTGTTCGCATTCAGCGTTTCCACGCGCGATACGTACCCGTCGCCATCCCACTTTCGTAAGGCTATATCACCGACAATCGACACTCGCCGCAGCACCTTCCCGGTAATCGCATCAATCGAAAGATGTTCGCCGCGGTGAAAAATGTGTACCTCGTCGTTTCTTACACGATAACTCATCGTGCTCATGAACTCTGGCAGCGGTAAAGTCCAGAGCGTATTACCCTGAGTCAGGTCAATCAATGAGATGCCCTCGGGTTTTTCAGGGGGTCCGTGACCACCACCGCGTCCCACTACGGCAACTCGCCGTCCGTCGTTTAGGCGTTGGGGCAACACGGCGTTTCCCATATTCACTCCACATGTTGAGTTCCAGACATTTTTACCGGTGCTCATGTCCAAAGCCTGCAATTGTGTCCATTCGTCCTGAGGCAGGTCAGCGTATTTATGCGGAAAGGTTCCATCGGGATCCGGAGGGTATTGTTGCCTCGTGAAGACGAAGTTCCCATCCATTTCAAAGGGCAACGTGCGGCCAACACTCAACACGTTGCGTGTCCAGATTTCCCTGCCTTTTAAGTCGAAACAGACGATTCCACCGGAGGCATTAACAAATACCACACGTCCGTCTACGCAAACCGCAGGGGGAGAACTGCTATCGCCGAAACATCCTGAAAGTCGCAGTGGATGTTTTCCTTCAATTGTTTGCTGCCAAAGGACCCTGCCGGTCCTAGCGGAGCAACACCATGCCACGATGTCTTTTCCCAAGGATGAATCCTTGCTGACGGAGGCGTAGGTCGTAAAATAGACTCGACCCTGAGACACAACCGGAATACTTTGCCCTGTTTCGGGCAGTTTCAGCCGCCAGCGAATATTTCTATCCTGCACAACACTCCAATCCAGCGGCGCGGACTGAGACGACGAGAAATCGCCATGAGGGCCAGCGCCTTGATGCCACTCTATAGTAGGGTCTGCACATTGCCCAGTCACTCCCAGCAGGAAGATAGCCAGGATCAATTCGAATCGGCGAAAGAATAATGAACATTGAATAATATGTGAAACACTTTTCACGGACAGCTTACTCCTGATTATTGATGCGTCTTACAAAATGCAGGGCGTTAACACTGCAACATACCACCGAGCCCATTGGGCGCCCTGTTTTTGTTATGGCTTTCGCATTTTAATATCTTTGAAAATATTGACGATACGGTACATTGGATGAAATTGACATTCCCAAATCTAGCATTATTTGAAAAGGTTTACGATGCGTGCTCTTCTTCCGTTGATCCTGCTGTTTGCTATACCTCCAATGACAATCGGTGCTCCGGACCCTCCGCTGAAAATAGCGGGTACCACAGCGGTTGTCTATAAAACGATAGGTGAAACAACGTTGTTTCTCTATATTTTCAACCCCAAAGATCATCAACCGTCAGATGAACGACCTGCCGCCGTTTTCTTTTTTGGGGGTGGATGGAATGGCGGAACACCAACCCAGTTTGAGCATCACTGTAGACACCTGGCTTCGAGGGGGATGGTCGCCATGGTTGCAGATTATCGAGTAAAAAGCCGGCAAGGTACGACGCCTAAGGAATGTGTCATGGACGGCAAGTCCGCCATCCGTTGGATTCGCTCGAATGCTGCCAAGCTGGGAGTCGATCCAAATCGTATCGCTGCGGGCGGTGGTTCCGCTGGAGGACATGTTGCCGCCGCAACTGGCACCGTTGTGGGAATAGAACAGCCAGGAGAAGATAATCGCGTTAGTAGCCAACCAAACGCGTTGCTGTTGTTTAATCCAGTTTATGATAATAGCCCTACCGGTTACGGACATTCCCGAGTTAAAGATGTGTATCCTCAAATCTCGCCAATGCATAACATCAAAAAAGACACACCTCCCACGATCGTCTTTCTCGGAACTAAAGATTCTCTAATTCCTGTTGCCACCGCAAAAGAATATAAGCAACGGATGGAAACTGTTGGACGCCGCTGTGACCTGCATCTTTATGATGGGCAGCCGCATGGTTTTTTTAACTACGGCAAGCAGAAATACTATCTCGACACCGTCGGCAAAATGGACACGTTTCTAGTGTCGCTCAATTATATTAAAGCCAAGAGCGTTAAGTGAAAAGCAAGCAATATTAGAGTGGCTGCTTTCGTTCTTGTTATACGGATGACCGACATGAATTTGGTCTTTAGCAACGTTCATTGTATTGGCGCGGCCGGCACGAACCACGCTTGAAGAATCAATGCAATCAGCCCACACCCCAGTGAGCCAAATAGTAACAGCCCCCTTTTTTCGTGCTTTAATTCCACGAGCATATAATACAACAGGTAGACGCCGCAAAATAAACACACAAGACCCTTCCAGGCATCGTCCTTAAAGGCTTCGATAACAATAATGATGTCGCAAATAAACGACACCAAGCCGAACAACACGACCAATCCTATTAACATATCACGACCCTCCGAAAGGTTGACTTTAATTCTCCAAGCAGAAGCTATCTTAACGTGTCGATTAGATAAGATCAATAAAAGGAGAAGCTGAGCCTGAATGCGTTTCTAGTGTCGCTCAATTATGTCAAAGCGCATTCCAGCAAATACAAGCACCCGTCATTAGAGTGGCTGCTTCTATTCTCGTCTTGCGGCTGACCGACATAGTTTCGGCCGTTAGCTACAAATCTGTTATTATAATTCTGATATTGCCTGCGCCGTTGCCATCATATTTAGAATCCCTGCAATCACGCCGCCACCAAGGGAGCCAATAATTATCAGAACCTTCTTTTCGTGTTGAAATTCCGCGAACATATAATACAGTCCGTAGAAGCCACAAACAAGATACAAGATTCCCTTCCATACCTCGTCCTTAAAAGCCTCAATTAGAACAATCAGGCCACACACAAACGATACCAAGCCAAATAAAATTGCCAATCCGAATAACATATCACGATCCTCCGATAGGTTTAACTTAATCCTCTTAACCCCAAGTATCCTAACGAAACGCATCAATAAAAACAACAAAAGAATTTTGATTGCATCGACGCTGGTAAATATATTTCGTGTACCCGCGACAAAAAAGTCCGATTCTTGATGCAGACAGACGGTTTCGGAAAATATAGAGACCACCCAAACGGGGTGTGTCAAATACCTTATTATGTGGTCGCATGGAGAGTCACAAATTCTGTGGTCATCATAATGGGACAACGAATAAATCCTGTTGCCGTTGGGTCGAAGGGGCCTAAGACGTTTCCGGAAGGCCAAAGCCGAAATGAAACGGGGCAACTAAAATACAGCAACGGATGAAAATAGTTTGCTTACGCCCAATGCTATCGTCTATATTACATCCCGCAACAACATTTCTTTACGGTTTTTCAATGACCCATCTCAGTGACGAGCACCAGGTTACCAGTCGCCGATTCTTTCTGGCAGTTTTGGCCGGGGGATCCTCATCCGTTCTGCTGCCCAGCGACCTCTCCGCTCAGGAACTTGCCAATCCCGCGCTCCGCCGTCTAATCGAAAACCTTCACTACCTGACTCCCGCCGAACAATTCGGTACCGTCGAACGTGGCAATCCGCTTCCATATAAATTACCACCCGCGGATTTAAAAGAGGCCGGGCTGACAAAGGATTCTTGGAAACTTGAAGTCGTCAGTGACGCCGACTATCCGGCCACAATGGGAAAGCAATTCAAACACGCAGACAATACTGCCTTCTCGTACGCGAAATTAATGGAACTTGCCAAAAAACATAGCACACGTTTTATCAAGACCATGACCTGCAACAACATGGAGGCTCCGCTGGGAACAGGAATTTGGGAAGGAGTTCCGTTGCGGGATGTCATCTGGCTGACGGAACCAAAAGCGAATATCCGTCGGGTTTTCTATCATGGTTACCACAATTTGGATCCAAAGCAGATGTTTCAGAGTTCGTTGCCGATCGGTCGGATTCTAGAAGACCCGCCGGGCATGCCTCCGGTAACCCTCGTGTATAAGCTTAACGGTAAGCCCATATCCGGTCGTCGTGGTGGTCCCGTACGACTAGTCGTCCCTGAAACTTATGGCTTCAAGTCGGTAAAATGGCTGACACGAATAACCCTTACGAACCTCCACCACGCAAACGACACCTATCATCGTGGCAACAACGATGTTGATAGTTGGCTAAAGACCATTGCCCGTTTTGGTAGTGTTAACGATGAGGTACCCAAGGGTACGCCAATACCGATAACTGGTCTTGCCCAGGTGGGTATCTCTGGTTTAAAAAAAGTTCAGGTCTGGATCACCCCCTCAAGTCCAGCGCAACCGAAAGAAGAGACACGCTTTATCTATGGTGACTGGCAAGATGCAACGATTCTGCCTCCTCCAACAGACTGGGATGCTAACGGCACTGCAGGTCCCACTGATATGCAGACAGTCTATGGCTTTGACAAGCAATCCGGCAATCCTGCGAGCTGGCCAATCCCCTACACCATTGCACACTGGGCAACTCTGTTACCCCCTGTTCCACCGGGTCGATACACGATCCGCTGTCGGACGATTGACAACAACAATATTGCTCAACCTCTACCTCGGCCTTTTAGAAAATCGGGCAATAGCAGTATTGCCCGGGTTACGGTCGTGGTAGGCGAGTCGTAACCAAGCGTGCTACTGCACTGCAGTTATAAAACAACAGTCCCGCCGTCCGGAAAACTCGTACGCTGTGGACCCCGTTAAGCACATCTTCCCGAGGCGTCAAGCAAAACACCGCTACTGTCCTCCTAGGACATTCCTAAATCGGTCAATGAGCGCTTGTTCTGCTGCATCGACTCCCGCTTCCTTTTCAGCGATTGCATTCATTATCTGGATTAGATTTTGTCCAATTTCGGTCCCTGCTAGGCGTCGCACCTGTTCGATAGTTGTATTTAGAACGGAATTTACACCTCCCTTGTTGATCTGATCTAATACGGTCTGGGCGAGTGTTCTCAATTCAGTCTTTTCAAGATGCGGTTGCGAAGGCGAAACAAGGTCTAGCATAGTTTGGTATTCTTCCTTCCCGATGTTGCCATCTACCGCCATTAGACAAACGAGCGTCGCAATGAATATTTCACCATCAGATACAAGTGCGTACGTCGCCTCTTTCTGACGCTGATCTTGTTCGGACTTTTTCTCTACCGATGTTTTCAGTAGTGCACCGACGTCTACGGCGATGCCTTCCTTGGCATGTTGCAATTGAAAATAGGGCTTTTCCACCAGACGCATGATTTTCGCCAGAAATACTTCAGGGAATTGTTTTACCCGCGAATTGAACTGTTGAGTGACGGCGTTAAAACCTGTTCTGGCATACTGCAATTGGTTTTCAACAGCCACAATTCGGTTATTTAGATCGACGATGACATCATTTCCGTTGAGGTTAGGATATTGTTCAAGTAAGGCCATGAACCGCTGGTGCATGGCGCCAACTGGTTGCTGACCTCCGCTGCCTCTCAGTTCCGACAGGGTTACCTGTAAATCTCGTTCATGGGTGAGGGCCTCCGCTACGACTCGCACTAGATTTGGTATCAAATCAGCGCGACGTTTTAGCGATACGTCGAGATTCGATTTGCCGCGTTGTTGCCAATTGTTTACAAATATAAGGTCATTAAATAGAAACGCGATATTCAATACAATCAGGAAAACAACCGCAACCAAGGCTCCGGCGAAGTAGCCAAACGCGTCGAAGGAAGCGCCCCCGTAAATAGTCATCACGGCCACGATACAGCATGATAGTGCGGTTCCAAGGATCAGCAAACCAACTCGCGCGTACTGCCGCATGAGCGAGTTCTCTCCTTGATCACTGATAACAAAATGGCGTTCTTCCCGACTAGCTGTTATCGTAAGGTTCTGGTCCATGGGATTATCTAGTACTGCGGGTCCCAATACATAGATTTCCTGATCGGGCCGCAAGGTCCATTCGTAATACTTGAGATTGCCGGATCGGGAATAGTAAGTTCTTTTCGCGTGAATTTCAGCCCCAATGGCATTTACTGGAATCTCGCCAGTGTCGTCCCTAACATTAAAAACAATCAGTTGGGTCCCACTCTCGACAGTGACCCAGCGAGACTTCTTACCGGACTTTTGCAACCTTTTTAAAAGGTATTTACAATAAACGACCGCTTCGCCGCTGTAGCGCGCTGATATCACCGTTTTGTGGGGCTGAACCTGACCCACGATTTCCGTTATACCGGGAAAAACCCCTTTGACTTTGGAGGTGGGTATATTCTCAATCATCCTTTTAGTGCCCATTTTTCGGTAGCCAATAAATCCCAGAACTCCCATGCCGATTAACTCGGCCAATCCCAACAGTCCAACAATGAAAGGATTTAAAACGGTACCGGTTCGCGTGTGTAAAGGAAAGGGTACTAAAATATCGCGTTCCGCCGACGAAAGCTCGTGCAGTTGCAGGTCGCCAAGACCCATGAATGCGGCGTGCCCGATGTTGGTGAATCGGTTTTGATATTGTAAATACAACTGTTGCGCTTGAGCCGCGTCGCGCTTGATGAGGGCCTGACGGAGTTGCGCCCTTTTGTCATCGGCTGGATTCTGGTTTTCAACTAGAAGACGGTATTGTTCGACACGTTCATTGGCCAGTGTAAACTGTTCAATGGTGACAAATGTCCATTGCAAAAACAGAATAGGTGGCAGTGTCACAAAAACGACAATCGATGAAACCATAATGTGGTGAATGCGAAACAGATTCAACGTCAGTCCGATCGCAAACACAAATGAGAAAACGGCCAACGCCATGTTGCCTACACTGGTCCATCCTCTGCTCGCCAGAATTGCTTTTTCCCCATGGGCGGAAATGGTAAACCGTATAGCTAAGCGATCGGAACTTCCGCCGATCGTACCCTGTTGAAAATTGTATTCGCCCAACACCAGCACTTGAGCATCAGCCTTAATGACGGACTCGCTTTCGCGGTAATTCCCGTAGTATTTGGTTGGTAGGCTGGTCGGGTAAATTTCAGGGCTATTTGCGCTTGCTATTACAAACACACTTCCGGTTGGGTCGTCAACGGAGAAATTGACGGTGGCAGAGGCAGAGTCAACCGTAACCCATGTTGTATCACCCTCGCTATCAGTTTCCTCCCGTTCTTTGGTCCAGTTGTAATAGACAACCGGACCAGCGCCGAGCCGACTACTCAAAACGGCATCTTCGCTTCGCACCTTAGCTTTAATCATCGAGGGGCCGCTGACTAAACCCGCGGCATAAGAAATAGGAAGCCTCTGCACTTCCAGTACGCCCCGCATCCCGTCCATACTACACCCACGCGAAAAGAAGGCGGTGATTAGTAGTGTAATCATGGTCAGCAACTGCGCCAATTTGGATATCCGAGAATCTCTAGTAAGTAATGTTCCGGACATGTTTCTGAATCCAAATCGAATTGCTAACGTAAAGGGATATTCAGGGGGTGTAGTCACCGCCACTAGGACGTTGTCTCCTACTGTTTACTACTATTAATACCAAAAACCTTCGTTTTAGGCGAAATTTATTGGCAGTTTCCGGATGGAGCTTATCGCGAAACGTAAAGAGCGGTTTCGCGTTCAAGGAACCTGGTGCGCACTTGTGGGGCTTTGCGATAGGCGTTATCTGGACCTGGTAGGTAAAATGTCAGGCCAGCCACCGTCCTTCCGCTTCGTTGAATCGCAAACGCGTTGTCGTCTATTTTACGAGTCTATGCTGGTGCAGCAAGATTCCCGTTGCATTTGTTTGATATTCTAAATGGATTCCGATACAATGGGACAGTTGGACATCCACATTTTTGT
>JYMV01026517.1_pt1 | contig 10770 bp, 7 predicted proteins | sample 338911 | NCBI WGS metagenome assembly JYMV01 (sample SAMN03354496, study PRJNA234377) | hydrothermal vent metagenome | biome: Deep sea; feature: Hydrothermal plumes at the Eastern Lau Spreading Center, Western Pacific Ocean; material: Seawater | place: Tonga | collected 2009 | depth 2000 m m
CTTGAAAAATCAACGAACGCTTTAAGTTTTAACAGAGCGCCCTCTAGGTCGCGAACATTAGACGTGACATGGTTGGCAATAAAAAGAGCGACATCCTCGCTTAGAGCTAGAGATATTTGTGGGTGTTGAGATTTTTTTAGCAAAATAGCCGCCCTCATTTCAAGTTCTGGCGGAGATAGTTGTAGATTGAGGCCTTGAGAAAAACGAGTTTTGAGACGATTTTCAAGATCTTTAATATTTTTTGGAGGCTGGTCACAAGTAAAGATAATTTGCTTTTTTGTGCTAAACAGAAAGTTAAAGATATGAAAAAATTCTTCTTGTGATTTGTCTTTTCCTGCGATTAGATGAATGTCGTCAACCAAAAGTAAGTCTGCAGATTGATAAAAAAGCTTAACATTTTCAATGGTGTTGTGTCGCAAACTGGTTGTGATGTTCCTAACAAAATCCATTAGCGGCACATAAATAATCTTGGAGCCTGGGTTTTTTTCTAAAGCCAGGTGCCCTGCGGCTTGCATTAGGTGGGTTTTTCCTAGCCCCGACTCGCCATAGATAATAAATGGATTGTAGGGCGAGGATCCAATGTTTTCAGCAATCTGTCGGCTAGCTAGCGCTGCCACTTCGTTGGCGCTTCCCAGCACCAGGTTTTCAAAAGTATATTCAGGAAAAAGCGGCGTGGTGTGATGTTTTTTTTGTTCAGAATTTTTTTTGGCTGCATCTGCAATTCCAAATCTTATCTTTAGCGTGCGATTTTGTTCTGCAACCGCAAGAACAATGGCAGACTTAATTTTTTTATGGTTGTTGATGTATTTAAGTGCAGAGGCGCTTGGTGCCAAAAGATGAAGGGTGGAGTTTTTCTCAATTGCGCCAAGTGGCTTAACCCAAACACTAAATTCTCCAAGTGGTAGAGAGTTTTTTAGAGAGTCTAAGCTCTTGACCCAAGTTTGAGACATAAGAAAATAAGGTTAAATATAAAAATGATATACTAATGATACCTATTGTGAGCAAGAGATAAATGATGCCTTCATAGAATAATTTTTTGAACGCTATTTAAGGTAAGGCAATGTTTTGAACATCTCACTATAAATTGATGTTTTTTTATCCAATGAACTGGGTTTTTCTTGCGGGCTGTGGGTTAAAATAAAGCACCAAAACGTTAAGAAAACAGGGATCAATATGAAACAAAATCAAAGATATAGCGTGCTGTTTGAGCCTGTTAAAATAGGCCCGGTTACAACAAAAAATCGTTTCTATCAAGTGCCTCATTGTACTGGCTTAGGACATTTAAGACCGCAAGCTGAGGCCGCAATGCGTGCAGTAAAAGCTCAGGGCGGCTGGGGGGTGGTCAGCACCCAAGAATCTGAAATTCATCCGAGCTCTGATATATCGCCCTTTATTACACAACGAATCTGGGACAAGAAAGATATACCTGCTTTACGCTTGATTACTGATGCCGTGCATACTCATGGAGCACTTGCAGCAATTGAGCTTGTACATAATGGTTACGGCTCAACTAACCATTATTCACGTATTCCTCCCATGGGTCCGACAAATATATCGGTGGATTCCATTTATCCAAAACAAGCAAGAAAAATGAGCAAAGTCGATATTGTTGAATTTCGTCGCTGGCATCGTCAAGCGGCATTAAACGCTAAAGCCGCTGGCTTCGATATTATTTACGTCTATGCTGGTCACCATATGACTCTAGCGCATCATTTCATGATGCCCGAACTGAATACCCGCAATGATGAGTACGGCGGTAGCCTAGAAAATCGCATCCGTTTAACACGAGAATTACTTGAAGAAACTAAAGATGCCGTTGGCGACACCTGCGGCATAGCATTTCGCTTTGCTGTTGACGAGCTTAAAGGTAAAGACGGAATGCAATCACATGAAGAGGGACGCGCAGTGGTTGAACTGCTATCAGAACTGCCCGACGTATGGGATGTAAATATATCGGATTGGCCCAACGATTCAATATCCACTCGCTTCGAGCCCAACGAGGGCTACCAAATACCTTATATAGAATTTGTAAAAAAGATCACTACAAAACCGGTGGTAGCTGTAGGTCGGTTAACTTCTCCTGATTTAATGATATCTTTAATTAAACGAAACATTGTTGATCTTATCGGTGCAGCAAGGCCCTCTATTGCTGATCCTTACTTACCAAACAAAATCAAAGAAGGACGAACCGATGAAATTCGTGAATGTATTGGCTGTAATATTTGTGTATCCTGCGATATGTTAGGCATACCTATTCGTTGTACTCAAAACCCTACAATGGGTGAAGAGTGGCGACACGGCTGGCACCCTGAAAAAATTAAAGCAAAAAAAACCGAACAAAGCGCATTAGTAGTTGGTTCTGGGCCTGCAGGACTTGAATGCAGTATGCAGTTGGCACGTCGTGGTTACCATGTAATTTTAAGTGAAACGAGTGATTTTCTAGGTGGGCGTGTTCAATTTGAATCAAGTCTCAAAGGCCTCTCCGCTTGGGCTCGTGTGTCTGATAATCGGGTACATGAAATCCAACAAAAAGCTAACATCGATATTTATAAAAGAAGCACCGTAACGCAGGAGCTTATCGATGAGCTCGATATCAATAATATCTTTCTTGCCACAGGTTGCCATTGGCGAAATGATGGTATCGGCCGTAGTAATCGTTATGGTATCACAGGCCTATCAAGCGTTAATGCCCTTACGCCCACTGATGTTCTTAATCAACAAGATTCATTGGGAGAGTCAATTGTTATCTATGATGATGACCAGGGCTATCTTGCAGGAGTGATTGCTGACCACCTAAATAGTGCAGGGCATAACATTACTTTTGTTACACCTGCCAGTGTAGTATCGCCCTGGACAGAGCACACCCTTGAACAGGAACGAATACAAACAGCTCTGCTCAATCAAGGTGTAAATATAATACTGAATAAAACGCTTTTTCATGCTCGCGAAGGTTCAGTCGATGCTCGTTGTGTCTACACACAGCGCGTCAGTCAAATTCCATGTAAAACACTAGTCCTGGTAACCGAACGATTGCCAGAAACCACACTATATGAACAACTCATAGCATCAACAAAAGGCGGGAGTCTCAATAAACATCGCCATATTGAATTGATCGGAGATGCATTAGCTCCTGGCTTGATTGCCGATGCGATTTACTCGGGTCACCTAGCTGCCGAAAACTTTGAAACACCTGAAATTGAAATTGAGCGTGCCATGTATATGCGCGAAATGCCCAACCTTAAATAAGGGCCAAAAGGGAGGTTGAAATTAATATATATTAATTTGAGTAAAGGTGTTCAAATGGTGTCTCTCAGAATTGATTTTTAAGGCATATTAGCGTAACATTGCCCTCTTTTTATTAATTGCGAAAAGTATGAGAAGAACTATTGTGGCAGGCAACTGGAAAATGAATGCCAGTAAAGAATCCGTCAACAAATTAATTTTGGGCATATTGTCGGGCATGAGTGAAGTTAGTTCTGAGGTGGTGATTTGTGCCCCCTTCCCATATCTCTCTCAGGTTGAGGCTTTAATTACACACAGCCAAGTTAAACTCGGCGCTCAAAATCTTAATGCTAACCCTGCAGGAGCATTCACAGGCGAGGTTAGCGCCAACATGATAAAAGACTTTGGAGCAAGGCATGTTATTGTTGGTCATTCTGAGCGCAGAAGCCTCTATAGAGAGACAAGTTCTTTGGTTGCTGAAAAAGTAAAGGCTGCTTTAGACAACGATTTAACACCACTTCTTTGTGTGGGTGAGTCGCTCGAACAGCGAGAAGCTGGCGAAACTGAAACAGTTGTCGCTGAACAAATTAATGCAGTTATTGAGTTGGTGGGAATTGGCGCCTTTCGCAATATTATTATTGCTTATGAGCCGGTATGGGCGATCGGAACTGGCAAAACCGCTTCTCCCGAACAAGCGCAAGCGGTACACTTATTTATTCGCAGCTTATTGGGAGAAAGCAATGAAAGCATTGCCCAAGGAACCCCTATTTTATATGGCGGCAGCATGAATGCTGGCAACGCTAACGAGTTGATTTCTTGCGCTGACATTGACGGTGGTTTGATCGGAGGGGCGGCGCTCAAGGCAGAAGATTTTTTACAAATTTGTAAGGCGGGTTAATATGTCATTTCAAGTAATTTTAGTTATTCATGTGTTGTTGGCCTTAAGCATGGTTAGTCTGATATTAATTCAGCATGGAAAGGGCGCAGGTGCTGGCGCAGGCTTTGGTTCTGGCGCGGCAGGGACAGTCTTTGGAGCAAGGGGGGCGAATACTTTTTTGTATAAGTTAACTGCAGCTATGGCTTTAGGTTTTTTTATCACCAGCATTAGTCTTGCTTATCTTGCGACAAGTGAAGGCAATGTCTCTGACACAAGTCAAAGCATTATGGCCCAGCCTTTGGTTGACGAGACGGCTGAAACTGAGACAAGCGACATACCTAGCAATTAAAAAAGCCGACGTGGTGGAATTGGTAGACACGCAGCCTTGAGGGGGCTGTAGCGTAAGCTGTGTCGGTTCGACTCCGACCGTCGGCACCATCAATAATTTCAATTTTAGCTCTTGTCCTTGACAGTTGTTATTGTACAATCTGCTTAGTTTTTACAAGGCAATGCGATGACTCTCGAAAATAAACGACTACTTAAAGGGATAGCCCTAATGCTCGGCGCTATGAGCGTTGTACCAATGCTTGACGTGATTGCAAAAATACTTAGTGAGAGCTATCCCGTTATGCAAATTTCTTGGGCTCGTTTTGCTTTTCATACGTTGTGGTTGTTGCCTCTTCTTTATTGGCAAAAGTTGCGCTGGTGGCGAATGCCCAAGCAGCTTTCTTTTCATCTATTGCGCAGCTTAATGCTTACTTTGGCAACGCTGTTCTTTTTTACCGCAATAAAAACAAACCCAATTCCAAATGCGCTCACTTTGTTATTCGTATCGCCGCTGATTGTTGCAATGCTTGCGCCCTTTGTTTTAGGGGAGCGTTTTGATATTTTTATTGGTATTGGGGCTTTGGTTGGCTTTGTTGGCGTTGTTATTGTTTTGCAGCCAGACACCGACCAGTTTAAACCGAGCCTATTGTATGCGCTTGTTGCAGGTTTTTGTTATGCGCTTTATATTATTACGACGAGAAAATTGAGCTTAAGCGGCCCACCTCTGTTGACTCTTTTTTATACGGCTATAGTGGGCACTCTTGTCCTCGGTCCTATGGCTGTTTTGGATTGGGTTGTTCCTGATTTAGTGGGCATTTTGATGGCCGCAGCAATGGGTCTTGTTGCCGCCATATCACACTTTATGATTATTAAGGCGTTTGAATGTGCGACAGCTTCTGAGCTTAGCCCTTTTGGTTATTTTGAGATTATTGTTGCCATTGGTTTAAGCTATTTTGTGTTTAAGTTTGTTCCAACTCCTGTGGCGGTAACCGGGCTAATTATTATTATTATTAGTGGGCTATTCGTGTCTTGGCGAGCAATGAAAAACAATAGGGCTATAACAAAACAATCAGAAAGTGTTATTGAAATGCTATAAGGGCGGGGCGCCACCTTCAGAGATTCTCTTTTCTACAAAACATGAAAGCTCCTCTTCGATTGTAGACTCAAGCGTCGGCTCTTGGTAGTCTGTTAAAAGCTGTTTCCATATTTTATTTGCGCGCTGTGTTGCTGTGACTGATCCCGAATCTCTCCAAGACTCAAAGTTTCTCCAGTCAGAAAGCATTGGGCTATAGTGTTCGGTTTCGTAGCGCTCCATGGTTTGTGCTGCAGCAAAAAAATGGCTAGCAGGCCCAACCTCGGCTATCGCGTCAACCCCAAGGGTGTCTTTATTGACCTTTGCCGGCTCGAGGAAGGCTTCCATCATTTGACTCATTTCAGCATCTAATATAACTTTCTCGTAAGATGCACACAAACCCCCTTCAATCCAACCATGCCCATGCAAAATAAAATTCACCTGGCCAAGTAGACAGGCCCATAGAGACATCTGTGACTCATACACTGACTGCTCATCAGGCGCATTGGACGCATTAGCGTTGGAAGCTCTGAGCGGTATCTTGTATTTTCTGGCCAGCTGGCCGCTAGCAATTGTGGCTTGAGCATACTCAGGGGTTCCGAATGCCGGAGATCCTGACTTCATGTCAACATTTGAGGTAAAGCTCCCATACATTGCAGGGGCGCCAGGCTTAACACATTGATGAAAGGCAAGTCCAGCTAGCGCTTCAGCATTTTGCTGCACCAGCGCTCCAGCGATCGTGATTGGTGCCATTGCCCCTGCTAAAGTAAAGGGCGTGTATATAACTGGCTGATTGCGCTCAGCCATTTCAATTGCGCCTTCCAAAAGAGCCTTGTCGTAAACCAGTGGTGAGTTGGCATTTACCACGGTTGTAATCGAGGGTTCTCTTAGTAAGGCTTCTTCATCAATGCCTCTGCCAATTCGAACAATTTCAATTGCATCGAGCATCCTTTCACTTCCGATCGCGTACCCAAAAAGTGGCTTGGTGGATAGACGAGTTGCAGCTGATACGGCATGCAAATGACGTACTCGAACGTCAATATCACAGGGCTCTACAGGGTAGCCGCCCAAAGCATGGACAGTATTTAAGCTTTCACCAAGCTTTATCAAATTAGAGTAGTCTTCAAAGTTGCCTAAAATCCTGCCTCTGTCTAGATCAGAAACATTAGGTGCGCTTGAAACCATTGTGTTTATAACAGAGCGACCCCCGACATGAACATGCCTTTCTTTATGTCTTCCATGAAGCGTAAATTCGCTCGGAGTGGTAGCAATTTTTTCCATTATAAAATCAGGATCAAACCTAACTCGCCTGCCGTCACTGTCAATCATGGCCCCTTCGCGCTTAAGAATTTCAACTGCGCGTGGAGACTGAATGTCAATGCCTGTATCACATAAAACCTTTAAGGAGGCCTCATGAATAGACTCAACCTCGTCCTCTGAAAAAATAGACATTGGCTGGTAAGGGTTGCTTTTTTGCTTATAAGGGGCCTGCTGAAAACTGGAAACTTTCCTAGCAGCCTTGTCACGCCCTCTTCTCATTACCACCTCAGAGTGTAGAAAATTGAATGTTAATTCAATTTATAAATTTATACAAGATAAAAATTTTAACTTGGGTTTTTCACATCAAAAAAATGTTTTAAGTACCATATAATATCCGAGTTTGAATTGCTTTATAGAAAAACCGCATACTGCCTTAACTATATAAATACAAAATGAATTGGAGATCTAAAACCGAAAAAAAGTTCGAAGTCTTTTCTGACTGGCTATATGATAACTCGACAAAAACAATACTTATAGTTCTGTTGTTTGTTGGCGCTCTAGGCACACAACTGCCGACATTAAAAATAGACACTTCAACAGAGGGGTTTTTGCATAAGTCTGATCCTATGCGAATTGAATACGATCTTTTTAGGGATCAATTCGGTCGCGACGAACAGCTAATAGTTGCTGTTAAAACAAATAGCATATTTGATTTGGAGTTTCTTGAAAGGCTTGAAGGCTTTCATAAGGCGCTAGAAAGCGAGCTTCCTCATATTGAGAGTGTTGACTCTTTGATAAATGCTAGAAACATATACGGCATCCAAGGAGAGCTGGTTGTCGAGCCCTTAATTGATGTTTTGCCCAAAACTCAAGAGGAGCTTGATGACTTAAAAAACACAATCACAAACAACAGCCTTTTTAAAAACTTGCTTTACAGCGAAGACTTCACAATGACGACGGTTACCATAGGCACAAAGACCTACTCTGGCGAAGGCTCTACGAATGAAGCTAGCGAGCTAGATTTTAATGACGAGCTAGATTTTAATGACGAGCTAGATTTTAATGACGAGCTAGATTTTAGTACTAATGCTGAAAGTGACACAAGGAGCTACCTTAGCGACGCTGAAAACGACCAGATAATTGCAGCAACACAACAAGTGATGAGCCGCTTTAGCGCCGACAACTTTGAAACTTACCTTTCAGGCTCTGCAGCTATTGCAGGCATTTTTAAGCAGGCGCTAAAGAATGATGCGATCGTGTTTATTAGTCTTATGATGGTAGTCATTATGTCGGTTCTGTTCGCACTTTTTAGAAGGGTCTCGGGAGTGGTTTTGCCAATAATTTGTGTAGGAATGACGCTGATAAGCACGGTTTCTTTGATGTCAATTTTTTCCGCTCCGTTTACTATGGCAACACAAATTATGCCGACCTTTTTGCTTGCTGTGGTAACCAGTGCGGCTATTCATTTGTTGGCAGTTTTTTATAAAGATCTGGTCCGAACAAAAGACAAAAAAGCTTCGTTGCGTTATGCAATGGGACATTCTGGTTTGGCAATTGTTATGACTTCTTTAACAACCGCTGCTGGGTTATGGTCGTTTTCGTTCTCAAGCGTTGCGCCGGTTGCTGATCTTGGGCTTTTTGCGAGTGGCGGCGTTTTGATTGGCTTATTGTTCACCCTTGTTTTGCTTCCTGCCCTAATAGCGACGACAAACTTTGTTCATTTGGAGCCTAGAGCTGACGAAAAGGGCCATACTTTCATGGACAAACTACTCATTGGGATAAGCGAAATTGGAACTGGCCGACCGAAGCTAATATTGGCGATAAGTGCAGTGTTAATTATTTGTGCTGCTATCTTTGCTACACAGCTAAGATTTTCTCATTTTCCGCTCCAGTGGCTTCCAGAAGACAACTTTGCACGCGTGGCAACAGAAACAATAGATGAAAGCCTGCGGGGCTCGCTCACGCTTGAAGTGATTATTGACACAGGACAAACAAACGGCCTATACAATCCAGAGATTTCAAGAAAGATCGAAGAGGTGTCGAAAAACATTAACACTATTACGACCGGAAATATGTTTGTTGGAAAAGTGATCAGCTTTGTAGACATCATCAAAGAAACTAACCGGGCGTTAAACGAAAACCAGGAAGAATACTATACAGTTCCTAACGACGCTAATCTAATTGCACAAGAGTTTTTGCTTTTTGAAAGCAGCGGCAATAACGATCTAGAGAGCTTGGTTGACGCCAATTATTCAAAAGCTCGTTTGACATTTAAAACGCCATTTATTGATTCCCTTGAGGGAAAAATATTTATTGACAGAGCCCAGGCCTATCTTGATAAAGAATTTGCCGGTCTGGCCGTTGTTTCATTTACGGGCATTGGTACTCTGATGACGGTTACTTTCGAACAGGCGATCTATAGCAGTGCAACGAGCTATGTTCTGGCATTTTCCCTGATAACTATTTTGATGGTTCTATTGATAGGAAATATTAAAATTGGGCTCATTAGCATGATACCAAACTTGCTCCCCATCATCTTTCTCTCAACTATTATGGTTATTTTTAAGATGCCGCTAGACATGTTTACTTTGTTAATTGGAGCAATAGCGCTAGGACTAGCTGTTGATGACACGGTCCACTTTATGCACAATTTCCGGCGCTATGAGCTTCAGTATAATGACGTTGACAAGGCAGTCAGATTGACCTTGATGGGAACAGGAAGGGCAATCATGCTGACATCAATAGTGCTTGCTCTTGGGTTTTTGGTTCTTACATTCTCTCAGATGAACAACATGTTTGATTTTGGCGTGTTGACGGCAAGTGCAATTTTAGTTGCCCTCTTGGCAGACTTTTTTTTAATGCCGGCCATCATGAAGCTGATAATTAAAGACAGATCTGATATGTAGTGTATTTGAAACAACCAAAGAAGACAATAAAAAAGGGCGCCTCAGCGCCCTTTTTGAAAACAAAACTATAGGTTAATACTGAATATGGGCCATAACTTCTTCAACGAAGTTATCTTCCTTTTTTTCTATCCCTTCACCAACTTCAAATCGAACAAAAGACTCAACTTCAGCGTTTTTAGATTTAACCAGCTCGCTAACAGAAGTTTTGGGGTCTTTAATAAAGGCCTGTCCATATAGAGTAACTTCGTTGACAAATTTTTTCATTCTGCCAACAATCATTTTTTCAATGATGTTGTCTGGTTTGCCGCTTTCTTTTGCTTGTTCTATGAAAATAGATTTTTCTCTTTCAAGGAGCTCATTTGAAAGCTGCTCTTCACTAACACACTCAGGTCTAGAGGCGGCAATATGCATTGCAATATCTTTTGCAAGATCAGCGTCTTTGCCTGAAAGAACAGCAAGGACAGCAATACGATCGCCATGTTTGTAGGCGCCTAAAACGCCATTTTCAGCGCTGACGTTTTGAAGCCTTCTTACGAAAATATTTTCACCTATTTTGGCGACAATGCCTTCTCTGGCTTCATCAACTGTCTCGCCTGAGTCTAATGTTTGAGTTAAAAATGTCTCGACGGATTCGGGCTTGTTTTTCAGTGCTAATTTTCCTAAAGCATTGACAAAATCAATAAAGGATTGGCTCTTTGTAACAAAATCTGTTTCAGAGTTTACTTCAAGTATGACAGCGCTTTTGTTGTCATCACTGATAGCCACATTTACAAGGCCTTCGGACGCTACACGACCTGCTTTTTTAGCAGCTTTTGCGGCTCCAGATGCTCGCATTAGATCTATTGCTGCCTCAAGGCCTGCATTGGTTTCAACCAAGGCTTTTTTGCAGTCCATCATGCCCGCACCGGTTCGTTCCCTCAGTTCTTTTACTAAAGCGGCTGTTATTGTCATGTTTAATCTCCTATTGCTACGTTTCTTCGCTGTCTTTTGATTCCTGCTTCTTAGCCGCAGGTTTTTTGGTTTCAGCTTTCTTAGCCGCAGGTTTTTTGGTTTCAGCTTTCTTAGCCGCAGGTTTTTTGGTTTCAGTTTCGGTCACGGCCTCAGTC
>JYMV01032334.1_pt1 | contig 10770 bp, 10 predicted proteins | sample 338911 | NCBI WGS metagenome assembly JYMV01 (sample SAMN03354496, study PRJNA234377) | hydrothermal vent metagenome | biome: Deep sea; feature: Hydrothermal plumes at the Eastern Lau Spreading Center, Western Pacific Ocean; material: Seawater | place: Tonga | collected 2009 | depth 2000 m m
GCTCGTTCTGTTGGTTGTTAGGTTGGTCGGTCCAGTGCCTATTGGGTTGCCTGTGACAGTTTTGGGAGGGAGAAGCGCTCTTCCTCCCTAGGCTGTCGGCGAAGTTATCAAACAGCCTCTGGCAGTAGTCCTGCATATGGCGAAGCTGATGGTTTCAGTGAAATGAATTCTGCACTTAATACCTTACGGTTCGGGTGGGAGCTTACGTGAAGCACCGACTCGGGCGCACGACAGCTATCGTAGCACTCGGCGTGATCGGGCTTCTGATTGGGACGGGGTGTGTTACCTCCGTCGCTCGTGTGGAACCCAACCTCGCTCCTGGACGCGAGGGACCAACCGACACGGCTGGGGAAGGGCTGTCCGCCGCTGTCCGACTCCAACGCGAGTTCACCGACCTCTTTGGAGCACCGCGATTCGATCACATGCTGTGGAGTGTGGTGGTGCGGTCTCTTGATAGTCGGGAGGACCTTTATCGTCTTAACCCCGCCAAATTGGTTATGCCGGCCTCGAATATGAAGGCCGTGACGCTGGCAGCTACCGCGGAGCACTTTGGATGGGGCTATCGGTATGAGACCCAATTGTTGACAGAGGCTCCGATTGAGGATGGGACGCTTCGCGGCGACCTCATCGTACGAAGTAATGGGGACCCCTCTTTCAATCGTCTGCACACCGACCCAGTGGAGGTATTTGGTGACTGGGCGAACGAACTACGGCAGCTTGGTATTCGCAGCATCGAAGGCCGGATCATAGGGGACGATAATGCGTTCGACGAAGCTACGCTCGGCGCTGGGTGGGCGTGGGATTATTTGGGTTATGGATATGCGGCGTCCATTGGTTCCCTCCAGCTGTATCAGAACATCGTGTCTCTGGACATTCGTCCAGGTGCCGCGGTGGATGACACGATTATCGTCGAGGTGCGGCCTGAGCACAGCGGTCTTGAGTTGGATGTGCGTGCCCGAACAGGTGCTGCGGATACACCGGCTACCTTGAACCTAGTGCGGCTTCCTGGCCAGTCTGTCCTTGAGATTACCGGGTCCCTTCCAGTGACTGCCGAAGTGTTTACGCAAACAGCATCAGTACCCAACCCTACCGAATTCTTCGTGCGAAGTTTAAGAGCGGCCTTGAGTGAGAATGGCATCGCGGTTCGAGGCGCCGCCGTCGACATTGACTCCCTTGAAGACGACTACGATGAGCCACTCCGACAATTACTCCTTCACCGCTCTCCGCCGCTCACGGAAATGGGTCGAGTTCTCATGAAGGTTAGTCAGAATCTTTATGCTGAAACCTTTCTGAAAACTCTTGGCGGTCAGAATGGGGGGAGGGGCAATGTCGCCGACGGCCGGGAGGCCGTACAGGCGGTTCTGTCATCCTGGGGCATTTCTCCCGAAGCGTACGTGCAGTATGACGGCTCAGGCCTGTCACGCTACAACTATGTCACCACCGACTTGTTGATCACAATATTGGAGAGGATGCATCGAGACCCAACACATGCCGCTGCTTTTAAGGCTACGTTGCCGATTGCAGGGCGCGATGCGTCGTTGGAACGTCGGATGAAGGGTGGTTTTGCTGAAAATAATGCTCGTGCGAAAACAGGGTCCATCTCGAACGTGCGGGCCCTGTCAGGTTACGTTACAACCCGGGACGATGAGCTATTGGCGTTTTCAATCGTGGCCAATCACTTTCACCTCCCACAGGCCACAATCGATGCAGTTACGGACCTCGCCGTGGAATATTTAGCGAACTTCAAGAGATAGTTGCCACGTCATCACTTCCGTGGACTGTTTAATCTCCCTCGGTAGTTCATCCGTGAGGGGTTACACTGCTGGCTGGGTCATAGTGGGAGGGGTCGGAAATTCTGCGTGATTGGGGATTTGGTATGAGGGTTGACCACACACACCTACTTGCTGCCGTAGTGCTCCTGTGTTCCGCGTGTGGTGGGAGTTCAGGGTCGTCTTCTAGTCCGACCGCGCCCACCTCAACGTATACACCCGTCAACGTTTTGTTCAGCGCTACCGATCTTGTGGTTGGGACTGGAGCGCAGGCAGCTAATGGGAATACCGTGACAGTCCACTACACCGGCTGGTTGTATTCCTCGAGTGGCACGGACTATAAGGGGCAACAGTTTGACACGTCATCAGGGGGTTCCGGATTTAGCTTTGTGTTGGGTACGGGCTATGTGATTGCTGGGTGGGACCAAGGGGTTCTTGGCATGCGTGTGGGTGGAAAGAGGAGGCTGGTGATCCCGCCCGCACTCGGCTACGGGGCCAGCGGGACTGGCCCAATCCCAGGCAACGCCACGCTAGTGTTTGACGTTGAACTGCTCAGTGTTCAATGAGGCTGGGGTCAGTCTGACAGACAGGTGAAAGTTTTCAACTGTGGCATCCGGGCGTGCCGTTCAGGAAGAGGTGCTTGTTTGCGGGCCAGCCGATTGGATCACTTCGTGGAGTTCAAACACGTTATCACCCGCGAACATTTCCGGTGGCGGTCGGTCGGAATGCGCTGTCTTAAAATCGGCGCTGTTCGTCCAACTGACGAAGTCCTCCACCCGCTCCCAATAGGTCAGCACCACGTGGTAAGCAGAACGCCCCATAGAGCGCCCATGCATGGCGACCTCGGTCGGTTTCAGAATCTCGAGGCGAACGAAACCGGAATGCCCCTCGACGAGGCCTGCCCGAGCGCGGAAGCGTGCGGCGAAGGGTTCTTCTTGGCCATCGGCCACGGGAATTCGATTTGAAACTACGATCACGGGACCTCCTGTTATGCCTAAGGTGGTTGTGGTAAACGTCTCAGACGATTCGGTCAAACCTGCTGTTGTTTCACACAGCGCCTGAATCGCCGATGCGAGCGTGGATGGGGCGTGCCCTCCCGTTACACCCAGCCGTTCCGTCGGAACTTGCGAAGAGCATCAGTGAATCGTTCCAGTTCATCGGGAGTAGCCGAGAGTGAGAGACGGTTGAACGACAGCAGGGGAGGGAAGGTCCGTCCGACGAGAATGCCGTGGTCACTCATCCGTTGCCTATATTCCGCTTGGTCACCCCGGATTTCGTGAAATAGAAATGCCGTATGACTCGGAAAGTACTTCAGTTCAAGCTCGTCAAGACAGCTTGTGACGACCTGACGGCACTGTTCCCAGATCGTGAGGCTTTTCTTGGTCCAATTGGTGTCCTCGAGCGCCGCCAGCGCGCCGGCTAATGCAAGCATGTTGGGGCGACTATGGTTGGCAAATAGTTCCAATCGTTGGGCGGTGCTGGCAGCACAGAGACCATAGCCGATCCGTAGACCGGCCATTCCGTAAAGTTTCGAGAACGTCCTCGTGACGAGAACGTTGGACTTCTGATGCACCCACTTGTCGGCTGACCAGTAACTCGCGTCAGCGACGAAAGGAAAATAAGCTTCGTCAATCACGAAGAACACATTGTCGGCAGCTGAGGCGATCCAGTCATCCACCTCGGCGCTAGGAGTAAGCGTCCCGGTTGGATTATGGGGATTGCAGATATAGACGACCGTGGGTTCCTTCCACTGAGCAGCGAGCGCCTTCATGCGGTCGATGTTGTGTGCGGAGTCACTCGTTAGCGCCACCCTTTCTACGTGATATGGAAAGGGCTCTCCGTATTCGATGGCATTCTCGTAGGTTGGGTGAGCTTGGAGAAGGCGACTATTGGTGGTGGCATGCGCCTGAATCGCACAGCGGATTAGCTCTGTGGAGCCTGCGCCGAGGATAACCTGATCAGCGTTCAGACCGTGAAGTTCGGCCAGTCGGGCCCGAAGTTGGCCTCGCCGTGCCCGTGGATAGTGTGGTACTTCCTCGAGAGTCTCAAGAATGGCCTGACGGGCACCTGGTGGCAGGCCGAGCGGATTTGAATTGTGGTTAAGTTGCAATACCTTCTGGGTGTCTGGTACAGCCTTGGAGTGTTGCGTGGGGTGAACGGGTATGGCCAAGGAACTGTTACCAGTAATAGCAAGCCCAGCCCAGGCACTCGTTCCACTGGTGATGAATGTTCGGCGGTCCATACAGTGTTCTCCCTGTGGGAATGAGATAAAGTTCCGGCTCTCATCATATCCTGTACGATGGTTTTGCCTAATGTGACAAGATCGTCGGGTGCTGCCGACACTAGAGGCAGTGCATTGATGTGCCATTTATCAGATTGTGTTGAGGGGGAGTGGAATGCGCGTCTCGCAACGGATAGTTTTGAAGGGCATTGGAGCCGCGGTGGGCATTTTTACGTTGATGGTCTCGACGGTTTCCGGTCAGTCGGCTGACCCTGCATTTGATGTGAGGATGCATTACGACAAATCTGACTATATGGTCCCGATGCGTGACGGGACGCGCCTCTTTACGATCGTTTACACCCCGAAGGACGCATCAAAGACGTATCCGATTCTCCTGGTGCGTACCCCATACTCTATTGCGCCTTACGGTCCCGATGAATATCTCGATGTGATCGGTCCGTCGGTGGAGTTCGACCGTGACGGCTATATCTTTGCGTTTCAGGACGTACGTGGAAAATTTCGGTCAGAAGGGGAATTTCAGGTCATTAAGCCGCTACGAATGGATGACGCTGGTGTTGATGAGAGCACCGATAACTACGACGCGATCGAATGGCTCCTCCAGAACGTTCCGAACCATAACGGCCGCGTTGGGCAATGGGGAATTTCGTATCCGGGCTGGCAAACGGTGATGGGGATGGTGGGCGCACACCCTGCGTTGGCGGCCTCCTCACCGCAGGCCTCTCCCTCCGACATGTTTATCGGCGATGACTGGCACCACAACGGGGCCTTCCGCCTCATGTATGCCTTCTCCTGGCTCTCCCGGAATGCCCAAACGCGGTCAGGTCAGACCGAACAGCGGGCTGCGGCCTTTGATTACGGGACGCCCTGGGGTTACAGGTTCTTTTTAGAGGCCGGGACGTTGGCCAACCTCACTGAGCAATATTTTCAGGACCGCGTGCCCGCCTGGACGGAGTTCATGGAACACGGTACCTACGACGACTACTGGCAACGGCAGAACGCACTCCTGTCTCTCGATGGAATCGACCATCCGATATTGAACGTTGCCGGCTGGTTTGACGCTGAGGACTTCTATGGCCCGCTGTCGATCTATTACACGATGGAACAAGTGAATCCTCAGAACCAAAGCACCCTGGTCGTCGGTCCTTGGCTACACGGTGGCTGGCGCAGAATGGACGGTGACGTGCTTGGATGCGTTGAGTTTGGCTCAAAGACGTCTCACTATTTCCAGCGCGAAGTCCAGCACCCCTTTTTTAGTCATTACCTAAAGGATAGGGGTGAATGGCAGTCGCATGCAGCCGAAGCAATCGTTTTCGAAACCGGCACGAACGTGTGGAAGACCTACGACGCGTGGCCTCCGGAAGCTACCGAACCGGCGTCTCTGTATTTTCATCCAAATGGGCGGCTCTCATTTGAACCGCCGTTGAGTCGCACCACCAACACTTACGATGAATATGTTAGTGACCCGGAGAACCCCGTGCCGTTTTCATCCGAGATCCGTACGACCCAGGGCCACCTATGGATGATCGAGGACCAGCGGTTCGCCTCAACACGGCCGGATGTCCTGGTCTATCAGACCGACATCTTGACCGAGGACGTTACGATTGCGGGTCCGATTGTGGCTTCATTATTTGCTTCCACGAGTGGAACGGACTCAGACTGGATTGTGAAGTTGATTGATGTTTATCCAGGTGACGCAGTTGGCCAGGCTTGCGACGTGCCGATGGGCGATTTTCAAATGCTGTTGGCAGGTGAGGTGTTCCGAAGTAAGTTTCGGGACAGTTACTCGAATCCCCGGCCGATGGTGCCGGGCGAGGTTGCGGAAATTACATTCGACCTTCGTGACCGTTACCACACGTTTAGAGCAGGGCATCGGATTATGGTGCAGGTACAGAGCACCTGGTTTCCAGTGATCGATCGCAATCCGCAAAGCTTCGTCGACATATACAATGCGACCGCGTCCGACTTTGACGTCGCGACTCAGCGGGTCTACCGCTCGGTGGAACTGCCGTCCCATCTGAGGGTCGGAGTGCTCCCAGGTCAAGATTGACACCCACCACCTAGCTGGTTGACTTCTCCTGGATTTATTAGGGAGATGGAGCGTGTAAGCTTTTAACTCCGATGGCCTCCCTGTTCGGCCTTCGTGCCGGCACTTACGACGTGGCGATGTACAGCTTTTGGCCTGGGCTGAAGCGGTTCGGGGCCTTCGTAGCGCTTGCGGGATGCTGTGCGCTCGTACTCTACGGCCGGGTTTATCTTAGTTACGATCGGGTTCGTATTTCGGTTGTGAATTCTGAACGTTTGCCATCGGATGGTTCGATGGCGGTGATACTCCCGGATCTCTCTCGCCTCGCTGAAGGGCCGACTGCAATCGTTCTAACTCTGCACAACCAGGCACTGACCACTAGGTCCATCATGGTGGCAGACAGCGACGCATCGCTGTCTCGTTTCGAGATTCGCCCGAATGAAACACTACGTGTCGATCTTAGTGTGCAGGCTGGTTTAAGGACTGGTGACACGCTACATCTAGTGGGGGATGGGGACGGGTGGAGTCTCCGGCATCTCGAAGTCGGTAACGCTCACGGGTTTTCCCATGGATTGTTCAGCCTGGTCGTTGTGCCCCAGGGTGTCGAGCGCTATGACGCGGTGTCGATAGTTGGTGCCCTTTCACTGTTTGTGGTCCTCGTGGTGCTGGCGTGTCCGTTGTTCCGCTTCGATAATCATAGGTATATTCGACTCACCGAGGTTGCGCTGATCACGGTAGTGTCCCTCCTGTTCTTAATCATCGCAGTTCTTCCGATGGTCTCGCAGTACAAAGTACTGCTGTCTCTCAGTGCGTTTAGTGTGTGCCTAGGAGCGGTTTATTTATCCGTCACGCTTCGAGTGGCTCGAGATTCTTACCGTGCGCTCAGGAGTCTTTATTGTGATCACCGAGAAGAGGTCCGGGCCTTCCTTCGTGCCGCTTACGGAATGTGGGAGGCCACCTGGATCAAGTTGCTTTACAGCGCGGTGGTTGTGCTGTTTCTAATTTCGGTGAGCAACTTTTTTGTGCCCGGCACTGGATTTACGTCTTTAATAGTTTTTGGCGATCGATTTGAGGCGGTGGCACTGCCGGCTGTGCAGGAGGTGCCACACTACGTCTATCAGGACTCCCCTGGCTACGATGGCCAGTTCTATGCGCAACTTGCTATTGATCCCCTTGTGCAAGACCCGGCGATTGAACGGGCAATTGACACCTTTGGATATCGTGCGCCACGCATCTTATTTTCCTGGACAGCATTCCTGTTAGGTCTAGGGCAGCCAGCGTTGATTCTCCAGGCCTACTCGGTGCAGAACATTGTGTGTTGGTTGGCACTGGCCTGGCTACTTCTTCGGTGGTTCCCTGCACTCACACTACGGAACTTCGTGCTTTGGTTCGGTTGCTTGTTCGGCCAGGGCCTTATCGCATCGGTGCGTCTGTCCTTGCTCGCCGGCCCTAGTCTGCTGCTGCTAGTTCTGGCGATTATTGCGATTGAACGTGGGCGGCCTTGGATTGCCAGTGCTGTGCTCGGACTTTCTGGACTCGGAAGGGAAACAAATCTACTTGCTGGTGCGTGTCTATTTGGACGCAAGTTTCGTCCATTGAGGGTCATGGACCACGCGGCTCCCCTGGGTCGGATCTTTTTCGTCGCAGTGCCCTTGGCTCTTTGGTTGGTCTACCTGTATTTCTCGGAACACGGGGTCACTATGTCCTCAGGTCGAGAAAATCTTGCTGCGCCGTTATCAGCTCTTTTTGAGAAATGGAAAGAGACTCTCGCGGAAGTTCGAGAGTTTGGCTGGACCGAGACCTATGCCAGATTTAGTCTTTTGTCGCTTGTCAGTCTGACGACTCAGGCGATTTTTCTTATGTGGCAACGGGAGTGGACGGCACCCTGGTGGCGGATTGGGATCGCCTACACGGTGTTGATGGTGTTTCTAGGCCCGGCCGTGTGGGCGGGCGACCAAGTTGCGGCGAATCGTGTTCTTCTGCCGATGACCGTCGCGTTTAACGTGCAGTTGGCTCATACCCGGGGTTCATGGCCGCTTGTGATTTTTGGTAATCTCACAGTCTTGCATGGCCTGGAAAGCCTCCGTGTGCCGTGGTTGTGGCCATACCTGTAAGGACGGCCACGGCAAGTGTGCTAATCATCAACGTACTCGATAGTGCATCTTTGCTGCGTTGAACCGATAGGCCACCGGCAGTAAGATCAGCACCTCTCATACCATGACGGGTTGCCACGTAGGTCCCATCGCCCGCACTGTTGCCGTTTTCGTGGTGCTGAGTGTCATCTCGTGTGCCCCACAAGACCGGTCGAAGCAGACCCTAATGCTAGAAGAGATTGCCAATCAAGAAATTACTGAACTCCGTACGCGGGCGGAGGAGGGTGATACTGCCACCCAGTACATTCTTGGTTGGAGATATGTCAATGGTCGGGGTGTCGAGAAGGATGATGTTGAGGCAGTCCGGTGGTGGAAGCGGGCGGCCAACCAAGGCAACCTTTCGGCGCAGCTCACACTTGCTGTCAGATACGATAATGGTGAAGGGGTTGTGCAGGACCAGGCGGAAGCGGTGAGGTGGTATCAACGGGCGGCGGAGCAAGGCCACGCTGCGGCGCAGATCATCTTGGGAGGCAGATACACCAATGGCCGAGGTGTTGAGGAGGATGACACCGTGGCCGCTGAGTGGTATCGGATGGCTGCTGAGCAGGGTGACATTCGGGCCCAGTACTCCCTCGGGGTCATGTATGAAACTGGGCAGGGCGTCAGTCAGGATAATGTGCAGGCTTATCTATGGTACGATCTTGGGGCGTCGCGTCCATCCGTCGAACAGGAGCAATCAATCAAGAATCGCGACAGCGTAGCGAGTCAAATGACCCCTGAGGAGGTGGCGGAAGCTCAGCGCCTTGTCCGTGAGTGGCGTGGAGCGAATGAGCCCTAGTCACGACTCTCCGGTATTTGGCGTTCCGTCACGCGTCTCACGGTTCAGTTCCGTAGTCCGGTTATGAGCTTTATTCGCTAACGACTTTGTAAGGAGTACTGACCTCATGCCAAAGGGATACTTAGTTGGGCACTTCACCTTGACAGATAAGGCTCGGTTCATGGGCGAATATGGAACCAAAGTCGTGGCTGTCCTTGAGGAATTTGGTGGAAAGCTCCTTGTTCGGGGTGGTCCGGTGGCTTACCGGGAGGGTGAATCAGCGGACCTCGAAGTTGTGGTTGAATTTGCGGATAGTGAGGCAGCGCAGCGGTGTCTTCAGAGCGAGGCTTATCGAACTATCAAGGCTGGGCGAACTGATAACAGCACCGGACGGCTCGTGATCGTGGACGGAGTGTAATGCTTGCGTCTGAGCGGGCGACGGTCCTCTATTTGGCTCATCGTGGTTGTCAGCCTCTGCGTTGTCTCCTGCAGAGGAGTGGTTCGTCCTAGTCCGATTGGACCCACGACTCTAACCTACGTAACGACCCAAGCGGATATCGTTGACCAAGGCAAGGGGAGTTGGGGCAGACTCCAGGATCGGTCTCTTGATATTTGGGCCGTCTACACCGGGAAGTGGTGCGCGACTAACCTGACTGCGGACGTCCTCACGTATGCGTTTGGGGGCGGAACTTTTGATACCCGCGGTCCCCAGTTGGATGCCGTCACGGTCTCTCATGAGAGCCTCGTTCGTCCCGATGAGATCTTTTCACTGTCACTTTTTCCGGTCTCGCAGCTCTGGGCTGCTTGGTCGGATTCTGGCTATGACCCAGGCTTCCGATGGTTTACTCGGATCACGTACGGTTGGGCCGAAGTGACCTGCTCCGTGACGCCCCCGTGAGTCCTGGTTCGCCACGTTGGGCCCATCTTAGGACACCGCTAGAATGGCGGGTCATTAAGAAGTGTCTCGTAATGTTTAGTCCTGCCGATGATGAAAGGCTTCAAGGTCCTCTTTCTCGCGAATCTGTCTGTGGTGTTTGTGTGCTCGATGGTGATGTACGCGAGCCAAGAGCCGACACCGACAGAGGTCGCTGAAATCCTGGCGCTGGCCGAGCAGGGAGATGCCGAGGCGCAGAACGAGCTCGGTAGTTGGTACTACGCTGGGCGAGGTCTACCGCAGGATGACACTGAGGCAGCGCGATGGATTGGACTAGCGGCTGACCAAGGTCATGTTCCAGCACAATACAATTTCGGCCTGTTGTATTTCAGGAATCGTGGTGTGGACGGTAATGATGCCGAGGCTGCAAAGTGGTACCGGCGGGCGGCTGAGCAGGGCTACGCGCCAGCTCAAGGAGCCCTCGGTTACATGTTTGCCTATGGTGCCGGTGTTGAGGAGAACGCCGTAATGGCCTATATGTGGCTCGAGCTTGCTCGGAACGGTGCGACGGATGAGTTCACACTGAGGCTGTATGCCCAGCAGCGCTACGAACTCGCGCAGCGCATGGCGCCGGCCGAGATTGCCGAAGCAACCCGGCTCGCCCAGGAGTGGGAAGCTGCTCGCTCGCGGCAGCGATAGCCTTCCGTCGATGAACCATCCAACGGTATGAAGGGAGGGCAATGACTAGGCGCCACGCCCGATTCAGCGGCCTCGTTGGAATTGCGCTGGCGATGATGAGTGTACCGACTGACGCGCTGCAGGACGCCCCGACCACAGGAGAAGATGCGGGCATTGCTCAAATCTTTGCTCGACACGATGAGCCAAATAGAGGACCGTCGCCCGCTCAGACGCAAGCATTACACTCCGTCCACGATCACGAGCCGTCCGGTGC
>JYMV01034179.1_pt1 | contig 10770 bp, 8 predicted proteins | sample 338911 | NCBI WGS metagenome assembly JYMV01 (sample SAMN03354496, study PRJNA234377) | hydrothermal vent metagenome | biome: Deep sea; feature: Hydrothermal plumes at the Eastern Lau Spreading Center, Western Pacific Ocean; material: Seawater | place: Tonga | collected 2009 | depth 2000 m m
GGGATAAAGCATTCATCACCCAACTCTGCCTACGCTCGGTCAACCGGCTATTCGACCTGAGCGGAGGCCACGCTTTATTCGACACCGAGGCGTTGCAGAGATTTCACCGGGATGCTCACGCCGTGGCCCACCGGGACGCGCTAATCATGGACATGGGCGGCCAGGCGTACGGAAAGGTTGCTCTGGGCCTTGAAGCTGAACGAGGGATTTAGTTGGCAGCGAATACCGGCTCTGAAGTGAACAAATTGACTGAGGAGGAGTTGCTCGGTCGAGAATTCAGTGTAACCCGTGAAAGAATTCGTCAAATCGAAGCCGGGGTGTTATCAAAGATGAGCCTCACCTTCAGCCAACTTAAAAAGGTGGGCGCTCCACCTTTTAAGCACACAGATTGAGAAGTACGACGCCGTGAGTTTCTTTTCGCTAAGCGCCAGGAAGGTAGATGTGCCCGATTCCCCCTGGTTTGTGCGTCGTTAATGATTCTCTATGTGATTTCTTGCTAAAGAAAAGGGCCACTGCCAATGCAAACAGTGACCTTCGAGGAAATGCCATGATATTACCAAGGATAGTTTCACTATCGATAATAATGGTATTGCTGCTAACGATAGCTGCCTGTGGTGGTGGTAAGGCTGCTGCGCCGCGTCGGGGTAGTCTCCCCCAAACGAACATTCAATTGGACTCTGCGATGAAAGCGGAATTGCTTGCGCTCGCAAATAATCGGGATGAATGGTTCTTGGCCAGTGATATCACCACCGAGGCGTTAGAAGGGTTGTATGATAGCTGGTCTGTAATATGCCGAAACGAGACTTCTTTGGCTGACTACAAGGGGGCGGTGTATGAGGTTGTAAGGCCTTGGGTTCTGGAGATGACGAAGATGGAGTTAAAGGAGCTCCAAGGAACCGACCGATATTACAACTTGGAAAGTTGGACTTCTCCCTGGGCTTACGTCGAACAAACATGGAAGCTTGACGACAAGATAGTCTTTGGCCCTCAACTTCAGTTGTACCTAATAGAATCGGGTGCGTGGCGCTATCACGACTGTTAAGCATTGAAGATAGTCCCTAATCGCAAAGGGCCACCGCCATCATAAGCGGCACTAGCACCGAAATAGAAAGGATATGCACGTATGGATAATCTAGAAAGAGACGATCTGTACACTGGGTTAACTGAGGAGATGTTGAACCCAGGCAATAGTAGGGAGTATTCCATGGATAAGGATATAATGGCCCACTATCTGAGATTTCAGGACGCCGTAGAAAAAGGATGGAGTGAGTGGCAGAAACTAGACACCCTTAAACGGGAAGATATCACTGAATATTGTGGGGTTTATGAGATTGCCACTACAAAGCCCTTCCTTAGGCTCAAAGGAACAACCACTATTCTCTATATAGGCAAGTCATTGGACGCAGCAAACGGTCTGAGAAGCCGGTTGAGCGGATTCACAACACCTAGCGGTAGACCCGCCCTAAAAGTAGTGAATCAATGCTACCTTTCCCTAATACATTATAGGCTTTTGTCACTTCCAAACCCATTTCGGCACAGATCTTGACGCCCTTTGATATACTGCGCCCATTCAGTCGATACACGGGGTTAAACATGTGCGGGCTAAGTGGCATCCTCTACAAACGAGCCGGGTCTGAGGGGTCTTTCCATGTGGGTAATGATTTGGTCATGATGCTCGAACCCATGACCCATCGAGGCAAGGACTCGAGTGGAGTCACGATCATGGGAGAGCAGATCGATGGGGACTTAGTGATTCGTATCTGGACCGAGAATGTCCAAGACATCCCGTCAGTGGCGGCCCGTTCAGAGGAGACGGTGCGGCATGCCGGGGGAGTGATACGTTCCACAAGCACTCTGGACCAATTTCTCCGTCTGGTGGTCAACTACCAGGGTGAGGTGGCGGATTTAGCTGATGCACTCATCAAAATCCCCGGGGTGGCGATTCATAGTATCGGGACTACATCTGAGGTCATCAAAGATATTGGAACTCCAGCAATGATGGACGTGAAACATGGTGTTGGCGAAATACTGGGGACCCATGGCATCGGGCACGTGCGCATGGCGACCGAAAGCAGAGTGGACGTAAACCACGCGCATCCCTTCTGGGCTTACCCTTTCCCCGACATTACGGTGGTGCACAACGGACAACTCACCAACTACCACAAATTGAAGCGGATGTACGAGGACCAAGGCCATCATTTTCAGACCGGCAACGATTCAGAAATAATTGCGGTGTACCTCGCAGGTAAACTGGCCGAGGGTCAAGGTCTAAAACAGGCGCTACGGTCGTCGTTGGATGACCTGGACGGGACGTTCACTTATTTGGTTGCCACCAAGGATGGCCTCGGCTACGCCAAAGACCAATGGTCCGCAAAGCCGTTGGTGACAATGGAGACCGATGATGTCATCGCCATTGCGTCCGAAGAGATTTCGCTGCGGGGCGTGTTCGCCGAAGAAATCGAACGCATCGAGCCGCAAAATAGCGAGGTTATGACCTGGCTACTATAGATGCTGCTGGCCTCTCAACTAGAGAATTAAACATTCGTCTCAAGGATTTGGCGGCAAAGGGTGAAGAGATCACGGTCCTTAACCCTAATGCCCGGCACAACCTTGGCGTTGCGATCTTCAACAGGTGCAAAATTCGCTTCGAGGGCAGCGTCGGCTATTTCGCCGCCAGCATGTTGGACGGACCCGAAGTCGTTATAGAGGGCAATGCGGGTTGGGCGCTGGGCGAAAACATGATGGCCGGCAAAATTAGCGTGTCCAAGAACGCGGGAGCATCGGTCGGGTCCACCATGCGCGGTGGGGAATTGTTCGTGGGCGGCGACGCCGGCGCCAGGGCCGGAATCTCGATGAAAGGTGGTGTGCTCATCGTCGCCGGCAATTCCGGTTTTTTGACCGGATTCATGATGCAAAAGGGCCGTATCATTATTTGTGGGGATGCGGGTGAAGCCCTAGGCGATTCCATGTACGAGGGGACGATCTATGTGGGCGGCAGCATAGGCTCGCTGGGCGCGGACGCCACCACCGAAGAGATATCCGAAGAGGAATTGCTGGACGTGCTGGCAGCTCTCCGAGGCCACGGCATAGAGAACAAGCGCAGCTTCACCAAAGTAGTCTCCGCCAAGAAGCTATACCACTACGACACCCTGGAAAGATTGGAGAAATTGGCCCTTTAAGGAGCGCCGCCATGGTCACAGGTAGCAGTCAAATTTGGGCGCCATGGGTAATGGACGATATCCATTCCAAGGCGGAATTGGGTCGGTATAGGATTCGCGGGTTCTCATCATTTCAAAACGTCACCCACTTCGACGACCTGACCTTCCTTTCAACCGGACTGACACGGTTCCCCCTGGAGGGATACAAGGAGCGCTGCAACACCCGTACCGTAATCGGCGGCCTAAACGCCGAGCAACCCCTGGTTTTGGAAACTCCCATCTACATCAGCGGAATGAGCTACGGCGCCTTGTCGGCCAACGCCAAAATAGCCCTGGGGAAGGCGGCTACGATGATTGGCTCAGCCAGTTGCACGGGAGACGGCGGTATGCTTCAGGGTGAGCGTGACGCCTCCGACAAACTCGTCTATCAGGTGCTGCCCAGCAGGTACGGCTTCAATCCTCACCATCTGGCCGGAGCCCAGGCCGTGGAAATTGTGGTCGGGCAAGGAGCAAAACCCGGCACCGGTGGGATGCTCATGGGCATCAAGGTGCAAGGGGACGTCGCCGAGATGCGCGACCTACCTCAAGGCATAGATCAGCGAAGCCCCGCACGCCACCCCGACTGGCTGGGTCCCGACGACCTGGCGGTGAAGATCGAGCAGATCCGCGAGGCCACCGACTGGCGCGTGCCGGTGCATGTGAAGTTAGGGGCCTGCCGGGTGGATGACGATGTCAAACTAGCGGCCAAAGCCGGGGCAGATGCAATCGTAATCGACAGCATGGTCGCCGGCACCGGCGCCTCGGCCGAAGTCCTGATCGAACACAGCGGGATCCCAACCGTACCTGCCATCGTCATGGCCCGGGAGGCCCTTCGCGAACTTGGCCTCTATGGTAAAGTGAGCCTCATCGCTTCCGGCGGCATTCGCCACGGGGCCGATGCAGCGAAGGCCCTGGCCCTCGGCGCCGACGCCGTGGCGATTGGCCTTGGAGCTTTGATCGCCCTCAACTGCAACAAGGAAATTCCCGAGAGCAACTTCCGCGAGGAGATTGGCGTCGAGGCGGGATTCTGCCACCATTGTCATACGGGCAAGTGCCCTGTGGGCATTGCTACACAAGACCCGCTATTGACGAAGAGGTTGGATCCCGATGAGGGCGCGGAAAGGGTAGCCAACTATATCAACTCCATGACCATGGAAATGACCCTGCTCACCCGTTCTTTGGGCAAGAGCGATGTTCACAGCCTGGAGCCCGAAGACCTGGCGGCCCTGACATTGGAAGCCTCGGCCATGGCCAGGATTCCGTTGGTCGGCACCAACAAGGTTTTTGGCGAGTAGGCAGACCGATCCGGCAATGACGGGCATCGAGCCTTCGTCTCTTTTGCAGGAGTTTAGCATGGTGACTCGAGAAGAAATTAAGGCGCGGATGCATGATGAGAATGTCCGTTACGTGCTGACGCAATTTGTGGACCTGAACGGTTCGCCCAAGGCCAAAATGGTGCCGGCTGACCACCTTGACGATGTGTTGGATGTAGGCGCCGGGTTCGCGGGCGCTGCCTTAGGGGGCATGGGTCAAGGTCCCCACTCTCACGACATGTTGGCGCGGATTGACCTGGATACCTACACTCCCGTGCCATGGACCGAGGGCCTGGTACGATTCGCCTGCGATCTGTTCGTAGACGGCGCCCCACACATGTTCTGCCCGCGCCAAAACTTCAAGCGGGTTCTGTCAAACATAAGGCGCGACGGGTACAAATTTTATGTGGGCATCGAGCCGGAACACTTCCTGGTAACCAAGAACGATGACGGCACCATCGCTGTCTGGGACCCCAACGACATGGACACGCTGCGGAAGCCCTGTTATGACTTCAAGGGCATCTCAAACGTAATGGGCTACCTAACTGACATGATGGACGCTATGCAAAAAATCGGCTGGGATGCCTACCAGTCTGACCATGAGGATGCGAACGGGCAGTACGAAATCAACTTTGTCTATTCCGATGCTCTCACGACCGCCGACCGGTATACCTTTTTTAAGATGATGAGCAGTCAATACGCCCAGAAATATGGCGCCATCGCCACCCACATGGCCAAGCCGTTCACCGACCGGACCGGCAACGCCGGGCACATCCACTACCACTTGGCCGACGCAGGAACGGATGAGAACCTGTTCTTGGACGAGGAGGATCCGCGAGGTCTTGGCCTATCGGAAACGGCCTACCACTTCATCGGCGGCATCTTTGCCCACGCGCCGGCGCTCTGCACCGTGATGTCGCCAACGGTGAACTGCTACAAGAGGCTCCAAGTTGGCCCGGCCCTGACGGGATCGACCTCGGGCTTCCTCTGGACGCCTGCCTTCATATCATACGGCGACAACAACCGTACTCAAATGATTCGCACCGCGGGCCCTGGCCATCTGGAAGACCGGACGATGTCGTCGGCGTGCAATCCCTACCTGGCCTTCGGCGCCTACCTAACAGCCGGGCTGGACGGGATCAACAGAAAGCTGGAACCCGGTGAGCCCAATCTAGGCAACATGTATGATCTCGGCCTAGACGAGATTCGCCGCCGCGGCATCCGGCTCCTGCCCCAATCCTTGGCCGAGTCTCTGGTCGAGTTGAAGCATGACGAAGTCGTGCGCGAGTCACTCGGCGTAATCTACGATGAATTCGTGGACCAGAAGGAATCCGAATGGCGTGAGTACCACCGCCAGGTTACGCCTTGGGAAATCGAACGCTACCTCACGTTGTTTTAGCGAACCATGTCTTTCCTCATAACCTGCCCCAACTGCGGTGAGCGTAGTGTTGATGAGTTCCGATTCGGAGGAGAAGTGACCTCCCGCCCGGCGCCGAATGCACTACAGGACCAGTGGACTTCTTACTTCTACTTCCGCACCAACCGCGCCGGGGTGCAGCAGGAGTGGTGGAACCACAGATACGGTTGCCGGCGCTGGTTCCATGCCCGACGGGACACCACCACCAATCAGGTGCAGGAGACATTCTGGCCCGGATAGTTGGGCAACCTAAATCCAATAATAATAAGGGGAGCGTAATTGAACCGCGTAGGCCGAAATACAGCCCAGCCCGGCGAGATTATCGACCGTTCCGCCGCTGTCGAATTTAAATCCGACGGGCGTACAATCCGCGCCCAGCAAGGCGACACCATCGCTTCAGCACTTTACGCCGCGGGGATCAACGCCTTCAGCCGTAGCTTCAAATATCACCGTCCGCGGGGACTGCTTTGTGCCGCCGGGCATTGCCCCAATTGCCTGGTGACGGTGGACGGGGAACCCAACGTCCGCGCCTGCACCCGGCCGGTTGCGCCAGGCATGAAGGTGCAACACCAAAACGCCTGGCCCTCCCTCCGCTGGGATTTTCTGTCGATACTCGACCGGTTCCATTGGCTGATGCCGGTCGGGTTTTACTACAAAGCGCTCCATAGACCCAAATTGCTGTGGCTGTTGGCGCGAGGAGTGATTCGGCGCGTTGGAGGCCTGGGCAGGATCGATATCGATAGAGTTCCGGAAACCAAATTCCACCACCGCAGTCAACACGCCGATGTGGCGGTAGTGGGCGGTGGGCCCGCTGGAATGGCCGCGGCCCTGGCGGCGGCGGATCAGGGTTCCCGGATAGTCCTGATCGATGATCAACCGCAGTTGGGTGGCCACCTCCGGTTCGATCAGCAGACCTACGACTCAGTTCCAGGCTTTCAAGGCAAGACGGGCGTTGAGATTGCCCGCGCCATGGCGCAGTCAGTTGCCGAATCGGACTCCATTGAGGTGATGAGTAATGCCACCGTATTCGGGCTTTACCAAGACAAATTGCTGGGCATTTTGGCCGGAGATTGGCGTATTACCCTCCGAGCTAAACGCCTTGTAATCGCCACCGGCGCACACGAAATCCCGCTTCTATTCGAAAACAACGACCTGCCTAACATCTTGCTGGCGTCTGCGGCGCGACGCCTGGTTGGGCTCTACGGAATACGTCCGGGCGCCAACGCTGTCGTAGCCACGAATACCGAACTGGGTTATCAGACCGCCCTGGAGCTACTGGATGCGGGGGTAAACGTGGCGGCGGTAATCGACACAAACGTGGAGAGCTCCCGGCCGGACTTGTCCGAGGCTGTATCCGCCCGAGGGACCCGGGTCCTTCAGGGCCACAGAGTGGATAAAGCGACCGGCCGGGGCCAGGTCAAAGGGGTCTTGGTAGCCCCGGTGGACGGAGCCCCGCGGGGCCGGCCCGAACGGATCCCGTGTGACCTGGTTTGCATGTCAGGTGGATATCAACCGGTGGACGCGCTTCTCCAGCAGGCTGGGGGGCGGTCGTCCTTCAACGCCAGAATCGGGGAGTCCGTGCCGACTCTGCTGCCGTCGGGGATCTACGCCGCGGGTGACGTTATGGGCGCCCACGGTCTCGCCACTCAGTTGACGCAGGGTAGGCTAGCAGGGTCCAGTGCAGCAGGAGATTTGAGCTCCGCAGTGCCGGCTACCGACGCAACGGACATGGCTGTCGAGACTGCAGACCCAGTGGCAACAGCCAATCCGCCGGTGAACGGAACTCCAGATGGCTCTAGGTCTTTTTTATGCTTCTGCGAGGACGTTACCGTCAAGGACGTTACTTTCGCCATCGACGAAGGGTTCGAGGATATCCAAACTCTAAAGCGTTATACAACGGTGTCCATGGGTCCGTGCCAGGGGAAGATGTGCGGCAAGTCATTAGCCGCTATTTGTGCCGGTCACACCGGGCGCAGCATCGACGAAATTGGCGCCACGACTTCGCGGCCCCCCTACCAACCGATACCCCTGGCGGCTCTATCCGGGCCTTCCCACATGCCGTTAAAACGAAGCCCCATGGACCGCCTGCACCGCGAATTGGGCGCATCCATGGTCGAATCCGGCTTGTGGCAGCGTCCCCTCGACTACGGGTCAGCCCAGGACGAAGCGATCGCCGTTCGGCAGCGGGTGGGAATCATCGACGTAAGTACACTGGGTAAACTTGATGTCCAAGGGGCGGATGCTCCGGCGTTGCTGGACTTGCTCTATACCAACACCTTCTCCGACCTGAGGGTGGGCCGGGTGCGCTACGGTTTGATGTGCTCGGACAACGGCGCCATCTTGGACGATGGCACCGTGACGCGGCTGGCCCAAGACCGATGGTTCGTTACCACCACGTCGGGCAATGCCGACATCATCGAGGATTGGTTCAACTGGTGGATGGCCGGCTCGGGCCCGTGTGTCCACGTAACCAACGTCACCGGCGCTTACGGTGCGGTCAACGTTGCCGGACCTTTAGCAAGGGAGACGCTGTCCAAGCTCGCAGATATCGATCTCGCCCCAGATAAATTCAGGTACATGCGCTCAAGGCAAGGACAAGTCGCCGGGGTGCCCTGTCTTTTGATACGCATCGGATTTGTCGGCGAAGCTGGATGGGAACTGCATTTCGCCTCCGAGCACGGGGAGTACCTGTGGGAATCAATCACGGAGGCTGGCCGAGAATTTGGAATCTCCTCCTTCGGTCTGGAAGCCCAGCGCATCCTGCGATTGGAGAAGGGGCATATCATCGTTGGGCAAGACACGGACTCGACCTCGAACCCCTTAGAAACCCGCTCCGATTGGGCCGTGCACCTGAACAAGGCCGACTTTATCGGCCGAGGTGGAATTACCGGCGCAGCAGAGAGGGGCATCAAGCAGAAGCTGGTGGGCTTCATAATGGAGAACGGCTTGGTGCCTGAAGACGGCGTGCCAATTATCAGCGAAGGCCGCCCGGTGGGCCGGGTAACCAGCGCCCGCCTCAGCCCAACCCTGGGCAAGGGGTTCGGCCTGGCTTGGTTGCCGTCGCATCTGGCAGAGGAAGGCACTCGCATCGAAGTCTTGATCAGCGCCCGCGAGCAGACGGCCCGCGTAACTTTGCAGCCCGTCTATGACCCCGACGGCGCGAGGTTGCGGAGTTGAGCGGAAAGGAATGGACCACGGAGAGGCGCAGCGCCATAGCCCGCCTAGAGCTATTGCAGGGAGCCGTCATGGCTGAAATTGACGGGTGGCAGCAGCCCCTCCATTACGGCGACGGCGCAAGCGAACTGAAGATGCTGCGGGAGATTGTCGGCATTCATGACCTGAGCCCCAGGGGAGCGGTGCGTTTGCTGGGCGAAGGCGCTATCGCTGCGGTAACAGGATTATTCTCCAGTCAGAAGGAATTGGCCATAGGCCAGGCCCGCGAGTGCCAGATAGCTGCCGATAACGGAATGACTCCGCTCCTTGAATTGCGGTTAGCTAGAGACGAATTCATCTTTTTGACTGCGCCCGGAGATGCGGAAACCGTGACCGAATCTTTGCAAACTTCGCCCGATTCCTGCGTCCACACTGTCGACATTTCGTCGGGACTAGCTGGCGCGGGTATCATCGGTCCTCAGGCGCCCTTTCTGCTGTCGATGATCACCGAGTTGGACGTTTCAGACGAGGCTTTTTTGGACCTGCGCTGCGTTCAGTCCCGGTTCACCGACGTGACTGGTCTGCTGGTCAGGCATGACCTAGGTCCGGCACCGGCTTATCAGCTCTATTTCCCTCGTGAATACGGTGAATACATCTGGGAGGCAATCACACAAGCCGCCCGCTATATCGGCGGTGGGCCTGTGGGTACCGAGGCCATCTGGCGCATGCAAGACGCATGCTAAGCTCACTGGCTGGCTGCCACGAGACGGGCACAGCGTTCCAAACGGTCATAAACGGCGAGAGCGGGATCTAGTGTTCCAATTATTTAAAAAGAACCGTATGTGGGAAAAGCGGCCTCTGAAAGACCGCTACCAGGTGGTGATCATAGGCGGCGGGGTTCACGGTGTATCCACGGCCTATTACCTGACCAAGTTGGGGATTAAGGACATCGCCGTCCTTGATAAAGGCTACTTGGGAGGCGGCGCCAGCGCCCGCACCACCGCCATCATCCGGGCCAACTATATAACCGTCGAAGGCATCCCTTTCTTCAACGAAAGCCTAAAGCTCTACGAGGGACTGGCCAAGGAGTTGAATTTCAACATATTGTTCAACCAGATGGGCCGGCTGGATTTAGGTCACACCGACGCTGCGGTCTACGGCTTGCGGATGCGCACGGAATTCAACCGACTCTTAGGGGTGGACAGCCGCATGGTGGGCCCAAAGGAGGTCAAGGATCTGGTGCCGCCCATAGACCTCCGGGAGGGCAAGCCGTTCCCTATCCTCGGAGCCCTCTATCATCCGCCCTGCGGCGTGGTCCGTCACGATGCTGTAGTTTGGGGGTTCGCTCGGGGAGCGAACAATGGCGGTGTAGAGCTGCACCCGTTCACCGAAGTTACCGGAATAGACCGCACCAACGGCCACGTTAGCGGCGTGGAAACTTCGCGTGGTTTCGTGCAAGCCGACACCGTGCTAAGCACCACCGCCGGATGGAGCTCGACCATCGCGGCCATGGTGGATCTGAAACTCCCGCTAACCACCCACCCGCTGGAGGTCATGGTTACCGAGCCGCTGAAGCCGTTCTTGCACAAAACTATTTCATCCGCCAATCTCCACGCCTACGTTTACCAGACCGACCGCGGTGAAGTGGTCATCGGAGGAGGTGTGGACCCCTACCAGTCTTACAGCCAGC
>JYMV01032466.1_pt1 | contig 10767 bp, 3 predicted proteins | sample 338911 | NCBI WGS metagenome assembly JYMV01 (sample SAMN03354496, study PRJNA234377) | hydrothermal vent metagenome | biome: Deep sea; feature: Hydrothermal plumes at the Eastern Lau Spreading Center, Western Pacific Ocean; material: Seawater | place: Tonga | collected 2009 | depth 2000 m m
GCTGCGAAACAGGCCTGAAAAGCTCGCCAAAGGTTCGCTATTCTGCCTGTTTCTAAAGCTCGTACAAATAAATTTTATATTTACCGACAATGTACGTATATTGTATATCTACATTCCAAATATCGAAAATAAATCGAGAGTAACCGAGCAATGCCGTAATTCACGAAAGCGCGTTACTATGATCTGTCATTTATCTTCAAATTACTTCCGGGTACTCCGGTTTGCTCCACCAAAAAAACTGACCGCCACAATATAACTGAAATATCGTTGAAAGTGGCGTTAAATACCATAACCCTAACCCCAAAATTTCTGGTTGAAAAGTGTATGGTCATGTTATATATATTTTTGCATCTTTCATGTCTATAAAATATGGCGACATAATTTATAAAAGAAGCATACGGTCTGAGCTTACATATTGTATGTCGTAAATGTTATGCCGGGAAAGTCTTGTTCTTTGTCACGTTTATAGACACGACATTGCTGTATTGGAAGGTCAAACAGAAGGTCAAACAGAAGAAAGATGAAAGAAAAGAAGCTGTAATGCAGTTACTATTGTAAACTTCATTGTCAGAGGTAGACAGGATTCAATTATTTCAATTCCGTTACCACGGCAACACTCTGTATAGACGGTGAGCTATACCGTGTCAGGTAAATTGTAAGACAATGATTGATAGAGCCATGATTGACGGAAGCAGTAAAATAGATTAAATCACATGTCTAATGTGCATATTCTATTCCACTCCATTCGAAGGAAATGTCTCAATTGGACAATCCCAACTCTTCATTTGATTTAACGTTTGCAATTTGAAAAATGTCAGAATGAAACACGTTTCTAAATCAGACAACTATACATTTCTTTTGTTTTGTAATAAAGCTTGATCTGCTTATTTTATTCACAGACAGCCACATGTCTGTCTATCATATATAGTTGGACGTAAAGTGCTGTTCGACCCTCAACACTCGATTTCGATTTGATCTTTGTTTTGCATAGTTACTTCAGAATGATTTAATAGACAGCACAATATGCTCATCATTATTCCTAGTGATGTTATATTGCAAGACGAATTTGAAGATACCAAAGAGGTAATCAGCATCCGTATATCGAAGGACAGACAACACAATGACAAAGAGCAAACAGACAAAAGAACAAACAACGATCTACAAAATTACACATAAAATGAAAGATCGAGTAACATAAACCCTGCTAAAAACCGGGGGTAAGCCCAGGTGACCCGGGAGGGTAAGCAGTTCCTGCTCCACTAGTGGCACCCGTCGTGTTACTCTAGTTACAATTCACTCACTTACTTGTGTGATGTTATATCACTACTTTTCTTTTAGCGTTCTTCATGACATTACAGTTAACTCAGTTATATGTGCGGGTTTGCATTTTACTCACATGTGGAACACATTTCCATGACGGCATTATATCACTAAGACTGCTTTATCGAAGTGTCTGTAACAAACCAGGAAAGTGAGCGGTCATATTTTTGTGTGCTATCGGTATCAATCTATACTCTTTCTACGACATTAATATTTGATTTTAGAATTGTACAGGCAGAGTGGTGTTTTTGCTTGTCTTTTTTTCATTTTTTTGATTAGATCGTGGTTTAATTTTGAAAATAAAATATCGCGTGACTTGGATGAGAGAATTAAAATCTGTCCATGCAACAAATCCCAACCCCTAACTGCCCCAAGGTATATGAGGGTCTCTAAGACAATGGAACATTTAATTATCTTGTATGTGATGGTCAGTTATTCATCACTATTAACAAATTGAACACCCATCTCTCAACTCAAACCACTGGACACATGGAAAACCACGACTTATGGGATAGAAATATAAGTCCTGGCAAGAGACAGATGGAAAATCACAACCGATACTGTCTTATATAAATATATATTCATTCTTATACAAAATCGCTTAACATCCCTGTCATAGCACAAATATGACTTAAAATATCGTGGTAAATATGGCAATCAATTCATTCGAGACAGTCACGTGTCATATCTGGATAAACACTGTCATTTTGATTAAGCTCCTCTCAAATCACACGTTATGAGTTATGTCACAGACAGTTACACGGAGTAATATATTTATGCATAAGGGATCACGCAATATATTTCCCTCAAATACGAAGCATAGGCTAATTGTCAATTTCATCAAAAATAATTTCATAATACTGCAAAGTTATTGCGATACAAATTACGTAACTAATCCTTCTCGTAACACGTGATTATCAGATTTAGCCGCATCGATGTTTCGTGGGCGTTATTTGTAACAGAATTTAATTTCATGCCGCGAATATTTCTAGGATAAGAGATTGTTTTTCGCAATGGTTTCATATATCGAATTTCCTTGTTACATAAACTTTAGAGAAGCTCGAAAGGACATCTTATACGTGTAAGCATTGGTAGTGTGACCTTTGTTATTCAGCTAGCTTGATGAGAAAACCGAAAACACATAAGAAAATTAGACATAGTTCAAACTTAGATCCAATTTCATTATTACATGTAAGCATTGGCAGTGTGATATTTGTTATTCAGCTAGCCTAATGAAAGAACCCAAAAGATATCGGGAAATTAGATATGATGCAGACAAGCTATGCCCAATAAACAAAAGCTGAAAATGTTAGGTGTGGCTTATATGGCTTTAATAGCTTCAGAAAGAGTTTACTGTCAACCCTGAAATGCATTTTTTTGCGCGAAGAATTGATTCAAAGTAACGGAAAAATATATTATAACATGTCCTTGCTGCTTTATTGTTTTCTTTTGCATTGTGCTGCAAAAATTGATTGATTGATTAATTATTTAATCGTTGTTTTATGTCAAGTATGTCGTATTTCAGCTTATTTAAAAGAACACATCTAAAAACAATTGATCGTGTAGTGTTGTTGGTAGGTGGAAGTCTGGATTGCCACAGGACAATGATGGTTTAATGGATATGGTTCGGAAAATGTTGTTCAGTAACACAAGTTGCAACCAGTTGAATGTACGTGCAATATGAGTGACACATTTTTTTTTTACAGATAATACCTTCAACTTGATGCCTTATTACATGTGTTTCCTTTAGTTGACGCAATTAAGGAAAAGATTAACGTAAATTACCTTAATCAAAACAAGACGATCCGTATTAAAAAAAAACACAAGAACATAACAACAATCAAGTATATCTAGAATAATTAACTTCCATTATCCCACATCTGACACCTGCTGTGCATGAACGACGTGAACTAACGCTCTCCGTAACCGTATTGATCAACACACCAGCAGTTCATTGAGCACACAAGGCATGAGGTTAGATATTAATTACCTACACAAGGATGTAATTCAAGAAAATGAAGCAAAACATATGGGAGTGATGAAAAATATATTATGAAGAAATTGGAATTTATTGGAATTGACACGTCTAAAAATAGAAAACCACAGAAATACAACACAAATCTCTAATTTACATGTTACATTGTTCTGACAGACAAATACCAAATTAACATACAACTTGCACAGACATATTTTCAGAAGTACTTATATGATTTATTATCATTAATAAAAACGTAGATATCAAATTTAGTGCGCACGACGTGTTTCTAGAATAACATTCATCAGGTACACACACAGCCAAAATATTTGAAAGCCAAGTAACATAGAAATCGTTGGGAGAATGAAATTAATACATTCATATATTTTCATTAATCATAAATCATCATGGTGTGACATGTAAATGAACCCATTGCAATTCTATACTGCTATTGGTGATATTAAAGTCACATCAAAACGAACATTGTGATTAACACGACGGGTGTCACTAGTGGAGCAGGAACTGCTTACCCATCCGGGGCAGCTGAGTTTTTAGTGTGGCTCGTGTTACTCGATCTTTAGTTTTATATGTATGTTTTGTTGATCGTTGTTTGTCTTTTTGTACTTTTTCTTTGGGCCATTGTGTTGTTTGTTCTTCTTCGATATACGGATTATGATTACCCCTTTGGTATCTTCAAACTCTTCTTGTGATTAGCACCGCAGTATATAATCTGTATTCATGATTATTCGTGGTATACCAATTTTAGCGGTTTTCCTGGTTCGTATCAAACCACAAAATATTTGACACCATATTTATGCAAACACTCTACGTGAAATATTCACGAATTTATCATGTGTCCACGATAATGCTATTTCATTTATTGTTTGTTGACCCACAAAAATTGGTATTCACGAATATAGATAAATTCACAGTGTATGTTAAAGTAACCGAATTTGTTTAATTCTAATACGATATATTAATGAAAACTAATTGTATATTGTTTTTTTTTAGATAGGATTCATAGTTAATTTGAAATATTTCCGGATAATTGTCGGCTTCCTTCGCTCTGACGTTTTCCTGTTTTATTCATAGTAACATATATAATTCGGTCATCATGAGTGCCACATATGGTGCCGGTACTGCGTACCCTTCCAGAGCACCTGAGTTCACCCCCAGTTTTTAGTGGAGTTCGTGTTGCTCAATCTTTAGTTTTCTGTGTAGTGTTTTGTAGATCGTTGTTTGTCGTTTTGTCCTTTTTCATTTGGTCATTGTAATGTCTGTTCTTCTTCGATTTACGGCTTCTGATGTCCCTTTTTGTATCCTCATTCTCTTCTTACAAAAGGTTACAGAGTTTGTTTTTATCTTACGATATATATCAATGAATGCCAATTTTATGTTTTTTTTTCAATGTTGCGTAATCCATTATTCATCGTTACAAATTGTGATTCCGGTCTTTGCTTCCTACGTGATATATATAATTCATAGTTAATTTGAAATATTTCAGGATAATTGACGGTGGCGTTTGATATGAGGTTCTCCTGTCTATATATTGTAGCTTACATAATTCGGTCACCATGATGAGAACTCCATAGCAATACACGGACTCACTTCTTAAGGTCTATAATTGAAAAACAACAATGTCATCTGTAAAAGAAACTGAAGAAACAATTGAATTGTTTTTGTGTTTTTCATCCCATCTGTAGGTTTTAATGATAAACAAAGAAGAGTAGTGGGTTTTGCTTAATACTATAAATATATTGGATTACACTTTATAGATCCTTATAAAGCGCTACGTTACTTGTTTCTGCAAAAGTAAATCATCAACCTCCATTCCGACGAAATCCCTTGTATCCAGATTTGTTTGAAGCATAAACCTTAAAATAACAAACACAATACCATACCTAATGAGTTCCAAAATCTAATAGAAAAAATGTAGAAAGAAGCAAAATCCATACACTAACACTACAAATATGTGACCGCTCAATTTATTGGCTTGGGGCGAACACCTTAATACCAAATGGGGGATATATTAGTTTTATAGACCCAATGGTTCTAATGGTATTAATAATATTACTAATATTTTTTTATTCTTTCACGTCACCTGATCTTGTCTTGCATATTGAGGACAGGCACACATATATCTAAAACACTACAGAAATTATAGAGGGACAACGGGAAAACACAACCGTTGACAGCAACTGATAGTATCTACGAATCTAAATGAATTTACATATGCTACAATGACAATTTGGTTCTTTTCTCATTCAAGACCTATCACCAAAGTACCATGACGAATGCCACATGTGGAGCAGGGACTGATTACCCTTCCGGGAGCACCTGATTTCACCCCCGATTTTTAGTAGGGTTCGTATTGGTCAATCTTTAGTTTTCTGTGTAGTATTTTATTGGTGATTGTTTGTGCTTTTGTCATAATTCAATTGGCCATTGTAATGTCTTTCCGTCGTCGATTTACCTCTTCTGAATACCCCTTGATATCCACAAATTTTTATTACATAAAGGTTACATAGTTTGTTTCTTCTGATGATATATATAAATGAAAACAAATTGTATGGTGTTTTCTCAGATGTTGCGTAATCTGGAAATTTATCGTACAAATGATGATTCAGATATTTGTCACGCACCTGATTGATGGAAATTATAGTCAATTTGAAATCTTTCCGGAGAATTGACGGCGTTGCCTGGTATGTGTTTCTCATATCTTTATATATAACAACATGCATAATTCGGTCACCATGATGAAAACACTACCGATAATTAGAAGCGTCGTTTGATATGGCGTTCTCCTCTCTGTATAAGAAGAGTTTGAGGATACCAAAGGGGCAATCAGAATCCGTATATCGAAGAAGAACAGACAACACAATTGCCAAAAGAAAAAGTACAAAAGGACAAACAACGATCTATAAAAACATACATATAAAACTAAAGCAACTTGCATAATTCGGTCACCATGATGAAGATAATGTACCGATTATTGACGGCGTCGTTTGGAATGACGTTCTCTTGTTTTGATATATAGCAACATATATTATTAGGTCACTATGTTGAAGACACTGTACCGATAATTGATGGCGTCGTTTGGAATGACGTTCTCTTGTCTTTATAAAGTAACTTACATAATTCGGTCACCATGATGAAAACACTGAACCGATAATTAGAAGCGTCGTATGATATGGCGTTCTCCGGTCTTCATAAAGTAACTTACATAATTCGGTAACCATGATGAAGATAATGTGCCGATAATTGACGGCGTCGTTTGGAATGACGTTCTCTTGTCTTTATATATAACAACATACATTATTTGGTCACTATGTTGAAGAAACTGTACCGATAATTGAACGCGTCACTTGCAATGACGTTCTCTTGTCTTTATATTTAGGAAAATACATTATTAGGTCACCATGTTGAAGACACTGTACCGATAATTGACGGTTTCGTTCCCCTTGAAGTGTTCCTGTCTTTATACAGTAATTGATATAATTCGGTCACCATGGTGAAGACACCAGTGATACCATGACTTACTTCTTAGAGCCTGACATTGACGAAAATAACCATTTTGTCTGTTACAGATAATCAAGAAACATTTCAATTGTTTTGTTTTTGTGGTTTTCATCCCATTTGCAAGTTTTAATGATAAAATAAGAGGAGTAGTGGGTTTGTTCGATAATATAAATATATTGGATTACACTTACCTCTATATCAATCGTCACCTGTTAATACGTCACTTAGTAAAATGTAGAGAACACAGAAGGGACAATACAGAGACACTGACGATATTGGGTTCAAATCAAAGACCGAAGACAAACAAGATAAAGAAACACTCCACTCAGAAAGCTCTTCATATGAGCAACAAGGAATCGCCATTAAAACAAATGGAGTGATTCCGAATGTTCCAGCACGTTTGACATCCCTATCATAGCACAAATATGACTTAAGAATATCGTGGTAACTATGACAATCCGAATCCGAATATTCCCACACGTTAAGCAGCTAAGACTATTTGGGTATATAAAGGAAGGTGTGTACCCCAAATATGATTCAGATAAAAATATATACAACAGACTAATGATAATAACATTAGTTATTTTTGTAAAAAAAAAAATTCTCCATTAAGCAGTCATCCATGTTAAATTTAATCGCACCATCTTATCTTAAATTCTCATCCATATGGTATTTTATCTTGGTGACCAGTAGTAAGCTTCATTAATTAAGATCAACTAGCCCACGCAGTAAACATATTAGAGGATATATTGATTGATTGATTTTTGGTGCTTAGCGCCACTTTCAGCAATATTTCAGCTATATCATGGCGATAGAGGAGATAATATGTAAAAAAAATTAATATAAACGTATATATCAAACTTAAAGCACACGACACGTTTTTGGAATAACCATCATAAGGTACGTTCGAATCCAAAATATTGGAAAACAAATGATGGGAGCAAGAAAACCAAAGGGCAGAAATAGAATATCCATTATCGGTTATTGTTACCTGTCTCTGATGGAGGAGACCCTTAGTTTTAGTAATAATTATATGATTGAGGAACTGTAAATTTCAAGTATAAATATATCTAAAAAAGCATGTCATTGCCTAAACGCATTTGTTATGAACTGTACAAAATTATATCGAGCAAATTATATCTAGACAAAAAAACAAATAACAAAACTGCTGTAATAACCTTTGAAATCCAAATAATCTAAAAGTATTATGTAGAGATTTATATTAAATAAAGAATACCACCTGCCGCGAAAATGTAATGGCAACAATATATACACTTTATATTCTCATATATAGGAGAACTAATTTCAAATTGCGGTTTCTGACACGATAATATTAATTACATGTATATTGCAAAATATCGTCTAACAAAGAAATGGGTTAATTTTAATTAATCTAGTTGTATTGAATTACCACAACACAAAATTAGTTCTCAATTAAAAAGCAAATTGAAAAACAAAAATAGAATATTGTCAGGTGATGCAATACACATTAGTGATTCTGAATTATTTTTGGAAGTACATTGAGAAAAGATAAAAATTAGAAGGAAATTTGACCAACTAGTTGAATTCCACAAGTCACTCATCAACCCTTGTGAGTGAGTGATTCTTATTTCAGTTGTATCATGGGGAGAATAAGTTACATCTTTGTACTAATTGTGACCCTACTTAATTCCTTCTAGTTATTATTAAAGTTTGGAATTAACTTGCCACCTACTAATGGTAGCTACATCGCGGATAATATTTTCAACGTCTCATTAGATATAAAATAAAGAGGTTCCTGTTTGTATAATATGTCAGAAACTGTACATGTTCGGCCTCGTATGGACTACATTACTTCAATCTTATCCTGAATAGCAATGAGTTCACGCCAGGGGTTTTGATGGGCGTCGTGTTGTTCAAGCTTGTGTTCTTGTGCAATGTGTTGCGTTGCATTATTTTGTTCTTTTTTACCTTTCTCTTCTGGTCATTATATTTTGTGCCCTTCATTAATGTCCGGCTTCTGGTCACCTTCTGCTTCGGCTTCTGTGTGTTGACCCGTCATAACTATTATGCACGATCAACGAATAGCACGTTGAATATAAACTCGCCGACCAATTGTTCTAATTGCTTCTTGTTGTCTACTGTTAATAAAATGAGGAAAAAAATACCACACTGTACTCTTAGCACACATATACACGGCAGCTCACTTTTCTGGTCTAGCACAGGCACTTCAATAAAACGTGGCGGGGTTAAGCTAATGATATGGGACCAAACCTTAATAATAAATGGAACAACTTGCCACCCATAGGAAATCGAGAAATGTATCATTAGAAATGAAAAATAACAAGATTCCTGTTTACTGTTGGTCGTGTAATATGGTAATTTTCACATGTTCCGCACCGTATGCACTATAGTTACTTGAACCCACACATCGCTATAGTAAATCCCATAGATTTCCATAGTAGTACCAGTAGTGTAAAGGAAACAGTTCACAAGTTATGCTTAAATAACATCATTAGGCTCTCATTAGACAACCATTCATTCATTCATTCAACAAAAAGTACATTAAGCTTACTTATATTGTGGGGTCAACCAACGACAACAAAGTACTTATTCATCTCGCGATAAAGTATCGGACATAAAAGTATATATCTAATAGTGGGCCATTATGGGTTATTTCATATAAGGATCGGGTTGTAGGGGTCGTGGTCGTAAGATAGGTGGAGTTACAACTACCTATGAAGAAAACAAGCATGAGGATACCGACGTGGTGATCAGATGAACAACATATTTAACATAGGGCCTTTACGATTTGAAGAAGGGTTGCTACAAAGAGGTAGTATTATATACTTTATGCGATAAGAAAAGATTGAAGATACCAAAAATGGTAATCAGAAGTTATAAATCGAAGAAGGACAGATAATGCAACGTCCAACAGAAAAAAGACACAATGTCAAACAATGGTCTACAAAACACCACACAGAAAACTGAAGATTTAGTAACTGGAAATTGCATTTTCCATTTATTTATTTGTGAATTCTTGATTTCTTTGTTTTCTTCAAAAATATGATTTCCGTTAGACATGTTGGAGAGTGTTATTCGGTGTGCTACTGTCATATCGTATATTTTCTACCCTCTGTACGTGACTTCTGTTCGGATAGTGTCATTCAAATTGTTTCGTTTATCATCAATTTCTACTTATTGTTTGTCTTGTTTTCCCCCGATAATGTAACTCAGTATGCTATTCTGATAGTATAATGAGTCTTGTTTTGGTTCATTGTATGTGCTTTCCGTTCGAATATCTCTCCTGGTATGACGGTAATGACATTTTATTGTAAATAAAATGATTTATGTGACCGAAGTTTGCAGTAATCAATTTATCAGATACATGATTGCATTGCAATCTCAATACATGATTGCTTTGCAATCCCCATTATCTTTACATAACTGATCACGTGACAGATGACAATTTATTGATGTGCAAAGGTCACGCTTTTTTGGAGTTAAAAGATAACAATAGCTTTATACTTTCAATTCGTTTAATTAGCTTAAAAGACTGTGCTGTTTATTTCAATATTATTATTTTCGTTTATTTACGCTATTTTGGACGGAAGACAAACTATGATTTGTGAGTATTTAAGAGATTTTCTGTTAAAGTTGGCAGTTTGCATAAAAACAACACATGGCGGCTATTACATAATTATGATGAGGTAATTAGAGAATCTAATTATAGTTACACATGCGTAATAGATCTTTTGCACATCCGTGGTAAACATGAACAATTTCATATCATTTATTAAATGACGAAATGTAGCAAAACTAATAAACTAAAACAATGTCACAAAAATAAAGGGAGTGATAAAGAAGCATATATATCATATAGCAAATATCAAACTGTTAATAAGTAATCACTCCCTTTCAAAGTATATCAGCTCCCTAAAACAAAAAGGTGTGGCATTTAAAATGGCCACAGC
>JYMV01050188.1_pt1 | contig 10767 bp, 7 predicted proteins | sample 338911 | NCBI WGS metagenome assembly JYMV01 (sample SAMN03354496, study PRJNA234377) | hydrothermal vent metagenome | biome: Deep sea; feature: Hydrothermal plumes at the Eastern Lau Spreading Center, Western Pacific Ocean; material: Seawater | place: Tonga | collected 2009 | depth 2000 m m
TTCCTTTCATAATTACTTGGGTTTCCCCATCGATACAAAAAGTCACCTGCTGGTCCTGCTGCTTCTTGGGTTGTAATTCCATGGTCGATGATATAGATCTCATCTAAACTGTTTGAACTAAATACAATTTGATCAAGAACCGGGTTGTAGTCCAACGCGTTTGCATGAACCCAGTCGCCATTTTGTTGTTGGATACTCCCCTTGTTAATATCAATTTTTTCAGGATGTTGTGAGATGACTCCGTAATTCGGAAACGAAGGGCTAATATCTTGAATGATGTGATCCCATAGATGCCACCTCCAAATGATTTCACCAGAAGTCGGACCTGTTGGTTTCACTTCAATAATTTGTTCAGGCCATATTTCGCCAACCAAATTTAATCTGCCTGCAGCACTGCCTTGTGCTTGTGTTTTCCGTTCCCACGCAATCATAAGAACATTCCCGTTTGGCATTGGGCAAATATCATGATGTGGTTGGTTGTTTTCATCTGAATACGAGAAATCCCACAAGACATCACCTTCGAATGAGAACTTTTGGATCCTGCCTCCATACGCAGCGCCGAACATTGGGACGTTCCCTGGAACAATACAAGGTCTCAGGAGTTCTCCACCTTGTAATAAGTAGGGTGTGCTTGCAATCCGTCCTGCTCCGATCCATTGGTTGATCGTTGTCCCATCGTTATCGATTAGGACAGTACGATTTGACTGAGGTCCATTGTTTGCGTTGAACAAGGTGATTCCATCGAATGAAGTTTGCCCAATCGCGAAGATCAAGATACATGTAGTAACAGTGAACATCTATTTAACAAGGTCCCCAAGAAGCAATGATGATGAGCAAGTCAGAAACATTTACGAATCCGTCATCATTGATGTCAGCTGTACACATATCGCATGCTCCCCAAGAATCAATGACTGCAAGTAAATCGGTGACATTTACTTCACCATTGTTATCAATATCCGCGATGCAAACGTTTTGTATTACAGTTACATCTGCGTAAAGTGGTTTGTGGTCCGATGCGTCAATGGTGTAACTTGCCTGATCGTAATAAGAGTCGTTTATGGTAATTACATCTGGATGTACAAACAAATTGTCAATGCCCATCGTCGGTCGCATTGCATCGCCCCTCCATGTTTCCAAATAACCTGCGTCAGTATATACCCGCTGCGCAGGAAGTTCAGGATCAGGTGTTTCAAAGTCACCTCCAATAACTGCGGACAGTGCACCATAATTTTCATTGAGGGTTTGAACATGTTGGAGAACTTGTTCAGAAATATACCCAAATACACTATTCACGAGGTCTGAAAAAACCAAAAACAGTTTGTCGTACTCAGGTCCGTGATTGTTCCATCCAATAAAAGTCTCGTAATGGGTTGTGAGAAACGCAATCCGTCCACTATCCAAGGAGTCATCTGCTACAACCCAACTCACGTATCGCTCAGGCTCAAAAACATGATTTGATTGGTGGAAGAATAGGTGCAGTTTATAGAATTGTTTCCATCCTTCAGTACCCAGAAAGGTTTCAATGTTGACGACAAAAACTCCAGAAGCAACAATGTCGAATCGATCAGTGTTGACGATAATCGGATTCATGTTGTATTCATTCTCTGCTTCCCAAGATAGAAATTCCCACTTTGTATTTTCAAAGAGTTCGCCAAGTGTTGATTGTTGTGTTATTCCTTCACTATTGACATTTCGTGCATACGCTTCTTGGAAACCCATAAAGTCAGGTTGCTTCGTAGTTATCGATTGAAATACTAGATGCCGCCGTGTATTTATCCATAATTCGAGTTGAAGCGGAAGGGGAGCGCCATGAATGTTGTAAGTCGCAGTCGTTAACTGTTCAGCAAAAACTTGATTCGTTAAGTCGAATCCAATTTGGATCGTAGCCGAGGCGCATACAGTTGCAAGGGCAATGCGTTTGAGACTCATCTTTTTAACAACTCCTCCTCATTTCAATTGGTTAACTCTTCTAAAGATCATTTATTGCACTTAACGTATTGAGAGCGCTCTTAGTCAAGGTGTTACATCCAACATTTCAGTATTCCACGGGAAAGTGAATACTGCAAGGAAATTCTGCACGAACACGAAAAGTATCCATGGAATGCAGGTTATTGAGCACTTGAAGGCGCCGTTCTTGAAAAGGGGGTGAAGGTGTTGCCTCTTTATGCCTTTCGAATCCCATCTCCACCGCTTTATGAAGCGTCCCTTCTTAGGTAAGGGTGTTTTTAATGTGCCTAAAAAAATGGCTATTGTGTAGAAGAGCAGTGAAGTTTATTCTTTGGAATTCTTCTCTTCTTGAACTTCATTGGTTGGTTGCAGTTTCAATTCGAACCAGTCGAGCAAACGATTTTCGATACCTTCTACCCGCCCAAACATTCGAGTCCCATGCACTTCGCGACCAGTGCCTTGTAATGGCCACACTTCATAGAAATTCTCTTCGTTGCTCTCATTCTGGACCAACTCAAGTTGCTCCTTAATCTGCTTTGCTCCACTCTCCCACTCTTCCTCACTTGAAACAATCAGCAACGAACGTTTGTCCCAATTTTCTAAGTGAGCAAGGGTATCAACGCCAAGGTACTTTGCACCAGGGGAAAGAACACCAACAACCCGCAATTCTGGATCGCGTCTTGCTGCATCGATAGCAACGGAACAACCCACACTTGCTCCAAGGATGGCGATGCGATCCTTTTGGTGCCCCTTTGAAACCAACCAATCTACAGCAGCAGTTGCATCTTGCCACATAGAGTTGAAGAACGGTTCCTCGCGATTGAGGACGCGAATAGATAAATCTTCACCGTCGATTCCGACAGTGCTCTCCCCGTGACCTCGCATGTCGATTGCCAATGCTGCAACTTCCCGATCAAAGAATTCATGAATGATTGGAATCCAATCTTCCTTGCTCCCTCGGTACGCATGTAACAAAACCACTGCAGAGTATTGTGCAAAAAACGATTCATCCTCTTCGTGAACGACATCGTGTGCTCCTGTGTGGATATACCAACCATGAATTAATATGCCGTCTTCAGTTTCAAAGGTGATAGGGTGTGGACCTAAAGTAGATTTAGTACTCGATGCTCCGAGCAAAATGCTCAAGGTTGCCATGATGAGTACTTTGTAACTCACACTGATTACAATCCCCAGTTATCAATTACCATCAATAGGTCAGATACATTCACGATTATTGATGTCTGCAATAGAATTAGTTTGACCCCATTGGTCGATGATGATAAGCATATCGGTGACATTAACAGAACCGTCCTGGTTTATATCCGCTGGATTGAAAATAATTGCATCAATGCCACCTGATAAGCAACTTATTGTTCCATCGCGACCACCAACGACAAGCTCCCCAGAACCATCGCCCACAACATCCGGTATCGAAGTTATCGCATCGACTGGTGTACCGAAATTTGCACTATGCAGAATTGCACCGTCAACTCCACTTAGGAAGTATGTGTAGTTATCGCCAAAGAGTGTTCCAACGACGAGGTCGCCGACTCCATCCCCATTGACATCATCGATTGGCGCAGCAGCTGTTGGGCTATCGATTACAGGTGTGGTCCAAATTGCACTGCAATCTTGACCACTGATGAGTCTTACAAAATTGTTAAAATGTTCAGGCACAATGTCCGGATACCCATCTCCATTGACATCCCCGATGCGTTTGAACCCAGTGAGAATACCAAGTCCAATACCACTGCACTCTTCAATGCCACTTGTTGCACTTAATGCAAAATACTCACCATAAAAATCGCCAATCATGACATCATTGATGCCGTCAAGGTTGATGTCACCAATTTGTGCGAGCGCCCAAACGGAAGAACCACTGACGCTGAACGACCATTCTTGCAGACCTGTTGCTCCGTTGATGCCAATTGCAAGCCCGACGGATTCCCACTCGTTTGAAGTGCCGGCGAGGGCATCAGGGATACCATCACCAGTAAAATCATCCACTGCAATCACGCCGTATACGGGAGCGCCTACTGGTCGCTGCCAAAGGAGTGTTCCATCGATTCCATTGAAGCAGTACGCCCGTTGGGGTCCGAAACCATCGCCATCGTCGCCTGCGCAGGCGAGCACATCAATAAACCCATCACCATTGAAGTCACGACTGCCGTCGACTTGGTAGACCCAGCCACCACTACCAACAGCGTTGGTGTGATACGTCCAGATCTCAGCGCCGGTTTTACCTGAAAGCATACGGATTAACCGTGCGCCACCAGTTGCTCCAACCACAACATCATCGAAACCGTCGCCGTTGACATCGTCAACAACATCGAGTCCCTTGTCAGAATAAATATTTCCGCTATAGATTTCATGTGCCCAAAGGACATCACCGCTTTGGTCTGCGTTGCCATTGAAACAGCGAATGAAATTATCTTCCGAACACGCAATCAAATCACTTCTTCCATCGCCGCTGATATCTGGAATCGGAGCCATTGCTCTGAAACTGTTGTCCCAGTCGTCGGTAAATTGAGACGACCATAACGCAGTCCCGATTGGATATTCACTGTTCATGCCACTTCCAAGCACAAGGACCAACGCCGTATTCTGAGTTGGGTCGTTGCTATTGATATCAATTTGCCCAGCGCAGAAGCAAACTGCTTGTGGGTTGAACCATACTCCGATTTGTGTAGACTGAAGTGTGCTGAGGGTAATCGGTAATTCGAGTTGCGGATCAATATAAAATAGTTCGTTATTGCTCGTTACAGAATCTATGGCAAGTGGTTGCTCGCCATGATTAGTTACATCAATAAACCAACGAGTGTGTGCACCATTTCGCACTTGACCAAAGTCGTGCTTCAATGCTGTAATGTCGATGGTCGGTGCACTATAGACGCCGTGCCCAGTGATGGTGAGCGGCTCGTTTGGATGTATGGGGTCGTTCGAGATGACGGTTGCAATAGCATCGAGTGGACTAAATGCAGTAGGTGTGAATGCAATTTGAAGTTGTACGATACCACCGACTGGTACGATAACTGGAAAGAGTTCATTACAAGTCAAGTCAATATTTGGATTGAATTCTACTCCACTGATAATCAGATCGGCTGTACCCGTGTTATTGATGTTTACATTCCAGAGCTGCGAGTCACCGATTGCGACATTACCGAATGCATGCGAAGAGTTTGTAATGATAATTTCAGGTGAACCACCGCCTTGCAATTCAACTTTGTACAAAATGTCTTCATCCCAGTTATCCCCGTTGTCGCAATACCATAAGTATTGTCCATCCCATACGATTCCTGCTGGATTTTCTCCCTGGGAGGGGTTGCTTCTAATAACTGAGCCAGTGATGGGGTCGACGCAATACAGCGTGTTCCCGTAATAGTCAGCAATCCATATGTTCCCGTTTTCGATAGTCAAATCCCACGGTTGATCATCGGGTCCATCAAATTGATTAAGTACCATTCCCAAATCAGTGACTTTATATAAGTGACCAGGATCTGGGTAGTAGCGGGACACCCAGAAGTCACCTTTGTCATATACGATTCCCGACATGTAGTGGTCAGGCATGTTAAATTGATTGATGATATTTCCATTCCAATCAAGTTGCAACGCTGTTGCTGGTGAAGAAGCACTCCCCGGGTGATCGGTTGTCCATAAATATTGTCCGTCATACGTTAGCCCGAATGCATCTTCATGATTGCCGACAAATTGAGGTGTATAGACACCGGTTGTTGGGTCTATTCGATAAATCCTTCCACCATCTACACCGTAGATACCACAGTATAAATTTGTTCCGTCCCAAGCTAACCCTGATGCACCTTCTGGAACTGGATAACTTGCAACAATTGTCCATCCCCCTATACCGCGATTGCCCGCGTGAACGAAACAAGTTGTCAGAGCGACAAGAGCGCTAGCGAACATCGAGATGAACGAGAATCGAAACATTACTCGCATGCCCCCCAAGAACTGACAAGGATGAGTAAATCAGATACGTCGACAACTCCACTTCCATCGAGGTCTATGCCGCACTGTCCTTGATCAGTTTGCCCCCAAGCACCAATAAGAATCAAGATGTCCGTGACATCTCGAAAACCATTATTGTCCAAGTCTGCGACGCATGTTTTTTCGAGTATCCAGTGATCCGAATCTCCCCTGACAAGCAGTTGTCCATCTTCGTTCATCGCGATAATACGTGACACACTTGGTGAATCTGGTACATGCTCATGCAAAGATACGGGGGCTGATTCATTTGACCATAGCATGGCGATCGAACCATAGAATGGCAACGTTAATGCAGTGCATGCAATTGCTCCATCTTGATTTATCGAAATAGCAGTTATGCCAACAATATTTTTAGGCAGAGTGGCTTGTTCGAAACCGCTCTCTTGTGACCATCTTGCGAGTTGGGGACCGAGTGCTGCAGAAGACCAACTGAATGCAACCTTTCCATCTTTAGATGGGACGATGCGTTGCGTGTACGTACCTACAGGAAAATCGTGTATTTCTACAACGGAAGAGGTAGCGGGGTTATACCAGCGGTATGTTGTAGCGCCATTTGCAAATTCACTTATAAGAACTTGGCCTTGTGCATCGAAATACCGTGCTGTTGAATGGCCTTTCAAGTTCAATAGTGTTGCAATATCGGTGAGCACACCATTATCCCATAGCATTGCATGATAACTTCCACCAACAAGAATTTGACCTGCGACTTGGTTTTGTTCATCAACGTCATACGCATAGGTCGTATCTGCTGTAGGTTCAATGAATTGCACTCCATTTGTTTCAGTCCACAAAAACGCCTGCCAATCACTGGATCCAGAACCAGCAGAATAGTTGCCTACCACTGAACTTTGTTCATTGATTGCAGTTAATGAAGACCATCCTGCACTGCCTGTTATTGTTGCTACGACGTCAAATGTTCCAAACGCATTTGCAATAATTAAACTGTCATCTTGAGAGATGCCATTGCTACCCAAACCAGCGGCAACACCATTGTTGTTAATCAATACACCGAAACTATCATTGAACTGAGTAACCCTCGTGACAATGTCTGCATTCTTCCACACAATCATCTCGTTCGAACCGCTATCAAATGTACCTGTTAGGATTTGATTGTTGTTCATTGCTTTTAGCGATAGTGTTCCTGATAATACAGTTGTCACAGGTTGCGCATGAAAACAGTCTAGATTTACAACGGAAAATAGTACGTAGAGAATCAGCGTTGTTAAATACATACCCCATTTTAAGTCTATTTCAGCAAAATGCAAGAGAATTCGAAAGATGATTAGTATCTTGCGTTTCTAGCAATTTAAAACGGGAAATTATTGTCACTTTTGTTGCACTAGGTCAGAAAATCGTGTTAGCAGGGGTGCTAGCGGTTGAAGGCTTCGGTCTTGCAAAGGGGTAAGGGGTTCACCTTTTCATGCCTTTGGAATTTATTCTGCATTCGCAACAGCGCTCCCACAATAACAAGATGCTGTTGGCATTACATCTGCATTTATCCAAGCAAGTTTGAATGCTTTGTCCATAATTGCTGCTTCTTCGAATCTTTCTTGACCTAAGAGTGCTTCTCTGAGACCAAGTAATGCCCAACCATTTGCAGGATAGACTTCAAGATCTTGTAGGTAAATCTGTTCTGCTTCTTGGTATTGTCCATCAACAATAAGCAATGCGCCATACGCATGACGTGCAGGCATCATCCACGGGGCTGGCTCAGCGTACACCAATCGTTTTTCAAAAGTAACTGCTTCCGCTAAAGCGTCTAGGCCTTTGCTACGGTTACCAGCTTTGAATTCAATTTCGCCAACAAGAACAAGCCGCGCAAGGGGCATAATTTCTGCAGCTGGCTGGTTTCCTAGAAACCAATCTGTTGAGGGAATTTTTTTTATGGATTCATCGAACAGGACTAGTTCTTCGCGTGCTTCTTTATCTCTACCTGTGTTTGCAAATGCAACACCACGAGAGTAATGCTGTAGCGATCTTCCGATGACCGCCCATTCTGGTGGCGTAGGTTCTGATAGAATTTCTTCCCACATCCCAAATCTAACAAGTACTGACCATTTGCATGCAGCGATGCCATCACTGAAAAAACCATTTGCCTGCATGAGTTGTTCGGGAACTTCTATTTCGATTGCCCTTGCTGCTGAAATTGCTTCCCTCTTTCTGCCCTGAAGCATGGAGGCCCATGCAAGGAAATGCCTGTTGTGTGCCATATAAAACCGATACTCGATAGCGTTTGGATCTGTTTCAAACCAAGCATCGTCAAGCGCCGCCGCGCGCCTATTGCAATCTGCTGCGTCAGCGTATCGACCAGTTTGTATCCAAATGTGAGAGGGCATGTGAACGAGATGTCCTGATCCCGGAATAAGGTCAATCAATCGGTCAGCTGCTGGTTCTGCAATTTCCGGCCATGGCGACGATTCCATTACATGAATGTAGAAATGGTTTGCCGCAGGGTGGTTGGGATGCATCCGCATCACGCTTTCAAGAAGTGCTCGAAACTCCGGCGTCTTTTTTAACGGTTCGCCTTCTAACGACCAGTACTCCCATGGTTGGGTAACCATCATTGCGACAGCAGTCCATGTTGTGACATCAGGGTCCATAGGGAATTGTTCGTGGACTGACTCCATCGCTTCTAGGTATGCAAGATTCTGATTGGTCAAATCTTCAGGTAATGGATAGTTGTATCTTTCAATAATGGCTTCTATGAGCGCGCGGTTTGCGCCAGTCTCAAATTCTCTAAGTTCATATGCTTTATGTGCTGCGGCATAAGACCACTCATCTTTTGGTGGTTCAATTGTGTCGTTGTTCTGGTTTGGTCCTGCTGAATATGCAATTCCCCACCATGCCATTGCACAGTTTGGGTCATATACCGTTGCTTGCCTGAAGGACGCGATTGCTCCATCAAAGTTAAACCCAAACATCAAAGCAAGGCCTTGATTAAACCATTTACGTGCCTCTTCTGAATTAGTTGAAATTATTCTACGATGATTGCCTAGTTTTTCAAGGATCATTGGCGGGGCTGTCCCAATTTCGGGTAATTGAGGTTCGGCATAGGCACTGCACATTAAGCAGGTACTTAGGGTGTAAAACAGAATAGAGTTTCTCATAATTGTTCCTTATTTTTTGATGAAAAGTTATTATACAAGAGATAAAACCGTGTTAGTGTCGGCTCGAGCGGTTGAAGGCATCGCTCTTGCAAAGTGGGTGAATAGGTCGCCTCTTCATGCCTTTGGGATCCAATCCCAATTATTGAAACGCCCATTTTTTCGAATGGGTTTTTTCAGAACATAAAAATGGAATCTTTCTCAGTGTGCAAGCATTGCATCCAACTCTTGGAGTTTAAGATGAACACCGCGTATATATGGTTTCTCACCCTTGTCCCAATGTCCATACGTCGTGGTAAAGATAGTTCCATCTGGCAACAACTCGACACCTGGATACGCACAGTCCCAACTGTGTTGATTGTCAGAAAGGCGCACTCGATATTGTCCTTCTGAACCTTGTTCTAAATCTTCAAACGTTCCAACCCATGCAACCCAATCGCCTGCAGTTTCGCTTTCTTTATCGGTATCTCTAAACGAAATAAACAATCGACCATCATCTGAATACACTGCTTGGTGTCTATCTCCAGTAAGTGAACTCGGTAACTCAATAGGAGTCGACCATGTTTTACCCTTGTTTTCACTAAAACAAATATGACTGTTTTTCTTTCTGCTGTTTTCACGCAAAAGCATAGCGTACTTTTTGCCATCGGGCGAGAGGACTAATCCCGGCTCGCAAAGATGGACGGTAGGATCATGTGCAACGACACGCGGCGCGTTCCATGTTAATCCGCCATCGGTTGAATCTACTGCGTATACATGGAAGAGGCCTGTATTGGCTCCGTTTTTTGTTATGAATCGTCCATCATCATGAAAGAACGCCGTGTATTTCCCAACACCAGTTTCGATCATGTCTGCCATGCCAACAATGCCGCCGTACTCGCCGATTGGTGCTAGCTCGGACCAAGAAGTACCATTGTCTTCACTAATGGACATTCGAATGGGATACAAACTTGAAAAGAGGATGAGCCTATCGATGCCGTCTTTGTCCGTGACGGGATACATGTGTGGCGTTTCCTTTGAAGTTGCCCACGATGTAGGGGTTGGCAAACGTTCGCTCCACGTTTTACCCCCATCATCTGATCGCTTTAGAACAAGTTCGCCTTTGCCGTGTCCCTTGGGATAGACGCAGAGAATGGTGGTTCCATCCTTCAGAAGGACGGTAGTTGGGTGACCTAAATATTGCCCACTTTCTTTATCAATCGTAACTTGTCTTGCTTGCTCATTTGCTAAGTCAAGTTGAGGGATTGTGGAACTAGAAACAATCGTAAGTATGAAACAATAAGCAAAGTGAATGAACATAGATAAATGGTACACCTAATCAGTAAAGGTATGCCTTGCAAATGCGGCATCGACGAGTTGTTTTGTGAAACCAACATGCCCGTCTGGATCGAGGGCGATGCAAAAGTCGGCACTCCCATACGCTTCAGGTTCAAAGTAGACACCACAGTTCATGTTGATTTCAAGGATGTAGGGCGTTCCGTTTTTGTCCACACGAATATCGCACCTTCCAAAACTTTCTGCATTCATCGCAATAAAAAATTTTTCGCATTCTTCCCGCAAACGCTTAGAGAGCTTTTTGTTTGGAACTGGAAATGTTTTAAGCCCATCATAATCAACAAACTTCATATCAGAATGTTTGAAAGATTCGCCTTCTGGAAACTCGTATTGAACTGGTAAAAACGGCAAGCAAGCGGATGTTGTTTTCGTTGAAGTT
>JYMV01047163.1_pt1 | contig 10765 bp, 5 predicted proteins | sample 338911 | NCBI WGS metagenome assembly JYMV01 (sample SAMN03354496, study PRJNA234377) | hydrothermal vent metagenome | biome: Deep sea; feature: Hydrothermal plumes at the Eastern Lau Spreading Center, Western Pacific Ocean; material: Seawater | place: Tonga | collected 2009 | depth 2000 m m
TGGCTTTCTTTTTTAAACTGTTCAGGAGAGGCAAATGGCTCTAAATCTTGAAGCAAAAAAGGTTGTTGTCGAACAAGTAAATTCACTAGCTGATAGTGCAATTTCTGTTGGCGTGGCCGAGTATCGTGGATTGACAGTTGAACAAATGACTAATCTACGCTCTAGTGCAATAGATGCAAATGTTACTTTACGTGTTGTAAAGAATACCTTAGCAAAAATAGCATTAGCGAAGACTGAATGCGAGTGTGTACTACCCGTTCTTAGCGGACCGGTAATCCTTGGATTTTCTCAGGAAGATCCAGGTGCAGTAGCACGCGTATTTAATGATTTCGTTAAAGATAACGAAGATTTAGTCGTTAAGGGTTTGGGCGTTTCAGGCGAATTTGTGGAAGCAGATCAGCTTAAACGTATTGCAGACTTACCAACTAAAGATCAAGCGATCAGTCTGGTTATGGCGCTTATGTTAGCACCGGTAGAGAAACTAGCAAGAACTTTGAATGAAGTTCCGACAAAAGTAACTCGAGTGGTAGCGGCAGTTCGTGACCAAAAACAATAATAAATAAAAAGGAGTAAATATCATGGCATTATCAAATGACGATATTTTAAATGCAATTGCAGACATGTCTGTAATGGATGTTGTTGAATTAGTTTCAGCAATGGAAGAGCAGCAGCGGCAGCAGCAGCACCAGTAGCGGCAGCAGCAGATGCTGGCGGCGCAGTAGAAGAGCAATCTGAATTCGATGTTATATTAACATCGTTCGGTGAGAAGAAAGTTGCTGCAATTAAAGCGGTACGTAGCATTACTGGCCTAGGTCTTAAAGAAGCTAAAGACATGGTTGAAGCTGCTCCAACACCAATTAAAGAAGGTGTTGACAAAGCTGAAGCTGAAGAACTTAAGAAGCAGCTTGAAGAAGCAGGCGCTAGCGTAGAACTTAAATAATTAGTTCTGTGTTTTACCCAAAATCCCCACAAGGGGATTTTGGTGTTTTTAATATAAGAAGAAATTCTTATACGCAATAATCAACTAATACGAGGTATTCATGGCTTATTCATTTACTGAAAAAAAGCGAATTAGAAACAATTTTGGTTCAAGAGAATCAATTTTAACTGAACCAGATTTACTGGCTATCCAAATCGACTCATTTAACAGTTTTATCCAAGCAGGAGAGAAAACTAAATCAGATGTTGGTTTACATGCAGTGTTCCAATCAGTATTTCCGATAACAGCAGTTAACGGTTATGCAGAAATTGAATATGTTGATTATGAATTACAAGAACCTAAATTTAATGTTGAAGAGTGTAAATTACGTGGTGTAACTTTTGCTTCGACTTTACGAGTAAAACTTAACCTTGTCTTATTTGATAAGAATGGTTCAACCTTAAAGAAAAAACGCCGAGTTAAACAAATCATCGAAGAAGATGTTTATCTTGGACAATTGCCATTAATGACCGACACCGGTACATTTGTAATTAATGGTACAGAACGTGTTGTGGTTTCACAACTACATAGATCTCCTGGTGTTATTTTTGAGCACGATAAGGGAAAAACACACTCTTCAGGTAAAATCTTATTCTCATCACGTGTAATTCCTTACCGTGGCTCATGGCTAGATTTTGAATTTGATCATCATGAGCATTTATATGCTCGAATCGATCGTCGAAGAAAATTACCAGTTACAACAATGCTACGAGCAATGGGTTTAAATGCAGTCGAAATCCTTGACACTTTTTTTGAAAAGGTTAACGTTAAGTTAAAAGCAAAATCTTGCGATCTTGCCTTGGAACCTACTAGATTACGTGGTGTGATTGCAGAGTTTGATATCAAATCAGGCACAGACGTTATTGTCGAAAAAGGACGACGTATTACGGCTAAGCACACTAAATTATTAGAAAAGTCAGGCGTTAAATCTATCAATGCACCGCTTGAGTTTTTAGTAGACAAAGTTATTTCACAAGATTTAATTGATAAAGAAACAGGTGAAATTTTATTTGCAGCAAATACAGTTATTAGTGAGGAAGTGTTAGAAGTCATAAGCGCCAATAAGGTTAAGAAAATTGAAATCCTCTATATTAACGAATCTGAAGGTGGTGCTTATATTTCAGATACATTACGTTTAGATGAGACTGCAACTCAGCTTGAAGCTCGTATGTCTATCTATCACGTGATGCGTCCAGGTGAGCCTGCTACTGAAGATGCAGTTAATTTATTGTTCAATAATCTATTCTTTAAGAATGATCGTTATGACCTATCTAAAGTAGGACGTATGAAGCTTAACCGCCGTCTGGGTATCAAATCTGAAACAGGCGAGCATGTACTGACTAACGATGACATTATCAGTGTACTAAAATTATTAATTGATATTAAAAATGGTAACGACTCTGTGGATGATGTTGATACACTAGCCAATAGACGTGTAAGAGCAATCGGTGAAATGATTGAAAACCAATTTAGAATTGGTTTAGTGCGTGTTGAAAAAGCTGTGAAAGAAGGTTTGAATCTAGCAGAAACAGACGAATTAACCCCACAAGATTTGATTAATTCTAAGCCAGTGTCAGCTGCAGTGAGAGAGTTCTTTGGTTCTTCGCAGTTATCACAGTTTATGGATCAAGTTAATCCTTTGTCAGGTGTGACTCATAAACGTCGTATTTCAGCTTTAGGTCCGGGTGGTTTGACCCGTGAGCGTGCTGGCTTTGAAGTGCGTGACGTACATCCATCACACTATGGTCGCCTATGTCCAATTGAGACACCAGAAGGTCCAAACATTGGTTTGATTAATACTCTTGCGGTTTATGCAAAAACTAACAAATATGGCTTCCTAGAAACTCCTTATCAAGTGGTAAAAAATGGCAAGGTAACTGACGAAGTTATTTATGTGTCTGCGATTGATGAGCTTGAGCATACGATTGCACAAGCAAATGCTACGGTAGATGGTAAAGGTCAACTTATGGATGACTTGATTTCATGTCGTCGTAAAAACGAATTTGTATTAGTGAATTCTGAAGATGTGACATTAATTGACATCGATTCTAAGCAAATATCTTCCGTGGCAGCGTCACTGATTCCATTCTTAGAGCATGATGATGCGAACCGTGCACTCATGGGTTCAAACATGCAACGTCAAGCAGTACCAACATTGCGTGCTGAAAAACCACTAGTCGGCACCGGTATTGAGCGTGTTGTAGCAACAGACTCACGTGTTTGTGTGACTGCTAAACATGGCGGCGTAGTTGAAGCTGTTGATGCCTCTCGCATTGTAATTCGAGTGGATTCTAAGCAAACCACGGCTGGCGAGTTAGGTGTTGATATTTACAACCTAACCAAATATCACCGTTCTAACCAAAATACCTGCATCAATCAAAAACCTTTGGTGAAGACTGGTGATAAAGTAGCTACAGGCGACGTATTGGCTGACGGCCCATCAACTGATATGGGTGAATTGGCACTAGGTCAAAACATGAAGATTGCCTTTATGCCTTGGAATGGTTACAACTTTGAAGATTCAATCTTAATATCAGAAAGAGTGGTACAAGAAGATCGTTACACCACTATTCATATTGAAGAGCTAACCGCGTATTCTCGTGATACCAAATTAGGTCCTGAAGAAATTACTGCTGATATTCCAAATGTGAGCGAATCTGCTTTATCTAAGTTAGACGAAGTGGGTGTAGTTTATGTGGGAGCTCGTGTTAAGGGTGGAGATATCCTAGTAGGTAAAGTAACACCGAAGAGTGAAACGGTTCTTTCTCCTGAAGAAAAACTATTACGTGCGATTTTTGGTGAGAAAGCCAACACAGTTAAAGATTCTTCACTACGCGTCGGCGCATCGAAATCTGGTGTGGTAATAGACGTGCAAGTCTTTACTCGCGACCGTGTTGAGAAAGATTCAAGAGCGCTCAGCATTGATGCAGAGCGTTTAGAAAAAATTAAGAAAGATATTGACGATGAGTTTGGCATTATTGATGGTGATATTTACCGTCGAGTACGCCTAAAACTTTCAGGCAATGCAGTCACTAAAGGTGCCGGCAATATTAAAGCTGGTGACAAGCTAAATGCTAAGATGATGAGGCCATTAGATAATGCCGAGGTTGCAAAGCTTAAGGTAGAAGATGCAGCAGTTAATAAAGAAGTGGCAGCATTGGTTAAACAGGCTAAGACTAAGCAAGTTGAGTTTGATAAGTTCTTTGAGGATGAACGAGCTAAGATTGACGAAGGTGCAGAATTGCCACCTGGTGTTATGAAGATGGTTAAAGTTTATGTGGCAACACGCAAAACCCTTCAAGTGGGCGACAAGATGGCGGGTCGTCATGGTAATAAGGGTGTTATCTCACGTGTATCTCCAGTTGAGGATATGCCTTACCTTAAAGACGGTTCTACCGTTGATGTGGTACTTAACCCATTAGGTGTACCATCGCGTATGAACGTTGGTCAGGTGTTGGAAGTTCACTTAGGTTATGCTGCAAAAGGTTTGGGATATAAGATTGCAGCGATGCTAGATGAAAAGCGTACTGAAATGGTTCAAGAAATCAGAGACTTCCTAGATAAGGTTTATAATTCTTATGGAAAGCAAGAAGATTTAGCTTCGTTTACAGATGAAGAAATCATTGAGTTAGCCAACAACTTACGTGAAGGTGTGCCAATGGCAACTCCAGTATTTGATGGTATTAAGGAAGAAGACATTAAGTCTTTACTTAAATTAGCAGACTTACCTGAATCTGGTCAAGAGCAGTTATACGATGGCCGTACTGGTGAACCATTTGATCGTCACGTAACCGTCGGTTATATGCACATGTTGAAACTGAATCACTTAGTAGACGATAAGATGCATGCACGTTCAACAGGACCTTACTCGCTAGTAACACAACAACCACTGAGTGGTAAAGCACAGTTTGGTGGTCAGCGCTTCGGTGAGATGGAAGTTTGGGCATTAGAAGCTTATGGTGCAGCGCATACGTTGCGTGAAATGTTGACCGTAAAATCAGATGATGTTGCCGGTCGTGCGAAGATGTATAAGAGCATCGTCGACGGTGTTAATTTGACAGAATCAGTTATGCCAGAATCATTTAACGTATTGGTGAAAGAGATCCGTTCGTTAGGTATTGACGTTGAGCTAGAGCAACACTAATTAGGAGAATTCGATGAAAGATTTATTACAAATTTTAAAACAGCAAAATAAAGAACAAGATTTTGATGCGATTAGAGTTGGACTGGCTTCTCCTGAGAAGATTCGTTCATGGTCTTATGGTGAGGTTAAAAAACCTGAAACCATTAACTATCGTACTTTTAAGCCCGAAAGAGAGGGTTTATTCTGCGCCAAGATATTTGGCCCAATGAAAGACTTTGAGTGTTTGTGTGGTAAATACAAGCGCATGAAGTTCCGCAATGTAGTGTGTGAGAAATGTGGAGTTGAAGTAACCTTATCTAAAGTACGTCGTGAGCGTATGGGTCATATCGAATTAGCCGCACCAGTGGCACATATTTGGTACTTAAAATCTCTACCTTCACGTCTAGGTTTGTTAATGGACATGACGCTTAAAGACATTGAACGCGTACTTTATTTTGAAGCCTTCTTAGTGACTGATCCAGGTTCTACACCGTTGATACACAAGCAGTTATTAACAGAAGAGATGTATTTCGATGCATTAGACGAGTATGGTGATGATGAGTTTGAAGCGAAGATGGGTGCTGAAGCGATTCAAGATGTTTTAAAAGAAATGCAACTTGAAAAAGAAGCAGCTAACTTACGTGAAGACAGCCTTAATACCAAGTCTCAAACTAAACTTAAGAAATACAACAAACGCCTTAAATTAATTGACTCGCTCATTCAATCGGGTAATAAACCTGAGTGGATGGTGCTTAACGTATTACCAATTCTTCCACCTGATTTGAGACCTCTAGTACCACTCGATGGCGGTCGTTTTGCAACCTCAGATTTGAATGATTTATATCGTCGTGTGATCAACCGTAATAACCGTTTAGGACGCTTATTGGAATTAGATGCACCAGAAATTATCGTACGTAATGAAAAGCGTATGCTGCAAGAAGCAGTGGATTCATTGATTGATAACGGTCGTCGTGGCCGTGCAGTGATGGGTAACAACCGTCGCCCATTAAAATCAATTGCAGACATGATCAAAGGTAAGCAAGGTCGTTTCCGTCAAAACTTACTCGGTAAGCGAGTTGACTATTCAGGTCGTTCAGTAATTGTTTGTGGCCCATATCTTAAACTACACCAGTGTGGCTTACCAAAGAAAATGGCCCTAGAATTATTCAAGCCATTTATTTACAACCGTTTACAAGCAAGCGGTTTGGCTTCAACCATTAAAGCCGCTAAGAAAATGGTCGATTCTGAAATCCCAGAAGTATGGGATATCCTTGAAAGAGTGGTACATCAACATCCAGTATTGTTGAATCGTGCACCAACATTACACCGTTTAGGTATTCAGGCATTCGAACCATTATTAATCGAAGGTAAAGCAATTCAATTACATCCACTCGTTTGTGGCGCATTTAACGCGGACTTCGATGGTGACCAAATGGCGGTACACGTACCTTTATCTGAAGAAGCACAATTAGAAGCAAGAACACTGATGCTAGCATCTAACAACGTATTACACCTTGCTAGTGGTGAGCCGATTATCGTACCATCACAGGACGTTATTTTGGGCTTGTACTACATGACGCGTGATAAGATTAATCAAACCGGTGAAGGCATGATTTTTGTCAATGCTACTGAGGCACTTAATGCTTATGAGTCAGGTGCGGCCACGTTACATGCGAAAGTTAAACTACGTATTCAAGATTATGAAAAAATTGATGGTAAATATCAGCCAAGTACTAAGCGTATTGTTGACACCACAGTAGGTCGTGCAATTTTCTCAAGCATTTTGCCGGCGGGTTTATCGTTTGATTTAATCAACGAAGCCATTACCAAAAAAGTAGTGTCTAACTTGATACACGTTTGTTACCGTTCTCAAGAGTTAAAGGACACGGTGATTTTCGCTGACCAAATGATGTATATGGGTTTCAAATACTCAACTAAGTCAGGTATTTCATTCTGTTCAAACGACATGACCATTCCAGATACTAAAGCGGGCATGATCGAATCAGCTGAAGCGCAAGTTAAAGATGTACAGAAACAGTACGCACAGGGTGTGGTTACTGATGGTGAGCGTTATAATAAAGTGATTGATATTTGGTCTCGTACTTCTGAAACCGTAGCGAAAGCGATGATGGATGAAATCGGTTTTGAAGATTTCACTAATGCCGATGGCAAAACTGAAAAGCTACCATCGTTCAACTCAGTTTATATGATGGCTGATTCAGGCGCGAGGGGTTCTCCTGCACAGATGCGACAGTTAGCAGGTATGCGTGGTCTAATGGCTAAACCAGATGGATCAATTATTGAAACACCGATTACTTCAAACTTCCGTGAAGGATTGAATAACATGCAATACTTTATTTCAACCCATGGAGCACGTAAAGGCTTGGCTGACACAGCACTTAAAACAGCTAACTCAGGTTACCTAACACGTCGTTTGGTGGATGTTGGCCAAGATTTAGTTGTTACTGAGGTGGATTGTGGTACTGAAAATGGCCTCCTGAAGAAAGCAGTGATTGAAGGCGGTAATATTGTACAAACAATCGGTGCTGCGGTATTGGGTCGTGTGACGGCTGAAGAGGTATTGATGCCAGAATCAACAGACGTATTCTTAGAAAAAGGTCGCTTGATCTCTTTGGATGATTCGGACAAGATTAATGAATTAGGTGTTGAGTCTATCAAGGTACGCTCTACCATTACTTGTGACATTCGCTACGGTGTGTGTGCGTCTTGTTATGGTAATGATATGGCACGTGGTCATAAGATTGGCGTGGGTGAAGCAGTTGGTGTTATTGCAGCACAATCCATTGGTGAGCCAGGCACACAGTTAACTATGCGTACTTTCCATATTGGTGGTGCAGCGAGTGCATCAACCGCAGTGAGTAGTATTAACATTAACACTGATGGCGTTGCTCATCTCGAGGGCATGAAGTCTATTACTAACGCCAATGGCGACTTAGTGGTTATTTCTCGTTCTTCAGAAGTGACTATTCGTAATAAAAAAGGTCAAGAGGTAGAGCGTTATAAGATTCCTTATGGTGCGATTGTACATGTTCAGGATGGTGGTGAAGTTAAAGCCAAAGATAAGATTGCTGACTGGGATCCACATACGCATCCAATTATCTCTGAGCAAGCTGGTCGTGTTATCTTTGTCGATTTCGTTGAAGGCGTAACAGTGATTAAGAATACAGACCCATTAACTGGTTTAAACTTCTTTGAGATGATTGATGAAGCTGAAAGATCAGCGGCAGCAAAAGGCCTCAAGCCGTTAATCAAAATGGTAGATGAAAAAGATTCAGACACCATGTTATCAACACACTATTTACCATCTGACGTGAAGATTCATTTAGTAGACAACCAAGTAATCTCGGCTGGTGAGGTACTGGCCAAGATTCCTAAAGATCTTTCTAAGACCAGTGATATTACTGGAGGTTTACCACGCGTTGCTGACTTATTCGAAGCACGTAAGGCTAAAGACCATTCAATCTTAGCAGAAGCAGCCGGTGTGATTAGTTTTGGTAGTCCTACCAAAAGTAAAGATCGCTTGATTATTACTTCTGAGGATGGTGAAGCGATTGAAATGATGATTCATAAATGGCGTCAAATCAATGTCTTCGATGGTGAAACCGTTGAAAAGGGTGATATTGTTTCCGATGGTCCATCTAATCCGCATGATATCTTGCGTCTATTAGGTGTAGAGGCTCTAGCCAACTACGTAGTTAGAGAAGTACAAAACGTTTACCGTTTACAAGGTGTAAATATTTCAGATAAGCACATTGAAGTAATCGTGAAACAAATGCTACGTAAGGTTGAAGTTCTTGATACGGGTGATTCATCATTTGTTAATGGTGAAACAGCTGAGTATGCACGAGTAATTGAAACTAATAAGCAACTGAAAGCACAAGGTAAAGATCTAGTTGTTTACCAAAGACTGCTGATGGGTATTACCAAAGCATCATTAGCAACTGAGTCGTTTATTTCCGCAGCGTCGTTCCAAGAGACAACGCGCGTACTGACAGAGGCTTCAACCACAGGCCGTGTTGATCCATTACTAGGTCTGAAGGAAAACGTGATTGTTGGTCGTTTAATCCCGGCAGGTACAGGTTTTACACACCATCAAGAGAAAAGAGCTCGTCGTGCGAAAAACATCATGCAAACAGCAGATGCCGAAGCGGCACTTTCAGCTCAACTAAGCGAAGCAGAAGCAGAAGCAGAAGCTGAGACACAAGCTGAAGAGTAGTTATACTTTTAGTTAAGAAAAGAAAAAACCGTACTAATGTAAGTTAGTACGGTTTTTTTATGTTCTGTGGTTTAAAATGCGCTTATGAATAAAGCGAGTTTTGAACAACATGTGGCAGATGGGTATAACCATATCCCGGTTTTTAAAGCCGTTGCACTCGATACTGACACAGCATTGGGTCTTTATTTAAAATTAGCCAATAACCCTTATTCTTACCTATTTGAATCGGTGCAGGGCGGTGAAAAATGGGGTCGTTATTCAATGATTGGCCTGCATGCGCAAACCGTGATTAAAGTATTTGATTATGAAGTACGTATTGAAAAAGATGACCAATTACTTGAGTCAATTCAGGTAGAAGATCCTCTAGCTTGGATTGAGGAGTATCTGCAACAATACAAGGTACCACAGCTGGATGAACTGCCAGATTTTAATGGCGGTTTGGTGGGTTATTTTGGCTACGAGATCATTCGTTATATCGAGCCAAGATTATCTACAATCAATAAGCAAGATGAACTCGGAGTTGCTGATATCTTATTAATGCTATCGAATGATTTGGTGGTATTTGATAACCTATTAAATCAAGCATTTATCATTACTCATATTGATCCAAGCAAGCAAAGTTATGAAGATGCCTTGGGTCGATTAGATGGAATATCTGTGCAAATCGGTCAACCTTTGACGACATCAGCGTATCAGTCAGATAATATTACTGAGCAAGATTTTACTTCGAGCTTTGGTGAAGACAACTACAAGACAGCCGTTAAAGATATCCAGAAGTATATCATCGCCGGTGATGTCATGCAGGTCGTACCTTCACAACGTCTTAGCACTAAATTTAGTGCGCCACCGGTTGAATTGTATCGTCAACTCAGGCGCCTTAATCCATCGCCTTACATGTATTATCTTAATTTAGGAGATACATTTATCGTTGGTTCTTCCCCCGAAATTCTCACCCGTGTCGATGGGGATAGACGCGCAACAGTACGTCCGATAGCAGGTACTCGCTCTCGTGGTAAAACTGAAAAAGAAGACTTGGCTTTGGAATTAGATCTGCTGGCTGACGAAAAGGAAATTGCCGAACATCTTATGCTTATCGACCTCGGTCGTAATGATCTCGGCCGTATTGCTAAAACTGGTACGGTTGAGCTAACCGATAAAATGTTTGTTGAGCGTTATTCACACGTGATGCATATTGTTTCCAATGTCGAGTGCGAGCTACAAGATAACATGAGTGCCATGGATGTTCTCAAGGCAACTTTCCCTGCGGGTACACTGAGCGGTGCGCCAAAAGTACGTGCCATGGAAATTATTGATGAAATAGAGCCACTTAAACGTAATATTTATTCAGGTGCGATTGGTTATTTGTCTTGGCACGGGTGTATGGATATGGCTATTGCCATTCGTACTGCAGTGATTAAAGACGAAA
>JYMV01045850.1_pt1 | contig 10764 bp, 6 predicted proteins | sample 338911 | NCBI WGS metagenome assembly JYMV01 (sample SAMN03354496, study PRJNA234377) | hydrothermal vent metagenome | biome: Deep sea; feature: Hydrothermal plumes at the Eastern Lau Spreading Center, Western Pacific Ocean; material: Seawater | place: Tonga | collected 2009 | depth 2000 m m
TGATTTTATTCGTTGGTCAAAAGACAATGGTATTCCTGTAGGTCCTGGTCGTGGCTCTGGTGCGGGCTCTTTGGTGGCTTATGCGTTAGGCATTACCAATGTTGATCCAATCAAGCATGAGTTATTATTTGAGCGTTTTCTAAACCCTGAACGTGTTTCAATGCCAGATTTTGATATTGATTTTTGCACCGATCGTCGTGATGAAGTGATTGAATATGTCTCTAAGAAGTATGGCGCTGAAAAAGTATCACAGATTATTACTTACGGCACCATGGCAGCTAAAGGTGTTGTGCGCGACGTAGGACGTGTTTTAGGCCATCCTTACGGTTTTAGTGACCGGATATCTAAGTCTATCCCTAACGACCTTAAAATCAATCTTTCAAGAGCGCTGGGTTATTTCAACGAAGGTGACTCACAAGAGAATAAAGACAAGTGGTATTCTGAAGAATTGAAAAATCGATATGACTCTGAAGAAAGTGTCACCACTTTGATTGATTTATCGGTTTAGTGCGTAATGTTGGTACGCACGCTGGTGGTGTACTCATTGCACCAAGTAAGATTAGTGATTTTTGCCCGATTTATAAAGGTCCTAACGAATCGGATGGCGTGGTTTCACAATTTGACATGAAAGATGTTGAAGCTATGGGTTTGGTGAAGTTTGATTTCTTGGGTTTGTCTAACCTTACCGTGATTGATAAAACTGTAAAACTTATTTTTGCCAAAGGTTTGAGTGATGAGTTAATTGATTTAGACACCTTGTCTTTGGACGATAAAGGCGTGTATGAGCTATTACAGCGCTGTGATACTACCGGTATTTTCCAGCTTGAATCAGATGGTATGCGTGGTTATTTGAAAAAACTCCAGGCTGATTCATTTGAAGATATTGTGGCGATGCTGGCCTTATACCGACCAGGACCACTCGGTGCTGGTATGGTCGATGACTACATTAACGTGAAGCACGGCACGCAAAAGGTGAAATACCCACACCCAATGTTAGAAGAGATTCTTAAGCCAACCAATGGTGTATTTTTATACCAAGAGCAAGTAATGAAGTCTGCTCAAGTTATGGCAGGTTATTCCCTCGGTGGTGCCGATTTATTACGCCGTGCGATGGGTAAAAAAATCGCCGCAGAAATGGATGCACAGCGCGATGTGTTCGTCAAAGGTGCGGCTGAGCGTGATATTGATGTCAAAAAAGCCAATGAAATTTTTGATTTAATTGATAAGTTCTCAGGTTATGGGTTTAACAAATCACACTCGGTGGCTTATGCTTATATTTCTTATCAAACTGCTTGGTTAAAAGCGCATTATCCTGCTGCTTTTATGGCGTCGGTACTTTCAGGCATGATGGATGATACGGACCGAATTGCTTTTACTGTGAAGGAGGTGCAAGCCATGGGCTTGACTGTTGATGGCCCGAGTGTTAACGCCTCTTACCATCAGTTTAGTATTCGAGATGAAAAAATCATTACTTATGGTTTGGGTGCGATCAAGGGTGTGGGTGAAGCTTTGGTTGAAGTCTTAGTGGATGAGCGAGAAGCGAATGGCGATTACCAAGATTTGTTTGATTTTTGTTCGCGTATTGAGCGTCGATCTTTAAATAAGCGCGCCGTTGAGGCTTTGATTTATAGTGGTGCTTTAGATGGTTTTGGTGTTAATCGCGCCAGTTTGATTAAAACCTATCCAAGTGCAATGAAACAAGCAGAGCAACGACAAAATGACCAATCTAGTGGGCAAAGTGGCTTATTTGCAAATGAGCAAGTGCACAACGAGTATGAGGTTCATTATTTACCAGCCTCAAGTTTTTCATTTAGAGAAACTCTGCAGTTTGAAAAAATGGTGATGGGTTATTATTTTTACAACCATCCGACCGATGAATACAAAGCTGATTTAAAGCATATTTCTGCTACCCTGTTTAGTTTTTAGAAATAATAAAGAAGCACGAGTATTGGCACTCATTTCAGAACTACGTTATCGCTCTACTAGAAGTGGTACACAGATGGCATTGATCAACGTTGAAGATAGTACAACCTTATTAAATGCAGTGGTGTTTTCCAAGGTGTTAGGGTCGGTTAGTGAAGCGCTAGTAGCAGACACAGTGGTGGTGCTTTCTGGCAAGATTAATAAAGATTATCGTGATGAATGGCAACTGGTGGTTGACAAGGTAGAAGGTGTTGATGCGGTTAAAGAAAAGTATGCCAGAAGTTTTGAGATTTCACTTAACCATAAACATCAAACACTGTTCGAGCCGCTTTCAGCGCTGTTAAAACAAAACCCAGGTCAGTGCCCGGTTAGGTTTCGTTATCAAGTAGACAATGCCCAGGGCAATGCTATTACTCGGGATTATTTTATAAAGCCAGATCAGCAGTTGATAGATTCAGTTGATGCATTGTTAGGCGATCATGTGAGTCAAATTAATTACGTTTAAAGGTCTGAGCATTGTCGCCTATAGTAGCGCGCATGGTCTTTTCTGTATTCGTTAATGCTAATTTCACCCCCCAATTTAATACTTATTTGACCTGAGCAATTAGTGTTGATTGATTTTATTTTATTGGCTTTGTATCGATTAGTCACTTGTTTAGCAGGGTGGTTAAATCGGTTTTGATAGCCACTTGATACAATCACTATTGAGGGTGAGACCGCATCAAGAAAGCCTTGTGTAGAAGAGGTTTTACTACCGTGATGGGGCGAGATTAAAATATCGCTATTGAGTTTTTCTTGTTGATGTTTCACCAATTGTTTTTCGGCTTTTTTCTCAATATCAGCACTCATCAGCACTGAAAACTGATCGGTAGAAACTTTTAGAACACATGAGGCGTTGTTACCCTTTAAGCGCGTATTTTTAGTAGGACTTAATATCTCGAACAGTACACCGTCCCAGCGCCATTGTTGCCCAGCGTAACAAAGGGATGACTGTCGGGTGATTTTGTTAGGTACTGAAGTTAGTATTTCTTTGACTTTAATTGCTTGCAGTACATCAGTTAGACCACCGATATGGTCGTTGTCTGCATGTGAAATAATGATTTTATCTAAGCTGCTAATTTGCTTAGCCTTGAGAAAGGGGTTAACAACACTTTCTCCTAAGTTAAAGCCGGAGGGATATCGAGCACCGGTATCAAATAATAGCGTGTGGTTTTGTGTTTGCACCACATGTGAAATTCCCTGCCCCACATCAAGGATGGTGATTAAAACTGTATTTTGTGCAATTTTTTCATTTGGTACAAACAGCATTAAAGCCAATATTGGCACCGATAACAGTCGTAGTTTTAAGTCTTTAGGTGAAAGTGCAATAAACATAGCCAATACAAACAGTATCAGGTCGAGTGTTTGTGTTTGAGTGTAATGCCATTGGTTAAACTCAAACTGCTGTAATAAGCCTAGAAAATAGCTAAGCCCAGCCAAAGCTTGATTGGCCACTGCGAAGCTTAATTCAGCCGGATATGACAAACCAATAAGTACCAATAGTGCACCGATTAAAGACAATGGTGTGACAATAAAACTAAAGACAGGAATGGCAACTAGATTGGCAATCGGTGAGAGTAAAGAGCCTGAGGCGAAAAACCAAGCAATTAAAGGTAGTGTAGCGACACTAATTAGCAGTTGTATATAAAGCAGTCGGTACAACCAAGATTTATCTTGATGTTGTTTAACACCATAGATAATAACCCCAACCACGTAAAACGACAGCCAAAAACCAACACTGAAAATACTCAGTGGATTATTGGCTAATACCAAAATAAGTGCCAAGCCATAGAGTTGCCAGACATTGTGATGGCGTCGTAGAATCAAGCTGACAAAAACCACACCAGCCATAATAAAAGCACGACCTGTTGGAATAGAAAATCCTGCAATCAATGCATACAAAAAAGCCGATAGCAATCCAAAATAGGCGGCCAATACTTGGGCTGGAATCTGATGACAGCAACGTTGACAACGACGCCATAAAAATTGTACTAATAAAAACACAAAGCCGGAAATCAAACCAATGTGTAGCCCGGAGATAACACTTAAGTGTGTGGTATTAGTGTCTTTAAACAACTCCCAATGTGATTCTTTAATAAAGGATCGGTCACCAATAATCAATGCATTAACCACACCACCAAAATCTAATACCTGTAAGAATGGCTGTAATGAATAACGAAGATCTTGTCTAAATTGATCCATTGAATTGGTTTGATTAACTTGAATTAGTTGATTAGATTTTGAAGACTTGACATAGCCCGTTGCACCCATCTGTTTGTAAAACAACCATTGCTCGTAATCAAATCCACCTAAATTCTGGTAGCCATTGTTGCGTTTAAGTTTGAGTTGTAATTGCCAAGCATCACCCGTTTGCAAATCAGGGCGATTTTTGCCATACCAAGAGAGTTTAAGTCGGCTTTTAAAGGGGGAGTTAGCGTAAAAAATAAATTTGGTTTTATCGGTAGATGCTTCGGGTAAATCTGCAATTACACCGGTAACAAGTATCGATTGATTGAGGTAAATATCATCTACATGGGTGTTTAAATTTTGAGCAGAAAACCAGCCCATCCAAGCAAAACCCAGTAAAAAAATCAAACCATTGATTGCCAGTAGTTTGTGGCGCATAAACAGCGCTAAAATCACCAAAAATCCACATAAGATTACACTCCATTCATTATTTGATATTTCGAGTGTATTTTTGAACGAAAATACACTGATACCGAGTAGAAAATTTAGGGCGTAAATTAGCATAAAAATTGACAGTAAAATTAGATGATGACTGGGTAAAATAATTACTAGTTCATGATAGTCTAATATTTCGTGAAACACTTGATTTAATGCGTGGAACATCAAAAGTTATCCCCTTATGGGTTGTTGGTGATGTAAATGAATGTTTTCTAATATAAACATTTACAATAAATTTTTATAAGTTATTGATATTTAATTAAAAAAATAAATTGTTTAATTTCTATTCAAAACCATAGAAAACCGCAATATATCGGTGTTTTTCATGGATTTTAATAAGATATTAACAGAGTTATCCACAGTTTTGTGAGTAACTCTATTGAGTGTTGATTTAACAAGGTTTTTTGTTATTTATAAAAACTTTTTTCGACCCAGCTTTTGTTTACTGTTTTTTTCCAGTTTTATACTGTTTTTTTGATCAATAAAAACTACGGCATTTTCATCACTTTTAAAGCCTAAATCAGTACTTGAAACGTCATTTAAAATAATGGCATCACAACCCTTGTTTTTAAGCTTATTTTGGGCATTTTCAAGTAAATTTTGTGTCTCTGCAGCAAAACCAATGCAAATGGGTTTTTGCGGTAATTGACAAACGTCTTTCAAAATATCTTTGGTTGGTGTGAGCTCTATTGTGAGTACTTGATCAGACTTCTTAATTTTTTGATTTTTTGGATTTTTTACCGAATAATCACTCACCGCTGCACAGGCAATAAAGATATCTTGATCTTTGATATTTTCCATCACTGATTGATGCATCTTCTCAGCACTGATAGCGAATATTTTCTTAGAAGGCTCACTGATTGGGGTGGAGATATTGCCAAGGATTAATGTCACTTGTGCGCCAGCCTCAATGCAAGCATCTGCTAAGGCCATACCCATCTTGCCACTGGAATGATTGGACAGATAGCGAACAGGGTCAATCGCTTCAATGGTGGCACCTAAAGTGATTAGCACTTTTTTACCACTCATCTTAGTAGATTGAAACATTGAGCCTACTTGCTTAGCGATTTCAGCTGATTCAGCCAGTCGTCCTTCACCAATATCACCACAAGCTTGCACCCCGTGCTCAGGATCAATGATTTGAATGCCACGCTGTGTAAGTGTGGTCAAGTTGTCTTGAACGCCATTAGAAACGTACATTTGTTGATTCATTGCCGGTGCAATTAAAACTGGGCAATCGCTGGCTAAAATCACACTACTGAGTAAATCACAAGCTTTGCCTGCGGTTAGATTGGCGATGGTATTAGCGCTAGCCGGCGCAATTAATAGTGCATCCGCCCATTTGGCTAATTCAATGTGCCCCATGGACAGCTCGGCTTCTTTATCCCATAAATTATCATGGACTTTGTTTTTAGAGGTGGCTTGCAAAGACAGTTCGGTAATAAATTGCGCACCACCCTGGGTTAAGATAACACGCACTTCGGCACCTAAATCTTGCAGACGACGCACAATATCGGGCGCTTTGTAAGCGGAAATTGAGCCACTAACGCCAAGAACAATACGTTTGTTGGTTAAGCTGCTCATGTTTTTATATTAGCGGTTATGCGGATATCATCTCCCACCATTCTGATGTCGCTAAGCTGAAGTTGGATTTTATCTGCCATGGCACTTAGTGCCAAAGTTGCCATTGAATTGGCGTGACTACCCATGAGTATTGGTGCGGTATAAATGATAAATTCATCAATCAAATGCGACTCAACCATTGCTCCAATTAAGTTAGGTCCGGCTTCAAGTAGAACGGTATTAATACCTTGGTCACCTAATTGTTTGAGTGCGTCGGTTAAATCGAGTTTGCCATTTTCAAGTGTTTTACCGTTGTTTGGATCGAGAATTAAAGTTGGCGCATCGTCTGAAAAAATATTAAGTGTTTTATCTGTGATTTGTTGTCGGCTGTCAATCACCACTCTTAAAGGCGATACAGTTGATGCATCAAGCCGTACAGTCATGGATGGGTTATCAGACAAGATAGTACCAGATCCGGTCATGAGAGCTTGATGTTTGGCGCGCAAATGTTGCACATCTGTTCTAGCAGCTTCACCCGTAATCCATTGGCTTTCACCTGAAGCCATGGCAGTTTTACCATCGAGACTCATGGCAATTTTGCAAGTGACAAAAGGCAGCCCAGTTTGCATGCGTTTAATAAAGCCACGATTAAGCATCAAGGCCTCGTTTTCTAATAAGCCAACATTCACTTGAATATTGGCAGCTTCTAACAGTGCCAGACCTTGACCACTAACCAAAGGGTTTGGGTCGAGTGTGGCAATAACCACACGTTGAACACTAGCATTAATAATGGCTTGTGCACAAGGTGGTGTTTTACCTTGGTGCGAACAGGGTTCTAAAGTCACATAAAGTGTTGTACCATTGGCCCGGTGATTGATTTGTTCTAAAGCGTTTATTTCTGCATGCGCCTCACCAAAGGTTTTATGGTAGCCTTTGGCTATGATTTGATCATCTTTAACAACCACACAACCCACCATAGGATTGGCTTTAACGCCATCTCTACCTTGCCTAGCAAGTTTAAGTGCAAGCGACATGTAATGTGAGTCATTTTTTGAAAAAGTTGCCACGATATTTCAGATATAATTGCTTAAATTTTTTAAATAAGTTTAATCCCATTTTACCCAGGAGAAACAACGTGGATGAGAAGAAAAAACAAGCCCTAAAAGCAGCACTTGCACAGATTGATAAGCAATTTGGTAAAGGCTCAGTCATGTATTTAGGCGATGATCAGGCTCAAGCAGGTATTGAAGCGGTTTCTACGGGTAGTTTAAGTTTGGATATTGCACTTGGTATCGGTGGTTTACCACGTGGCCGTGTGGTTGAAATTTACGGTCCTGAGTCTTCGGGCAAAACAACATTAACCTTGCACGTCATTGCTGAGATGCAAAAGTTAGGTGGCACAGCAGCCTTTATTGATGCTGAACATGCACTAGATCCACAATACGCCAGACGACTCGGTGTTAATACCGATGACTTGCTAATTTCTCAGCCAGATACCGGCGAGCAAGCCTTAGAAATTACGGATATGTTAGTGCGTTCAGGTGGTGTGGATATTGTAGTGATTGATTCAGTCGCTGCACTCACGCCAAAAGCAGAAATTGAAGGTGAAATGGGCGCTTCACACATGGGTTTACAAGCCAGATTAATGTCACAAGCATTAAGAAAATTAACCTCAAACATTAAAAAAACCAACACCATGGTGATCTTTATTAACCAATTACGTATGAAGATTGGCGTCATGTTTGGCAACCCCGAAACCACAACGGGCGGTAATGCACTGAAATTCTACGCCTCAGTGCGTTTGGATATTCGCCGTATTGGTGCAATTAAGAAGGGTGATGAAATTTTAGGTAATGAGACGCGCGTTAAAGTATTGAAAAACAAAGTTGCACCTCCATTTAAACAAGCTGAATTCCAAATTTTGTATAACCAAGGTATTTCACGTGAAAGTGAAATCATTGATTTGGGTGTTAAGTTAGGTTTTGTTGAAAAAGCCGGTGCTTGGTATAGTGTTGAAGGCGAACGTATTGGCCAAGGCAAAGACAATTCTAGAGATTATTTGATAGAAAATACTAAGTTAAGTCAAAGTATTGAGGCTAAAATTCGCGAAAAGTTAATGAGTGACGGTGACGACGCCAAGTAAAGAAAAATGTTACGCTGCTGCGATGCAGATGTTGGTTAGACGCGAACATTCTGTTGTTGAACTTACACAAAAATTAACCAATAAAGATTTTGATCGTGCTGATATTGAACAAGCACTTGATTTATTGATTGAGCAAAATTATCAAAGTGATGAGCGTTTTGCTGCTGAGTTTATTCAAATGCGCTTTAACCAAGGCAAAGGGCCAATCAAAATATCTGTTGATCTTAAGCAGCGTGGTATCAGTCATTTTGATTTATCGATGTATGATTTTTACGCTTTGGCTCAACAAATTAGAGTGACTAAATATGGAGATGAAATCCCTAGTGACTACAAAGAGCAAGCCAAACAAAAACGATTTTTACAATCCAGAGGCTTTGATTTTGAACAAATCAACCAAGCGTTGAATAAAATATTTACCCTGCATTCTCCACTTTACATCAAATATCCAAACGGTGAAACACGCGTGATTGAGGAAATTTTCCAACATTCAAAAGGTGTTTTGTATTTTGAACTATTTTGGGAAAAGGATCCTAAGTATAGTATTCATTTGATTGAAGGCGAGATTACAGGCGATGGTCCATGGCGAGTAGGTGAGTGCAGTTTTCATGTGCTTGGGTGTAATCATACTCACCCACAAATGTGCGAAATGCATTCATTTTGGCAGCAAGAGCTCTTACAAAGACCTGAACAGTTTAGAGCCAATGATGTGGTAAAGATTGCTCTAGAAAAAGGTGCAATTTTGCCCGATGACTATCCTATCAATGATGCACGGTACCGCTAGACAAACACAAGCATACGATTTTAAAACCCGAGACATTAAGGTTTTAAAAAAGTTATTGCCTTACCTGCTGAAGATGCGCACTCGCGTGATTTGGGCGACGTTATTCTTAATTGCTGCTAAGTTAGCTAATGTAGCAGTACCTGTTGTTTTAAAAGAAATTGTTGATTCATTAGATCAAACCAATGTACTAATGATTTTGCCATTAGGCATGTTGTTTGCTTACGGTGCGCTTCGATTGGCAAGCTCGTTATTTAATGAGCTTAGGGATGCGATTTTTGCCAAGGTTCGTTATCACGCCATGCATCTAATTGCACTCGGCGTGTTTAAACATTTACACACGCTAGATTTGTCTTTCCACCTCGATAGACGCATTGGCGGTATTACCCGCGATATTGATAGAGGCACACAAAGTGTATCAACTTTATTGTCTATTTTCGTGTTTAACATCATCCCGTCGTTCTTTGAAATTTGCTTAGTGATTGGGCTTTTATGGATAAATTATGATTCCTTTTTTGCGTTGATTTCTCTTTTGACTGTTGTATTCTATATTGCGTTAACCTTAGCTATTACCACTTGGCGCATGAAGTATCGTTATCAAATGAACGACATGCAGTCCGAAGCCAATACCAATGCAGTGGATAGCCTGATTAACTACGAAACAGTTAAATACTTCAACCGTGAAGACTTTGAAGTGAATCGTTATGACAATACCATGGCACGCTGGGAAGATGTTGCTACTAAAAGTTTTACTTCAATGACAGCACTTAATTTTATTCAAGGTGCGGTGATCGCCCTTGGTGTGACCGTTATTTTGATTACGGCAGCGCAAGGTGTGGTGGATCAAAACCTTAGTCTAGGTGATATGATTATGATTCAGGCCTTACTGTTACAATTGTTTATGCCATTGGGTAGTTTGGGTATTGTTTATCGACAAATTAAACACAATTTTATCGACATGAATAACATGTTTGATTTGCTTGACCAAACCCCAAAAGTAAGTAATGAGCAGGGCGCACCTGTACTCAAAGTGACGCAAGGCAGGGTCGAATTTAACCAAGTGTCGTTTGCCTATCCAGGAAAAAATAAAGTTTTAAAAGACATTAGCTTTACTATTGAGCCGGGGCAAAAAATTGCCATTGTGGGGCAATCTGGCTCTGGTAAATCAACTCTAGCGAAATTGTTGTTTCGTTTTTATGATGTGAGTTCTGGTTCAATTTTGATCGATGGACAGGATATTAAAACCCATCAACAGCATTCGGTACAAACTGCCATTGGTGTGGTGCCACAAGACACAGTTATGTTTAATGAGAGCATTTATTACAACATTGCTTATGGCAAGCAAGATGCCAGCATGGAAGAAGTAAAGCAAGTCGCTAAATTAAGCTTTATTGATGAGTTTATTGATCAACTACCACAAGGGTATGACACACTAGTAGGTGAGCGCGGACTCAAGCTTTCAGGCGGTGAGAAACAACGGTTGGCCATTGCCAGAGTGTTGTTAAAAAATCCACCCATTTTGATTTTTGATGAAGCCACCTCAGCGCTAGATTCGTATTCTGAAAAAATGGTACAAAAAGCATTGAACGGCTTCTCAGATCAACACACAACCTTTATGATTGCGCATCGCCTA
>JYMV01038716.1_pt1 | contig 10761 bp, 10 predicted proteins | sample 338911 | NCBI WGS metagenome assembly JYMV01 (sample SAMN03354496, study PRJNA234377) | hydrothermal vent metagenome | biome: Deep sea; feature: Hydrothermal plumes at the Eastern Lau Spreading Center, Western Pacific Ocean; material: Seawater | place: Tonga | collected 2009 | depth 2000 m m
TAACTGCGACAGATACAAGTATCAAGTATATGCAGCAACAAATTGACGATGAACCAATAACTAATGACGGTGTTAATTACACTGGCGATCAAATGACAATAATCGGTACATTTACCCCAGCCGAGGAAACAACGATTGATAGTTTTGTGTTAGGTGGTCAGCTTGCATTCGCTAAAGAAGCAAAGCTAAGTGATGTTAGAATAAAAACGGTACAGTTGATAAGCGCTGGTTTCACGCATTTATCCATGTCATTCCCATTGGTTTTGGATAATCGCAGCAATTATATTGGTATTCAAGTATTCGGTGGATTTCCATATAAAATACAAAACAGTGATCAAGATGGTGTGTTAGCCATTGCAGATCAAGCGGCTTATGACTTATTTGTTAATGATGGTTTATCACGTTACAGATACATAAAAGATGAAGAGAGTGAATTGATAATTGATATTCGCGATGCAACGACAATTACAGCCGTAAACGCGATTGTAGATGGCAGGGCTTAACTGTGAAAACAAATCCCAAGGCAGGTGATCACTGGGTTATTAGTGATATATCAGGTTTTAAATACCCGGCTTCTGAAATGATGAAGTTGACCGGGGATCAAGCTGGGCTTTTGGTTCATAGGTCTGAATGGAATCCAGCGCACCCCCAGTTAAAAATACGTCCTAGAAAGGACGACCAAACAGTAAAAAACGTTAGGTTACGACCTGTTGACTTATTCCCTGACCAAATAACACAGGACGATTTATAAATGGCTACTAGCGGAACTATAACTTATACAATGCCGACCGTTGATGTCGTAACAAAAGCATTTTCAAAGCTTGGCGTTAAGATAGGCGAGCAAGAACTAGAACCACACGAATTTCAAGACGGTATTGACAGCCTTAATTTGTTAATTAAAAACTGGGCAGCACAGGGCTTGCACTTATGGACTAAAGACGAAGCTGTCTTGTTCTTAGATGCTGGCAAAAGTGATTACCTTGTTGGCGCTACTGGTGATGAAGCTTGTCAATTAGATGATTTTATCGGAACAACAACATTATTAGCTAAAGTTTCCACAGATACAGTATTCCAATTAGTTTCCACTGCCGGTATGGTCGCTGGTGATAGTGTAGGCATAGAGTTAGATAATAATACACGCCACTGGACAACGATATTAACTGTTGATAGTTCAATTCAAATTACGCTTACAGCAGGTATACCGTCAGCGTCTAAATTAGGCAGTACGGCTTTCACGTTTACCACTTTAGTATCAAGGCCACAAAGAATATTGTCATTTAGAAGAAAAACCTTTGCCAATGATAATGAAATACCTGTTATTACATGGAGTAGAGAGGAATATTTTAACCAGATAAATAAATCATCGAAAGGTACTGTTGTAAATGCGTATTACTCACCACAACTAAATAATGGCCGTGTTTATGTATGGCAAACTGCAAACAGTGTAAACGATTTTATACGGTACACTTTTGAAAGGCAGCTTGAGGATGTCACAACCGATACGGATAACTTAGACTTTCCTCAAGAATGGTTATTACCAATAATCTATAATTTAGCTGATATTTTAGCTGATGATTACGATGTGACACCCGCGAAGATGCAAAAAATAAACGCTAAAGCCGCATCCTTACTTGATGATATTTTAGGCTGGGATGAAGAAATGACCAGCTTATTCATTCAACCGGATTTTAACTGATGCCAAGAACTAATATACCAATACCAATTACATTCTATCAGTCCCCTAGCGCGCCGTTTTCGTCTCAAAGGTGCATTAATTGGATACCTGTTGTGGCTGAAGGTCCAGCACTTAACACGGCTATGCTAATGCAGCCTAGAGGAATAAAAGAGTTTACAAACACCTTGGTATCAAAGGGAAGGGGTAGCGAAAACCTGAACGGTGTTGCATTTTACATAAACGGTAATAGTTTAATATCGACCTCATCGACTGGCGCAATAACTAATCATGGGGCTATACCCGGTGTAGGTAGAGTGTCAACAGCAGTAAGTAAGAGGCATTTGGTCATAGTCATACCAGGTAATAGTGCTTATGTTTTTGATAACAAAACAAATACACTTTCTAAAATAACTGATCCAGACTTTATTACATCTGACACTGTTGTATTTAAAGATACATTTTTCGTATTTAGTGCGACAGGTGGTGAAGTGTTTTTTCATAGCGAACTAAACGATCCTTTAGATTTTGACGCCTTAGATTTTGGCGCATCAGAAATAAGCCCCGATCCTATTGTCGCGCTTCATGTCAACCATAACGAGTTATTTGTTTTAAACAGGGACACCATAGAGTTATTTCAAAACATCGGCGGCAGTGGTTTTGTTTTCCAAAGGATACAAGGGGCCAATATACAAAAAGGTTGCCATGCTAAACACTCGCTTTTACAATTTGACAATTCATTTTGTTTTGTTGGTGGTGATAAAAATGAACTTTCTTCTATATGGAAAGTCGTTGGCAGTGCAAGCGCGCAAAAGATCTCAACTGATGCGGTTGATGATTCTATACAGGAATTCACAAGAGAAGAGATAGAAAAATCATTTTCAATGACATACACAGAAAGGGGGCAAACCTTAGCCTTGTTTACGTTTGAATCTGTAAGGATACCTTCAAAAACATTTGTGTATAACGCTACAGCCTCCGCATTATCAGGTATGAAAGTGTGGTTTGAATTTCAATCAGGGTTTGAGGATAATAAATTCCAAGTTGCAACAATAATGAGTATTTACGGTAAGCTACTTGTTAGCGATTTGAATACTGGGCTTATTGGTGAGTTGGACAAAAAGACATTATCTTATTACGGCACTAATATATTTAGACATGCGGTAACACAGCCATTTAGTCAGGATGGGACGCCTTTATTTGTCGGTGAAGTAGAAGCGACCTTTGAGTCTGGCGTTGGATTAACTACTGGTAACGGATCAGTTCCAACCGTTAGAATGTCAATATCAGATAACGGCGGAAGGTCATTTTTTGGTAATTTTAAAAGAAAAATAGGCAGGATAGGCGAATACAATCATAGAACCATATGGAGGCAGCAAGGAAGAATCCCCGTATCAAGAATGATGAGCTTTACCGTGACTGATCCAGTTGATGCTAATTTTATGAAGTTAGCATCTAATGCAGAGGTTGGATCTAAGTAATGGCAAATAGATTAGTACCACCAAGGCGCGATCAGCCAATAACGAAAGATGGAATACTTGATCTTAGGACTGCTATATATTTAGAGGAAAACACAGCACAGACAAATGAGTCAACAGAATTAACAGAGGCGGATCCCGCATCTATCAGGCAGATAACAAATGTTAAAGGGTTGCTAAAAAGAATCGAAGAGTTAGAAAATACAACTTTAGCGGACAGTTCAGGGTTAGCGTTAAAATTGATAAAGGCGTTGATTGAAAGAATAGAGGAATTAGAGAACTCGATAACTCTTGACAATTCAAATATTGCGATAAAACTCTCTAAGAGTATAATTGAACGTGTGGAAGTGCTAGAGATTTCAGAGTTGGCCAGTGTCACCAGAAAGCATGAAGCGCAAGAGTTAATACCGAACTTTACTGATAACAGTATATTACGCAGAATTGAGCAGTTAGAAAACTCAATAACGCCAGCAGCAAACCCAGAATTACTAAAAAGAATTGAAAATCTAGAAAGTACCGAGATAAACACAGTTAATGGCGAAGTGCTAAAAAGAATCAAAGCTTTAGAAAATACACTAATAGGATAAATACAATGGCAGCAAAAAACGAAACATTAATAAACGGGGTTCAACTTACTGCTTCAGCGGTTGCGCTGTACACCTCACCAGTGAACGGCGCTGGTACTAGGGTTGTGGCATTTACTGCAACAAACTCTTCCGCAGGGACAGAAACATACACTTTACACGTTGTTCCTAGTGGTGGTAGTGCCGATTCCACCAACGTACTAGTTAAAGCTAAAAGCCTTATAGCTAACGAGGACGATGAGCCTGTAGCGATAATTAACCATTTGATCCCCCCAGGTGGTACAATAGAGGTATTAGCATCAACAACATTAACTATTGCAGTTCGTGCGAGTGGGATAGAATTTACATGATAAAAGTGGCGCTTACTAACGATATGATATTGGTTAGAAATATAATAACCAAGCCTGAAATATGGGAACATTCGGTGGAAGATTCGGTAAGTCTTAACGACTTTTACCCGGAAACAAGCGCCACAGCATATTGGCTAATATGCGAAGTTGAAAATGTTACTGTCGGTGTTATTTCGGTACATTACGAAAACAAAACATCTGTTAAGATACACCCTTGCTTACTAAGTGGTTATAGGTCGCACTCTAGGCGTATGATCATTGAGCTTTTCAAGTGGCTTGTTAAGATGGGCGGCGAGATGCAAAAGGTTAATATATCCATACCTAAAACTAGAAGGATAGTCTACAACCTTGCAAAAAACGTAGGGTTCAAGGATGAAGGTGTAAATAGAATGAGCTTTACCAAAAATGGTAAAACACACGATCAATGGCTTTTAGGTTTAACAAGAAAAGAGATAAGGGGAATGTTATGAGTTTTCTGGAAAGCGCAGTAAAAAAAGTGTTCGGCAGCACAAAAGGCGCTTTACTTGGACGGACCTTTGACGATTCAGCAGAAAAGGCAGCAGAAAAAGCAGCAAAAATACAAGCTGACGCAGCACAGGCAGGAATAACAGAGCAAGGGAGGCAATTCGACCTTACAAGGGAGGATTTGTCAAGGGCGGAGCAAGTGAACAGGGATGAACTATCACCATTTTCAACCGCTGGTGTTGATGCTCTTAATCGGCAACGGTCATTGCTAGGGTTTGGTGGTAAAGAAGATCAAGAAAAGGCGTTTGATTCTTTTGGAAACTCACCCGGTCAACAATTTTTACGTGATAGAGCTAGAAAGAATTTGTTAAGGAGTGCGAGTTCAGTTGGTGGTAACTTTGGCGGAAATGTGTTGACCGCATTAAATCAACAAGGCGTAGATCTTGCCGCTCAAGATTTTGGCAATGAATTTTCAAGGTTAAGCGATTTAAGACGCTCTGGTCAAGATGCTGCGACTAATATCGGTTCTGGCGCTATAAATACAGCGGCTAGGACGGGAAGTTTCGGACAAAGAAAGGCGGATAATATATCGAATTTATTACAGACACAAGGTCAGGCTCGCGCCTCTGGTATACTAGGCTCACAGCAAGCTAATGCCCAACAGTTTCAACAATTTTTAGAGCTTGGCACGGCCGCATTAAGTTAATTTATTTATTTTTAAGGTTTAATTATGTCTAACGGGTTAGTTACTGCAAACCAATTTCAATTAGTTCCTAATATGTCCGGCGCTATAGGTAGGGGTGTCGATCTACACCAAAAGCTACAGCAACCACAGATAAACCAATTAAGCCGAAGCGCGGCAGGTGGGGATCAGTCCTCATTATCTCGTTTAGCGGGTTTAGATCCAGAACGAGCAACGCAAATACAAAAGTTTAACTCTGGTCAATCTCAAAACTCTAAAGCTGAAGAGGAAAGTAGGATTGAATCCGTTATGCTTGGAGCATTACAAGCAAGCATATTACCTGACGATGAAAGCAAGTTAAGCTTTTTAAAAAATAGAAGATCTGAATTAGCAAGTAAAAATATAAAAACAGGTGATACAGATGAAATCATAGCCCTTTATGAGTCAGGTAACTCAAAACAAGCCAATGCGCTAATAGACGGAGCGGTTCAAATGGGTGTGCGCTTAGGAAAGATTAAACCATCACAAAAATTAAGTCCATTACAACAAAAAGTACAAGCCGAAGGTATAGAACCTAATAGTAAAGAAGGATTCGCAAGAGCTAAAGAATTAAACCAAAGGGCAGCAACAGATCCATCATTAAAGCCAACCGATCAACAGATATTAAAAAGCGCAAATGAAGGGCAACTAGCCGCCGCAGGTTTTGCCAATAGGGTAAATGCGGCAAATGCGAACCTTGACGAAATTGAATCAATAGAAGGATTCGATCCAACCTCAATACAGGCGGCTTTCTTTGGCGCTGTACCAGGTGGAAATATAGTGTTATCGGATGATCAGCAAAGATACTCGCAAGCTAAAAGGGATTTTATAACAGCGGTACTCCGTAAAGAGTCAGGCGCAGCCATTGGCAAGGACGAATTCATAAACGAAGATAAAAAATTCTTCCCTCAAGTTGGCGATAAACCAGGTGTGTTAAAGCAAAAAGCAGCGGGTAGAAAAAGAGCCTTTGAAAACCTTAAAAATCAGTCAAAGGGTGTTTTTAAAGTGCAATTTGATAACCCTCAAGTATTCACAGGTGACATTTCAGACATGTCAGATGAAGATATTAAAAAAGCGCTGGGGTTATAATGCCAACAAAATTCGAAATGCTAAAAGAGGCCAATAAAAGGGGCCTTTTGTCTGGTGACAAAAAAACACAATTTGATGAAGCAGTAAAGAGAGGGTTGATCCCTTCAGATAATAACGTCACAGCACAAGCAGCAAAACCAGAAATAAAAGAAGATCCCGGAATCCTATCAAGTATTGGGGAATTTTTTACCGGCTCAGAAAGGGAAACAGAAGCCACAAAAAATTTACCTGAAATAGGGCGGGGCGGCTTACTGTTCGGAGAGGATAAAGCAAGAGTAGCCGAGATCACACCCTCGCTACTTACTGCTACTGATCCGTTTGAAATGGGCGAGATACTAAGGAGTAACTTCAAAAATGTCGGGGTTACCCAGGATGAAAAAGGAAACTTTTTTGCAACTAATAACGAGACAGGCGCACAGGTTGTATTGAATAAGCCAGGAATAAGCAATATTGATATTATGCAAGGTCTTGGTATAGCGGCGGCATTTACACCCGCTGGTAGGTTGACAGGAGCCAAAAAGGTTGCAGCGGGAGCAGGTGCAACCAGTGCAGGTATTGAAGCATTGCAGGCTTTATCTGGTGGTGAGTTTGACGCATCCCAAGTTGCTATTGATACGGTGACAGCCGGCGTTTTAGATAAAGCTTTTGACGTTGCAAAAGCCACAGGTAGAAATATAAAAGACGTTTTACGCAAAGATGCAAATATCGACCCGGACAAATTATTGAAATCTTTTGAACCAAAGCGAACCAAAAGCAACCTCAGCAAGGACGAGTTGAAGCCATCAGAGACATTAAAGCAACAAATATCACAGGAAGACTTAACGCCTGAAGCATTAAACAGAATCAGACAAGCTGAGTCCCAAGGCGTACAACTAACAAGGGCGCAAGCTTCGCAAAAGTTCGCCCCATCAGAAGCGGAACAAACATTATTAAAATCTGTTTCCCCTGAAGGTGAACAGGCGCGATCCTTTGCAACTTCACAACAAGATCAGTTAAAGGAAGCGGCAACCAAGTTTACGGAAAAATTCGGTGGTTCATCTAGGTTTGCAGAGGCCACAGGGGAAACGGTAACAGATACCGCAAGAGGTAAAGGTGAGCTTGTACAAAATGTGTTACTTGAAAGAAAAGAGCTTGGTCGCAAAGAAGTTTCAGAGCTTTATACTTTAGCCGGTGATACAGCAGGTGAAGCCTTACCATTAAATAACCCGAGCATAGTTGAAATAGCTGACGACATAATAGTAAACAGGCCAATAACGCCAGAAGTTGAAAAGTCAATAAACACCGCTTTGGCTAAATTCGGGTTAATCGGGGATAGTGTGGAGCAATCGACTAGAAACAAATTTAAGGTTATGGACGGAGATCAGGCGATCACGATAACAGGCGATGTTACCCCACTAACCTTGAATAATGCGGAAGAATTCAGAAAGGCTTTGAACAAGGCTGTGGGCGCAGATCAAACAGGAAGCGCCAAAGCTGTTGTTAGTGAATTAGACAAGCAAATAGCGACAGTTATTGATCAGGGCGTAAAAGGCGGAAGAACAGACGCATTTAAAGAGGCTAGGGGTGCAGCAAGGGAGCAAATAGAAACCTTTGGAGCCAAGGATATAATAGAGGACTTGACGAGCTTCAAGAGAGGAACAAGCACACCAAAGGTTGATCCAGAAATAGTAATAAATAAAATAGTTAAAAGTCAGGGCGCTGTAACAAACATAAGAAAAATAAAGTCAATACTATTACAAAGCCCTACAGAACAAACCAAAACCGCATGGAAATCTATACAGTCTGAAATGGTTGGAGATATATTAGGTCAAGCCATAAACAAAGATACTCTGGAAATTTCAGGTTTTAGGTTGAACTCTGCTATGAAAAAAATAAAACCAGAGGCATTAATGGAGGTTTTAGGAAAAGAGGGGTTTAACGAACTAAAAACTCTCCAAAAAGTAATTGGTGATGCCACAATACCACCACCAGGAACAACAAACCCTAGCGGAACATTTAACAAATTTTTAAATATAACTGAAAGGCTGGGCAATTTCGCGGGTTTTGGACAATTCAATGTTGGTTCCTTAGTTGCTGAGACTGCGAGAAAAGGCAGAGATATAGCAGCAAGAAAGAAAACTCTGGACGGAATAGTTAACACTAAAATAAACAGACTTAAAAAAGATAGCCCGTCAATGAATAGGACGCAACTTACAAAGGCTGCGAAAACATTGGCGTTTTTAGAAATAAGAGAACTAGATAAAGAGGGTGATTAAATGACTTCACTGTTTGTAATGCCGAGGACCGATGTTGGTAGCGGAGTAAAACCGCCAGATGGCGCTAAACTTGAATTTTTTGAACTGGATGGCGCGACGAATAAAGACACGTATACAACGAAAGCCGCCACAGTTGCAAATTCAAATCCTGTAATAGCAAACGCCGTAGGCTTGTTTCAAGCTATTTATATAACTGGGGATTATTTAGTCACATTAACTGATAAAGACGATAATCAAATATTTGGTTTAGAGCCAATATTTGAATTTGCCACAGTTACCGACAACGCATTTGTTAGAAATATAGATACGCTAGCAATTGCGATAGCTAGTAATGATATTGCAGACGGTGACACCTTAAAAATAAAAGAAAGGGAGACAGACAAGGGAGGGGGCGGAGATTGGAGCGTTGTTCTAGCGTCCAGCGTGGTGATAGATGGGATATTCTTTGTGCAGTGCACTGGTATTGCTAGTCTAGCATTATCTATAAGGGATGTTAAAAACATAAACCAACTTGGTGGATTTGCAGACGGAACTACGGATATAGCAAGCTTAGTTAGCGCCGCAGCAGCCAAAGGTAATATTAACCAGTTAGATTTTCCTTTTGGTGTAAGTGGGTATGTAATAAATACGCCTGTAACAATAAGTAATTTAACGTGTGTATTCAACGGTGATAGTCAGCTAGTAGGCACGGCAACACTTGAAGATCTCAACGGAATACAAATAAATAATGGTATTTATTCAGGTTATGTTTTTAGTCCTGAGATCAGAGGGAAGCAGATAGAAATAATTTCAGGGACTATTCGAGCACAACTAGATCAAGATGTATTATCATTTACCTCATCAGGTACAGTTGGCACGGTAAACCAAGTGGCGCATGACTATTCAACTGGTGACTATATATATATTTCTGGCGCATCGGATTTTAAATTTCTTGGTACATTCCAGATACAAACGGTTGTTGATGTTGATAATTATACTGTCGTGGTGGATTCTTCAGGCGCAACGGCTGCAACAGGAACGATAGTGGCTAAAAAACCTGGTTTGTGGGAGTGGATAAAGGATGGCGATCATGAACCTTTGGGCGTTGTTGATACCGTACCTGTAACAACAGACATAACAGGAATTGGTCTGACAATAAACTTTTTAAAGACGTACACGAAAGTACTTACCATGATAGTCGTCCCCGACGAGCAAATAGCGCCGGCTCACGGTATGTCAATCGGCGCATCGTTAAGTTTGGGTGCGATGCAGATAAGGGCATCGGTGGACAAGACAATATCAGCAAGGGTTTTATGGAATGGCGCAGATTGGCAAGTAACACCAGATCCAGACCAGGGGAAGATATTCACTGATTTAATAACATTGTCTGGCGGTAACCTAACCGTACCGCATTCGTTTTGCCCTGGTAGAGCGGTAATCTGTATGCCCGATAGCGGTGGCGGTACGGTTGGGCAGCCTTACTTACCTTTAATGAAAAGCCCCCTTGATGACCAGTTTATAATAAACTTCACTGATGTTATTGACGGTAGCTTTGTTACAACAAGTACAGAAGATACAAGAATGTCATTTTCTGTTGTTAAGAACTTTTCAGGGTTGATTTATTTTGATGGACGTGATCGTAGTGGTGAAATAGGGATGCAATTCGGTAATATTTGGTTTTTCGGTATAATGCAGGTTTAAATAACACCCTAAACGCTGAAGAGGTTAAATTTATATCACAAACATGCCCGGCGCAAAAATAAGACCGGGTATAATTTAGAATTTCCATGTGTAACTAATTAACTTTCTTGTTTCAAATGGCGTTCTTACTACTGTAAATTTAAAGTTTGATTTTGAACCGATATAAGCGCCGATTGTGTTTGCTACCATATCGCCCAAATCAGGCTTTACGTTCAAGAAAACATAACTTGCCGCCTCCTTTGTCGCCCCCGCTATCACACCGCCCCAAAACGATTCCGTCTCACTGTAACCGTAAAATTTAAACGCAGTACTTATTGCTGTAGTAGCTACAACGTGCATATATTTATCCTTGCCAATATCAGCAGCACTAGAATTAAAAGAAACTATCATCATTGCAATTAAAATATAAACTTTCATTTTCTTCATCCTTAAATTATCAGTTAAATAACACCCTACGATATTAAAAA
>JYMV01050770.1_pt1 | contig 10758 bp, 4 predicted proteins | sample 338911 | NCBI WGS metagenome assembly JYMV01 (sample SAMN03354496, study PRJNA234377) | hydrothermal vent metagenome | biome: Deep sea; feature: Hydrothermal plumes at the Eastern Lau Spreading Center, Western Pacific Ocean; material: Seawater | place: Tonga | collected 2009 | depth 2000 m m
TTGAAGGGCGATTTTGAGTCCCTCTAATTGGTCTAACACGCGATGGATGGTTTTCAACTACAGTTACTGCATATTCAAAATAGCTTGTAATGTAGTATGATTAACTAGAACCTCAGTTTTAACAAATATTGATTGATTGGTTGGTGTTTAAAGCCAACTTAGGCAGTATTTCAGATATAGCTTGCCGTGTATTAAAAATAAACGTTGTAGGAACAAGTAATGAAAGAAAGATATGGAAAACATTACGCATTGTTTTTGCTTTCATTTAATTAAGTACGTCTGAACGGGTAATTAAGACATATCTTCTTTTAAAATAGAATTGATAAGAACTAGGTATAATCGGCAAGCACCAACTAATGCAATGGATTATAATTATGGTGTCTAACGCCACTTTCAGCGATATTTCAGCTATATTGGGTGACCAGTTTACTGGTGGTGGAAACCGGAGTACACGGAGAAAACCACCGATCTGCCGCAAGTCACTGACAAATTGTATCACATAATGAAAATTTAATCTTTTATATATTTAACCAGGATAACATACAACCAAGGGCTACTGGTATCACTCTTTAAAACGTAACGTTGTATCTGGTACACCTCGCCATGCGCGGGATTTGAAACTTTTGTGGTGATAAGCACTGATTGCACAAGTAGTTGTAAATCCAACTACCAGACGACCACGACCCATCTAATGAATTGTACAATTATTAATTTTGAATATGCAGTAACTGTAGTTGAAAACCATCCATCGCGTGTTAGACCAATTAGAGGGACTCAAAATCGCCCTTCAAATTCACATTTGGAAAATTTGAAAATTAATTTGGAAGACATAGTTCCTGTTGAAATTCCACAAAACACTACATTGATTAATTAATTAGCTACTTTTAGCATTGAATTTTGAAAATATAAGATCGTTTACTAATTCACCAATACATTGCTAAATATAGATCAGGGAAATCTAAGCGCATAACCACTTATAGATGACTCTACTGATGACAGAGGAATACCCATAGCTGTATCAGACAGCAAGCTCCTTGTCTCCGTTTTCCAATTGTACATCTTAATTGAACAACAGGAGTAATTCACACCTTATTGCCTCTTTTTAATTCATAGACCTACATATATGATACGCATAGATTGTCATTCGTTTGTTTAATGGTGTTTAACGCCACTTTCAACAATATTTCAGTCATATCGTGGCGGTCAGTTTTATTGGTGGAGGAAACCGGAGGACCCGGAGAAAACCACCGATCTGTCGCAAGTCACTGACAAACTTTATCACATAATGTTGTGCACCTCGCCCTCATCGAGAATCGAACTCACAACATCAGTGGTTATAGGCACTGATTGCATAGGTAGTTGTATACCCACCTACCATACGATCACAACCACATTGGCCCCTATATTGTCATTCGTGCCACATTGCAATTGCAAGTGCTAATATTCAAAGCCATTCTATTTTTGACATTATTGAAATTGTGGCTGTAGAAACTGATGTTATATAACTATTAATACCCAGTCACGGGTGTTTATACAGGACATAGGACGCGATTCTCCGCTTTCGATGACCTCTTCAGTATCTTCAGACTTTTCTTTAAATGTGGTTCCGCTTTATATTCTTCCAGTATAATGTTGACGTATATTAATCTTATACTAATATTTCCAATCAATTACCGTTCTGTAGATAGTGTATGCATAAGCGAGAACTTTCAACGTGATATTCAAATCCATGCGATATCTGTTTTTATATTCAGTTGGAATGTAATTTCGTCACGAAAGGTAATGGTGATATGTCTCATTAGTCAGCAAAGGAAACCATTCGGAACGCATCGCTAGAACAAGCTAGTTGCTGATGTTCACAAGACTTAAGTGTCATCACAATGCCATCGACTGAAAATATCTTCAACGAATCGTTTACAGTAAAGCAATTACGAGGATGGTCAACAGAAAGTTTAAATACCACTTGGAATGCAATTGATTATGGTGAGTGGGAGAATGCGTTGAATGTCACAAAAGCGACGAATCGTGAACATGACTTGTTGACACCCGCTATATTTGTTGGATTTCTAGCAGTATTAGGGTTTTTTGGAAATATTCTTGTACTGATTGTCTTCAGTGTAAAGTATAAACCAACTGTATATAGAACAATTATTTTAACGTTGGCTGTTTACGACGCATTGCTATGCGGAATATCTCTTCCGTTCGAAGTCTACGATATACATAACGAATTTACATTCCAAGCTGACGAATGGGTTTGTACACTAATTAGAACTTTAAATCATGTCTTTGTTTTTAATTCTGGATATACAGTTCTTTTGATGGCTATTGATAGATTTCGCAGAGTGTGTAGACCGTTAAAGGCCCAAATGACATTAAGCGTTGCACGGTGTTCTGTATTTGTAATTTTTATATTTTCTATCTTATTAAGTATTCCCAATCTGTTCATAAGAGGAATACACAATGTTCAGATACATGGTAATATAACAGGTCGTGACTGCACAATTTCAGAGAAATACATAGATACAAAGATACCAACCATATATTTTGTTGTTTTATTATTGCTATGTCTTACTAACATATCAATATTGGCTGTCTTATACATATGGATAGGCCACGACATAATTGTTCATATTCGATATCAGAAATCGTTCAAACCCGACAGATATAATATATCTGAACGCTGTAATTCAACAGAAACCAGTGTAAATAACATATCTGAACGCTCGTATTCAGCAGAAGTCAGTGTGAATACAATCTCCTTAAGTGTACCTCATACTAAAATAGATAAATCAGTTATTTTACCAGATACAAATTTGAAGGGGAAGCCGCTAAAATTGACAGAAACGCTAACACAGACAGAATCAGAACGGAAGTTCGTTGAAATGGAAATGGCAATGCCAAGAACACGTGGATCATACAACATCAATAACGTTATTGAACATGGATTAAAATTAGCAAGTACAAAAATAGATGCCCATGGATTAAAAATAACAAAAATTGCCGTAACCATAAGTATATTCTACATATTAAGTTACATTCCCACTCTTATCGAAAATATATTGGAGGGTGTATATGGAGAGGAGGTTTTATCCACATATGTATCATCTTTATTACTGGATATCTTAAAGAGAACATTCGCCATTAATCACGTGATCAATCCGATTATTTATGGATTTATTGACGAAAAGTTCCGAACAGATTGTAAAGCTGTTTTCTTAATTTTTTTAAAAAGATGTAAATGTTAGATGTATATAGAAACAATTAAAGGTTAACAATGGCAAGGAATAGAAACATTGTATGCAATCTGGTAGTATGCGCATTATGCCAGAATAGTGTTAACAACACAGGATCTCGCGATTTCACGTATCATGGCGTATGTAATATATTCAGCGGGATTTATTTCACAGATTTGAGAACGCTTTTTGTTTCAGTTAGGGCCATTTATATTATAAATGCATATGATATAGTTTAGCCTTTTCGGTATTTTGGCAGACAGTATATGTTATAAGCCATACCTACAAGGTTCAATAATATCAATAATACATGTATAGACTTGGTTTGCATTACACTCGAGTTGTGTCCTTAACCTCTCGGATTTTCTAATGTGTTCCTTTATGCTCTACATGTTTTCCGTAGCCTTTCGTATGTTCCTTTATGTTCTGTATGTTTTCTGTAACCTCCCGTATGTTCATTTATGCGTAGCATGTCTTCCGTAATCTCCCATGTGTTCATTTATGTTCTGCATGTATTCCGTAACCTCCCGTGTGTTCCTTTATGCTCTACATATATTCAGTAACCTCCCTTCCGTATGTTCAAGTGAGTGTGTTCCTTTATGCTCTACATGTATTCCGTAACATCCCGTATGTCATAGTATATTCCTTTTAGCTCTACATGTATTCCGTAACGTCCGGGATATTCAAGTGTGTTCCTTTTTATCTACATGCATTCCTTAGTATCTCGTATGTTCATGTGCGTTCCGTTATCTTGTAAATGTATTCCAAAACCTCCCGGATGTTCAAGTGGTCCGATATGTTCTACATGTATCTCGTAACCTCTCGTATGTGGAAGTGTGTTCCTTTTTTATCTACATATATTCGCTAACTTTTTGGATTTCTGAATGTTGTACATGTATTCATTAACCTCTCGGGTGTTCAAGTGTGTTCCTTTATGTTTTATATTCCTTACCCACCTGGACGTCGCAGTGTGTTCCCTTTTGCTCTACATATATCCCGTAACCTCCCATGTGTTCAAGTGTGCTCCTGTTCGCTCTACATGTATACCCTAACTTCTCGTATATTGAATTGTGTTCGTTTATGTTCTATATGTATTCCGTAGCCTCACGTATGTTCAAGTATGTTCCTTTATGTTTTAATGTATTCCGTAACCTCTCGAATGTTCACGTGTGTTCCTTGATGTTCTACGTGTATTCCGTAACCTCACGGGTGTTTAAGTGTGTTCCTTTTTGTTCTACATATATTCCGTACCCTCCCAAATGTTTGAGTGTTTTCTTATATGATTCGTTTGCAGGTTTTTTTTTTGCATTTACTTTTTCTAATCGTATATTTTACTTGTGTACCTTTGTCGATCCAGATTATGATTGTTGTACTGTTTGTGATATACGACATATAGTGTTCTTTATGATAACACTGCTTGCCCGGTCATATGAAAGGGTTGGCATTTTACTTAAATGTGAAAAAACACTTGCATGACGGCATCACTTCACTAGAAAAGGAGTTTTGTGCCCATAAACCTCACTTAATCTCGATAGTTGTTAGTGCCTGTAACAAGATAGGAAAGTGAGTGGTCATGTATATATGTGTTAGTCATGTATATATGTGTTAGTCATGTATATGTGTGTTAGTCATGTATATGTGTGCTAGGGTATCTATTTTGCCTTTGGTTCTATGATTTTCTTTTTGTATTTTAGAACTCTTTCGGAATATCTGTGTAACAAATTACCACTGATATGACCATATGTTCCACTTGTCGTAAACTCTTCCTGGTCCTTTCCTCATTCATGACTTATCACTGGGTTTGTAACTAAATATAAAATTGGAGTTATCGAAGGGATAACAAGAAGGTGTAAATCGAAGGAGAGACAATGCAATAGTCAAAAAAACAACAATGAACTACAAAACACTGCAGATAAACTGACGAGCAACACGAACCCACTAGAAACCGAGGGTGAACATAGGTGCACATGAAGACTATACAACCCCTGCTCCATTATTGGCACCCGTAGTGTTATCCATTTTACAAACTCAGTCATAAGTCATTAATATGGGAAGGCCAGAATTGTGAGTATGACAAAGGGAACATATCCGTGGTAATTTCAGACACAAATAATCCGTAACAGTTAACCGAGTCAAAGTGACGACCGCAAAACCTTTAAAGTAATGACTTTAACTTAATCAGTAGGAATCCTTAGTTCAGAGTAGCTTTCATGTTAGTAACAACCCTCCCTCAAAGAGAACATAATAGGAACCACAAGCTCTGGCATATCGTATCAACTAGCAAGTACATATTCCATATGCAGGGGCAGTTGTAATGGTGCTACATATAAATGGAAAGTTCACAATGGGAAAATGGAAATTATCTCTTTTGCCGTAAGATTTCGGTCTTAACTGGTAAGTTCTTAACTGGGAAGTTATAGGTGTAGGTCAAGATGTCAAACATACCTGACTGTATCTGTGGTGTTCTTTATTTCAAGCTCAATGGGATAGATGAGATCCACATAATCACTAAGTTTAGAATTAATTAGTGACATCACATCATCTCTTCTCTCATCTATATAGCGGACCATGAAAATTGAAGGATCGTACTAGATTATTTTCGTTTTTCTTGAGAAGCTGATGAATGAGGTCTGCCTCATACGAATAACGGAACAGGTTGACGAGAAGAGGAGCATAGTTGGTACCCATAGATATCTGTTAAAACATGTTCACTAAACATAGCAAGAACTTTGTCAATCAAATACTCAAGCATTTTGATTATGTGAGTTTCAGAGAGCTTTTGTTTTTAGAATAAATGTCTTTTTTATCATTATTTTAATGCTATTGCATGAGTAGAGGGACCTTGATTGCATGTATTCTATTAATGCTATTAATATACATGTTTTATGCTAGATAATTAAGATGAATTGCATATATACATGATGGGTAGATTGCTCTATGTCGTATGTAAATTGTTTTCTAATAGTTCCATCGTGTTGTTGGAGAGGATTTGTATAGGCATAGCCTGTTATCCAAACCTATTGATTTAGAAATAAATTATTTGAAAAGAAATGAAATGTATTCTAACGTGGTTTGAATCCACGTGATTCAAACCACCCGTGAGTAACTAGTGTCCCAGTAGAGATGCAACCTGGTTTTGACCTTCGATGGATTAGGTGTAAATAATTCAGAAAGATGTTTCGTGGAGCATTTGACAGACACTGCAAGATACTGCTGTGTGAAGGGCAATTTTAGGTATCCATTAGAGTTACGGCAGTATGTCCAGATAATTAATGGATTCTACATTCCAATAAATGGATTTTAGACCATGTATGGTTAAATATATTGTTAATCTTTGGGAGAAAAGTAGGCATCTGTCACATAATTATACGTTTGCAATATTTGTTGTTCCACCCCGGATTTGTGGTGCTCATCTTTTTAGTCTTTTGTGTTGTCCTATGATGTATATTTATCTTCTGAGTTCCGTGTTGTGATGTCCTTTATGTTTTCCGCATAAAACAATGTTCGGTTGGCCTTTACCTCCAATTGTTTGTAGGATGACTCATGTCTTATTTAGTTTATTTGTGCTTATTTGTGTATAGTGGTATCCAACACATATTGTGTTGTGTTTTTCTTCTATGTTGACAGTTTCTCTGGATTGTCCATTTTTTATTGACACTTCGGTATTCTCTAAAGTTTTTTTGTGAAACTAAAAGGAGCAAGTATTTTTGAAATGTTATCGCATTGGTAGCATATGTCGACAAATAATTTGATTTTAAATGAAGAAAAACAAATTAAATGAACCCCCATACAATTCCTTTTGTACAATAATAACATGTTTTAGTATAGGCTGTTTAAAATATAGACTTACGGTATAATTATGCTTTGTGTTTTTTCTCATATTATTTTATTATTCTTAATTTCACCTTTTATTTTTTTATATTATTAATAGATTTAGACACCATGATGCGAATGAGATATGAGAAAAAGTGCGTAACTTACTACAACATAAATACTCTATGCAATATTAAAACAAACAAACAAACAAACAAACAGTGATAATCTTATCCATTTATAGTTATACGAAGTACATGTTATTCCCGATTTAAACAGGAAATGTCAGAAGATATATATATATTGTAGAATAACGACAGTCGTGAATGTCGAGAATGAAATTAGCGATACATGTAGTAGTATAAACATATTTTATTTCTCAAATATTGAACAAAATGGATTAGACACAACTTAATCTAACTTATGAAGACTTCTCCATAGAATCTCAACGAGTACCGAAAGGACGAGCAATGATATTAGTGATAATCTATGTGGATACCTTCCGAACGGACGTAGCTGTTGTCGGTAATGTCATAGTGTGTTTAACGTCACACTGACCGATACTTTTCAGTATCAGAATCAGTAGTTTGCTGATACTGACAACATCGCTCCGATACACAAACAATCAGAGTATGTATACGATATTGTCTCCTAAACACTTAAATAAGTTTTATCTTACGGTTTGTAGCTTTTGTTAACGAATGTACATAATTTTCGTTTTACAATAATATCCGGAATACTTCCGGGATTGAACATCATAGCATCGAGATTCCGGTGTACTCGAACTGCTTGTGGGTATGATTTTCCAGCATTTTGATCAACAAATCTATCAATTAGAATAACTTAGTTTACCCCCTTTTTGTAGTGTGGTTCGTGTTGCTCAATCGTTAGTTTTCAGCAAGTATTTTGTAAACTTTTCCTTGTGCTTTGTCCTTTTTCATTTGTCATTGTATTGTCTGTCCTTCTTCGATTTACGGTTTTCGATAACCGTATTGCTATCTTCACACTGTCATTTAAATATTGGTGCCGCTTTACAGTCTATCAGTATAATTGTTATCTAGAACTATTCTTATACAAACATTTCCAATCAGTTACTATTATGTGGTGATACATAAATGTGTTGGAACTTTCAACGTGATATTGAAATCCATAAAATAGCTGTTTAAAATTCAGTGGGAATGCAAATTCATTGCGAAAGGTAATAATGAAAGATAGGCTTTGTACATTTGTCAACAACGGAAACAATTCGGAACGCATCGCTAGAAACAGTAAGTTGCTGATGTTCACAAGTACGATAGCAATGTCATCGGCTGAAACCCTCTCTACAATATCATCGTCCGAATCGCTTACATTGCAAAACGTGAAAGGATGGTCAACAAATGGCATTACTACCACTTGGAATTCAATTGATTATGGAGACTATGAGAATATGTTGAATTTGACACAAGCAATGAACAGTGGAACTGACTTGCTGACACCGTCTATATTTGTTGGATTTCTAGCCATATTTGGGTTTTTTGGAAATATTCTTGTACTGTTTGCATTTAGTGTAAAATATAAACCAAGCGTTTATAGAACAATTATTTTAACGTTGGCTGTTTATGACGCATTGCTATGCGGGATAACTCTTCCGTTCGAAGTCTACGACATTCATAACAAATTTACCTTTCAAGTTGACGAATGGGTTTGTACATTTTTTAGGACTTTAATTTATTTTTTTATTTTTAATTCTGGAACTATAGTCCTTTTGATGACAATTGATAGATTTCGAAGAGTTTGTAGACCATTAAAGTCCCAAATGACAATAGGCGTAACATGGGGATGTATATTTTTAGCTTTCATATTTTCAATTATTTTAAGTATCCCTAATATGCTAATACGGGGAATACATAATGTTCAGATATATGGAAATATAACAGGTCGTGACTGTACAATTTCAGATAAATACATAAATACTAAGATTCCAACCATATATTTTTCTTTTTTATTGTTGTTATGCCTTACTAATATATCAATATTAATTGTGTTGTATATATTGATAGGCCACGACATAATTGTTCATGTTCGATATAGGAAATCGTTCAAACCGGAGAGAAATAACATATCTGAACGCCGTAATTCGACAGATGTCTGTGTGAATACAATCTCCCTAAGTGTAACACAGAATGGAATAAATGATTCAGTTGATGTAGTAGAGCAAAGTGTGACGGAACACCCGCTAAAATTGAAAGGAACGTTAACACGAACAGAATCAGAACAGAAGTTCATTGCAAATGCTATGTCAATATCAAGGACACGTGGAACATACAACCTCAATAAAGTCGATGCCCATGGATTAAAAATAACAAAAATAGCAACAACCATTAGTATATTCTACATATTAAGTTACATTCCAACTCTTATTGAAAATATAATGGAGGGTGTGTACGGAGAGGACGTGTTATATTCACACATATCATCTTTATTACTGGATATCATAAAGAGGTCATTCGCCATTAATCACGTGGTCAATCCGATTATTTATGGATTTATTGACGAAAAGTTTCGAGAATGTTGTAAGGATATTTTCTTAATTTGCTGTAAAAGATGTAAACGATAGAAATATACATATAAATAAACTTTCAGGAAAAAAGTGGAAAGGTACACAAACCATGAATAACATCTAACGGTTTCCGCTTTCAACTGGTTGTTCCTCCGCAGTGGAGAAAAAAGGTCGTATTTTTATACCCGGAATTCCCTTTGGGTTAATTTTGTACATAGTCAATATGAAACACAAAATCGTATTGTTCAGTGTTTGTCGTGTCGACGTGTTATGGATGAATACGACATAAATAATGCAACTATTCTAATTCAAACGAAGATGACATTCCGTTTCTGTTTCACTTAAGGTCATTCATAAATGTATATTACACAAAAAGGAAAATAACCAGTTAATAGTTACACGTGCGGTTATGTGCCAAATTCAAACAATTATTTTTTCGCCACCTGAATATTCCCTAACAGCTATTAGCGCTACGTGCAATATACCATGATGATAATTAGTTATTTTTCGACACTGACAAAACAACAACAATAACGAACAAGTTTTTCTTACTTTAAAACAATAGTAATGTATAATACTTTCAGTTCGGCAGAGTTACTTGGCATTGTACTCTAACTATGTACAATAATGGTACGCTATTATACCAATCAACTGATCATAACTCTGTTAATATAAGACAAAACGTTTGTATTATCTTCCAACTCAGATAAGATTTTGTGTATACATCTGATACTTATTGTATTTCGAGAGACTTATTCAAGGTTTGTTTTTCGTTTACCACAGGATAGTATTGATTAGCTGTTGTTAAGATTCGTCTAAGGAGTGTGTCAGAAATACTCGCAATCAGTGCCTATCACCACTGATGTTGTAAGTTCGAATTTCGATCAGGGCGAGGTGTGCAACATTATATGATAAAGTTTGTCAGTGACTTGCGACAGGTCGTTAGTTTTCTCCGGGTACTCCAATTTTCTCCACCAATACAACTGACCGCCACGATATAACTGAAATATTGTTGAATGTGGCGTTAAACACCATCAAGCAAACAATCAAATAAACAGATATACTCGCGACGAAAACCTAATTTTTTTGAAAATATCATGGTCTTTAATTTTCTATATGTTAACATGGACACTAATCGTGTTTTAAATATTGTTCTTTTTGTGTATTTCT
>JYMV01011368.1_pt1 | contig 10757 bp, 9 predicted proteins | sample 338911 | NCBI WGS metagenome assembly JYMV01 (sample SAMN03354496, study PRJNA234377) | hydrothermal vent metagenome | biome: Deep sea; feature: Hydrothermal plumes at the Eastern Lau Spreading Center, Western Pacific Ocean; material: Seawater | place: Tonga | collected 2009 | depth 2000 m m
ATAATTTGTGTCTTTTTCCATTTGTCTATTTAATTATGAATCCTACGCTTAATATTGCCGTTAAAGCCGCCCGAAAAGCCGGTGACATCATTCTTAGATATCACAATCAGATTGATCTTTTAACGATTGAAAACAAAGCCGCTAATGACTTTGTCTCAGAAGTTGATAAAGCTGCTGAAGACGCCATTATAGACGAGTTGAAATATGCCTTTCCTGATCATTCTATCTTGGGTGAAGAAAACGGTGAAATCGTTGGCAAAGATAAACGCTTTGTTTGGATACTTGACCCTTTAGATGGTACAACTAATTATCTACATGGTTTTCCACAATACGCTGTATCAATAGCATTGTATGAAAACGATGAGCCTACGCATGCTGTAGTTTATGACCCATTTAAAGAAGAGATGTTTACCGCCGCCAAAGGTGAAGGTGCGTACTTAAACGAACAAAGAATTCGTATTACGGGTGCCGATGGATTTGAAAATACTTTAATCGGTACCGGCTTTCCATTTAAAGAGCCACAGCACTTAGATGCTTATTTAGCGATGTTTAAAGCAATCCACCCACAAGTAGCTGGTATTCGACGCGCAGGCTCTGCTGCACTTGATTTGGCTTACTTAGCTGCTGGTCGACTAGATGGCTTTTGGGAAATCAAGCTCAATATTTGGGACATTGCTGCCGGTGTGCTTTTGGTTAAAGAAGCTGGTGGTTATGTTGGTGATTTTTCAGGCCGTGATAAATACCTAGAAACTGGCAATGTAGTAGCAGGTAGTGAAAAAGTATTTAAAGCGATTCTAAAAACCATTCACCCGCATTTAACGCCAGACTTACAACGCTAGTCTTCTAGCGTTAATTGCTCGCCATTTAAGGCTTTAGCACTCTCACTCATCAAATATACAATTGCTGGTGACATGGTCTCTGGCAATGGGTTTTTTTCTGTATTTTCTGCTGGGTAGGCGATTTGTCGCATCTTGGTGCGCATACGTTTTGGATCGAGTGAATTAACTTTAATATTGGTTTTTTCAAGCTCTTCTGATAGAGTTTTGCTCAACCCTTCAATGGCAAATTTACTCACGCCATACGCACCCCAATAAGCACGAGCATCACGTCCTACTGAGGATGATAAAAACAGTACACGAGCATCGTCTGATTTATTCAAAACTGGAATTAAAAACTGCGTGAGCATAAAGGGTGCATTGACATTGATCTGCATTGTTGAATACCATAGCTTAATATCATATTGCTCGATTGGCATCATCGTACCAATAATGCCGGCATTGTGAATAAGGCCGTCAAGCTGACCAAAGTGCTCTAATAAATTCGCCTGCAGTTGCTCATAATGCTCAGGTGTTGCTCCTTCTAAATCAAGCGGGTAAAGTACTGGCTCTTGATAACCTGCATCAACCACTTCATCATAAGTGGTTTCTAGTGAGCCTAAATCACGACCAAGCATAATGACAGTCGCACCTGCTTTGGCTAAATCGAACGTCATCGCACGTCCAAAGCCACGATTAGCACCTGTCACCAAAACGACTTTATCCTTTAATTCATTCTTAGTAATATTGTAATCGGTTGAAATATTCATTATTTAAGTTCCTTTTTGCTTTGCACGCCGAGTGTCTTGAGTTTTTCAGCACGACCGATTAAGTTACCCTTACCATCTGATAATTTACTGCGTGCTTCTTTATAACTCTTTTGCGCTTTATCAAGGTGCTTTTCAATATCATCCATAGACTTAACAAAACCAAATAATTTGTCATACATGGCGCCTGCTTGGCGGGCAATTTCTTCAGAGTTTTGATTTTGACGTTCTGTTTGCCAGATGTGATGCACGGTTTTAAGGCTCATCATCAAAGTGGATGGTGAAACTAAAACAATGTTTTTCTTTAGCGCTGTGGTGAATAAATCTGGCTTTTGGTCAAGTGCGACTAACAGTGCTGATTCAATTGGAATAAAGACAAAGATAAAATCAAGCGTCAACACACCTTCAAGATTTTCATATTCTTTAATACTAATGCCATTAATATGTGCCTCAACCGAAGCCACGTGCGACTTAAGCATGGCTGTATCTGATTGATTGGCAATGTTGAGACTTTTGAATCAATAATAATGTCTTTTTCTTCTGGGAGGTGTAATACTACATCTGGCTTAAAAGCTTCACCTGATTCATTTTTAAGCTGTTTTTGAGTATCAAACTCATGCCCTTCTCGAAGACCAGAACTGGACAAGATAGAACTTAAAATCATCTCGCCCCAATCGCCTTGTTGCTTATTATCATAAGTCAAAGCATTGGTAAGATTTTGTGTGGTTTCTTGCGCCTCAATGCTGGTTTTCTTAAGATTTTCAATTTGCGCTGCAAGTGTGGCTCGCTCTTTAATTTGCTCGTTAGTAATAACTTCGATCTTATCTCTAAACTCTTTGAGCTGTGCCTGCAAAGGGGTTAGTAATTCAGAGTTTTTAATACTCAAATCGTTACGATCTTTGGCCAAGATATCGCTAGCCACGGCCTTGAAATCCTTACTCATTTGCTCTCTGGCAATATTAATTAAATCCACCTCTCTCTTATGTGTTTCGATTTCTTTATCAAGACTAACTTCAAGGTGAATTTTGTCGGTTTTTAGGGCTTGTAACTTAGTGTTTAAATAAAAATAAACACCGATTGCGCCTACGAGCAATCCAACCAATAAACTAGTGATTTCCATTCATTAACTCCAATATTTCTGATGGTTGTTCTATTAAATAATCATAACCCCAGTCTTGCTCGACTTTTTTTAATCTGTGCATTTTTACCGGCTAGCATATCGTTTTTATCATCACCAATAAACCAACAATGTTGTGGTGAAATACTGAGCTGCGCACAAGCATAAAGCAATGGCGCAGGATGCGGCTTATTATAAGCTAAGGTATCACCACAGACGACAACATCCGGTTTTAAACCTAGCTTATCTAACAATAAATGCGTTAAATTTTCCGGCTTGTTAGTAACAACACCCCAAAATAGGCTTTGCTGTTTGATAGCTTTAATCAGTGCATCAATACCTTTAAACGTCTTTGAAAATTTATCAATATTATTGGTGTAAATTTCCAATATTCTTGCATGGTAATTGCTGAATTCTGGGTGTGACTCATCACAATCAAAACCAAACTTAACCAAGGCCTTACCACCAAAGGCGACTAAGGGCTTAATTTTCTCATAAGGCTTCTCACTAATGCCATTCTCTAACAACAAAGTATTTAGCGCATAAGCAAGATCAGGTGCAGTGTCGATTAGAGTGCCGTCTAAGTCAAACAGAATGGTATTAACTTTCATATATAATATTTTTTAATTAGATTTCATAATCTATTTCTCATGAATGTAACCAATTTTACAGGTAAAAAAAAATGATGACGGGAAAGGAAACAGGCAATCACTTAAAGAAAATAGCAGGTGGATTAATTTCTATCAATCACTTAAAGAAAACAGCAGGTGGAGTAATTTCTATTTTCTCTGCAACTCAGTTCATTTTAGAATTTGAATTTTTTAAAAAATACATGTACGAAGTTTTTGGTTCTGCCGGGTTAATAGCCATTGTAGCGCTATTTCTATACTTAAAATCCATTAAAAAAATAGAAAAGGATTATAAATGCGCGGGTGTTTTTACAGGCTTAAAAAAATTAGATAAATCTTGGGAAGCAGACAAACAAAAGATATTTGAGAAAGATTTAGTTTCCAAGCTTAACCAAAAAAAACATTGTGTCATCATGGTGGGTGCAAGCAGCATTGGTAAGACAACCTTTATAAAAAATTGGATAAAAGAAGAAAGACTAATTGATAGCAATGAAGATGGCGGAAAATCAGTAAATATTAAAGAAGAAGATGTGAAATACATAGATAGCTCTAATTACCAAAATATTAAATCAATCACAGGTGAAACTGATAAAAAGCTATATATTTTTGACCAATTTGAAGACTATTTAGATAATTACGATGACCTCAAACTGCCCAAATATCTTGATGATGATGTTGATAAACTTCTTATAGAAACAAGGAAGAAAGCCAATATTAAAGGTATTTTGGATAAAATTATAAATAATACCCCCCTTGAAGAAAAAGTGACACTTGTAAAATATATAAAAGATTTGATAGATGATAATAAAGAAGTAATCTTTATTTTAAATAAAAAGCGCTATTTCAAGTTAAAGTGTTTTTTTGGGAGAATCAATCAAAATCACGACGAATATATAGAATTTTTGGGTTTTACAAATAACAATGATTCTTTACTTAGCCGCTTTAAAACTGTATGTTCTAATAAACACCAAGAAGCAGAACTACATTCAAAGTCTATTTTGTCAAGAATTACAAAAAAAGACTCTGACGTTATCAATCCGCTAGAAGCCAATATTATTGGCTGCTCTATCAGTTTTTTAAATCAAAAAGCAGGCAAGAAAATGACAAGTGAGTCTTTTTCTGCGGCAGGCGAAAAGGCTGGCGTGTTTAAAGCATTTTTTGACAATGTCATTACATCAGGAGAAGCTTACCAAACAGAAGTTGTTTCGGATATTCTGTACACCCTAACCTTGTCAAAAAACAACAAATTCAAAAGTGTGAATGATTTTAAGAAGATTACTAACCACGAAAAAAAGGTAGTTGAGAACACCCTGAAAAATTTAACAGAAAAAGGCTTATTAGAAGCAGAAAAGGGGGATGAAAACTTCAGTTATAGGTTAGAGCACCCTTCTTTAAAATATATGATCTCAAAATACGTCTCTCCAAATGTGAAGGCAGTACAAAAAGACAATATTAGGTACTTTATAGATTTAGATTCAAACCATGATAAAGGATTGGAAGAAGAGAAAAATACCATATGGCAGGCAATTTTATTTTGGCTTGTTATTCTTGTGTGCGCATATAGATTAATTAATCCTACTGCGCATTGGGATGCTGAATTCGACCCAAACAACATAACTTTTGATTTTGACTATTGGTACATCTTACTATGCCATGGGTTATGGGTGCTTTATGTATCTCTACTTTATAAGCATTTTTTTCATAAAATGGTCATCATACATGGCAACTCCACTATATACAAAATTACTAGTGCAATCATGGTGATATCGGCTTATTCTGGTATGCTTTTAGGCGCTTTTATAGATATGTATTGGCTCTGGTCTATTGTTATTGGAGGTATGTCTGTTGCGATTAATTTAGGAATTCTATCAATATGGTATATTAAACGACCTGAATTTAAAAAGCGTATACAAGATCAAGCCAAAGAAAGCATGATAAATATGCTTGTGGTTTCTGGTCTTGCTCTTGGTCTAGTGCACATTATCATTCCAGCTTTAGAAACGCTAGGTAATATAAACAACATTTCAGCTGCGTCTACTAACCCGATCAATATTATCAACCTTGTGCTAGCCACAGGATTGTCAATATTTGCTTTAATGTCAATTAATTGGCATACAACAAGATCTGCTGTTGCTAGGAGATTGGGCGCTGCAGAACGCTCTAAAGCATTATAAGTATGAGTTTTTTTTAGAGCAGTCTTAGTCTTAAATAGAAGTTAAAATCGAATATAGTGGCATTAAATAAGCTATTTAAGCCAAATAGAATAGTGATTCTTTAATATATAACATTTCCAAAAAATATAACATTATGAATTTAGACATAAAAAAAATAAAGGACAATATACACAGTAAACAGGTGCAAACTATCTTGGTTGGTGTTGGTACGATTGTTACTCTTATACAGTCTTTGGGCTCTTGGGATTACATAGTAAAAGAAGATCTGAATATGTGGGTCAATATTGGCGTCCCTTTTCTAGGGCTTCTTGCTTTACTATTTTTTCTTTGGAAGCTTAGCAATGACAATTCATCGGAAGAACAGTACTTGTCGTTAACTGATGAGTTTACTGATGAACAAGGTAACTTAGACAGAGATAGGTTCAAAACATCATTGTATGATAAAAATAGTAGTAACAATGAATCTGAGGGAAATAAAAAATCAGACGAAGATATATTTAAGAATTGTTTTAATAAAATTTTAAACAACCCAAGTGATGACCCCTCATCAGAAATTATTCTAGATATCTTACACACACTCTCTGAAGAAGCTGCAAATGAATCTAAAAGTCTAGATGAGCTTATTTATATTACTCATCACGACAAAAATGATATTATCGAGAGTGTTAAATTACTAAAAGACAAGGGCTTTATTATTAATCAGATTATTCTTGATGAGAAGGGCAATCCAAAGCAGCTGGACCCGAAGGAGTGGAAATTAAGACACTCAGAATTAAACAATGATATTCATACTTACACTGACAGGTATGTGTCATTAGTAAAAAAAGACAACATCAAGTATTTCATTGACTTAGACGTTAAACATACTAAGCAGCTTAAAGACCTTAGAGAATATCCTAAATGGCCGGCAGTGATATTTTGGCTTGTTATTCTTGTGTGCACATATAGATTAATTAATCCTACTGTGCAATGGAATATTGATCACAAGTGGGTGATTGGTTTTGATTTTGACTATTGGTATATCCTAGTATGTCATGGATTGTGGGCATATTATGTAACTCTGTATTATAAAAACTATTTTCACAAAGCGGCTAAGATTTATGGAAACCCTCAAAACTTCGAGATTGCTAATGCCCTAATGATATTGATTGTTTTTGCACCCATGTTATATACTGCCTTTTATGACAGAAGTTTTTGGATATGGACGGTTGTTATTGGGGGTATGGGTGTTGCGCTTAATCTATTTTTCTTTCAGTGGATGTATATTAAAGGAGCCGAGTTTAAAAAACGCATATGGGATCAAGCCAAAGAAAGCATGGTAAATATGTTGATAGTTGCTTTTGTCGCATTAAGTATGGGCACAATGATTACTCCGTCCCTAAATTTTTATGAATTTAGTGCCAAGTTTTTAACCGATGACAATAGAAAGCAAATTATACGTTCTTTAGTTGAACGTACCAAGATTGAAGTACAGACAGATGATATTATTGCTAATAAGCCAGATTGGCCATGGTGGGAAATTCCTAGAAAAATAAATGAAGAAGGTAATTCAAAAAAGCGTGATGAATTTTTAAAAAAACTGTCTGAAAAATTACAAGAAAGAGATCGTGTTAATAATATTGAAGCTATCACGGAAGCCCTTAAAGCGGCTCTCACTCTCAATATTAACATAGATGAAGAACGTAAGAATTTTGTGGGTAAAAAACTTATCAATAAAGTTAATGGTATTGATGAGGAAGTTAGTGACACACTTACCAAAACATTGATAAAGTCTTTAAGCGACAAAGAATTTTTGATAGCGACAGGATTGGAAGATACCCTAGTAAAGAAACAAGTGAAGAAGCTGCAAGACGTCTTAACAACCCTTTCAACAAAGCTCAAAAAAGAAAATATAATAGCCTTCAATAATAAACCAACATACTATCTTGACGGTGGCAAGCATCTAGACCTCTGGCTGGCTGTCTTATTATCTATTTTCGCGCTTTTTGCAATAAACTGGCATGCAAAAAGAAAAATAGTTTCTGCTAGATTGGGCTCCACAAGTAAAGACTTCTTAAAAGATAAATTACAAAATAAGTGACATATGAATTTCCTAGAAAAAGCTTGTAAAAACAAAACATCCAACGACGATATGGCCCTAGTTGTTCAAGGGGGTGGTATGAGAGGTGTGTATTCAATGTCCGCTCTTTCAGCTCTTGAAGAGCTAGGCATGACGAATAACTTTAAATACGTTGCAGGATCATCTGCAGGCGCAATCAATGGCGCATATTTTATTGCCAACCAAGCAAAATCGGGTGTTGAGTCGTACGTTAATGAGCTTAGTGTCAGTGATTTTGTTAGTTTTTTTAGAATAAATAAAATTGTTGATGTAGATTTTTTGGTTGATTGGGTGGTGAAGAACACTATTCACTTGTCTATAAGTGGTGTATTTAACTCTAAGACCGAATTAGAAATGTCTTTAACCAACTCAAAAACTATTCAAGCAAAATATTTGAGCACCAAAACAGATGAGTTTGACATGCATGAAGCCCTAAGAGCTACCATGGCCCTTCCAGTGCTCTATGACAAAGAAATTAGTGTTCTAGGAGATACTTATATCGATGGCGGTATTTCTGATTATGTGCCCTTGCAAAAAGCCATAGATAAGGGTTATAAAAAAATAGTGGTAATATTAACATCTGAATTCAAGCACAGGCATGATAAATTTAAATTCATAATTAAGCTTGCAACACTGGGAAAAAGCAAGCTATTAACGGACGCACTATTATGTGAAGATGAGCGATACAATTCAGTGATAGATATCATAAAATCTAGCCACCCTGATATAGAAATTATTTGCATCGCTCCAAGCGACAAAAAAAGGCTTGTGGGAACAACCACAACAAATCAAAAAAAACTACTTGATTGCGCGCTAATGGCAAGAGAGGATGTATATGCAGCCGTCAATACTCAAATACCAAAAACAGAAAATGAAAACTTTTTTGACCTTTGGGATTCAAGAGCCAGCGTGCTAAAAAATAGGTAATTTATATGTTATTCATTAGATCATTATTGTACTTTATAGGCTCCGTAATTTCGGCGTTAGTTATTGGCCCTATAGCTTTTTTACTGTTTTTTATGCCTATCAACTTACGTTATAAGTTAATTTCACAATGGGCAAAATTTAACATATGGTCGTTAGGCACTATTTGCAATCTAAAGATTAATGTCATTGGCAAAGAAAATATTCCCGATAAGCCTTGTATCATAATATCTAACCACCAATCAACTTGTGAAACATTGGCATTTCAAACCATTTTTAAGCACCAAACCTGGGTCTTAAAAGAATCACTACTATGGATACCAGTTTTCGGATGGGGACTAGCGCTTTTGGCACCAGTTGTGATTGATCGTGGTGATAAGCTCGCAGCAATTAAAAAGGTGATGAAGCAAGGTGCAGATAGGATAAAAAAAGGCATTAATGTTATTATTTTTCCTGAAGGCACGCGTCAGCCATATGGAAAATTAGGTGATTATCAAAATGGTGGCATGGCCATAGCCAAGAAAGCCAATTGCGATATTATTCCTGTTTACCATAATGCTGGAAAATTCTGGCCCAAAGGAAAATTTGTGAAACACCCCGGTGTAATCAATATTGTTATTGGGAAGCCTATCGACCCTGAAAATAAAAAAACCTCAACTTTGACAAAAGAGGTTAAAGATTGGACCGAAGCTCAATCACTCAGCATTCAGTAATCGGTCCATTAAACTGTCATACTTAATGCGATTTTTATGATAATTAATAGACGCCTCAACTTGGCCTAACAATAAAGACTGGTTGTCATCATGCTCAATAATGACAAAACGAATATTGCTATTGCCCGCTAAAAACGCATCAAGCTCAGTTTCAGTTTTACCAGCCCTATTTTCATCAATTTAAGTCCTTGTTTAAGTTCAGTTGTTAGTTTTTGTGCATCTGAGAGAATATCATCAAACTTATCTTTGTATTTCAACTCTAATTGACGGCCTTTTAGCCTATATTTACGTAAATATACATCATTGCTTACATTGCCTGTTAATGGATAAGAAAACTCAATTTTAGCTTCATACTCAACTTCAGATGATTTTGAATAAGTTGAATAATTACCCTTATTGTCATCTTTTGTTGCGCTAATAGTGAAATCAAAATCAGCCAATTGTGAATTTTGATAAGTCCTGACACTGCGTGAATTTTTAAGCTGTTCAATTTCAATGCGCTTAATATCACGAATTGACTGCTGATAATAGCTGTGTAAATCTTCAATCAACTGTGCTCTAGATGCCCAATTAATCTTGAGTGGATTTTGAACAAGGTCAACCCCGTCCAACAAAATTGAGAGTGATCGTTGTTCCGCCTTTAATTTAGATTCCAACTCTAGCAATAAGCGCTGAGTCTTATTGATAGAGCGTTGTAGTGTAATCTTACTGATACGACTAGCGCCTTGTTGCGTAATGGTTTCAAGTAACTTCTCAGATTGCTCAAGACGTTTCCTGATAATAGAAATTTGAGTGTTATAGTTAACCCAATCTAAGAAAATCATCAGTTTTTCTTCAATAAAATCTTCTTTGGTTTCAGCCAATGCAAGCTTTTCATCCTTAAAATTCAATACAGCTAAATCATAAGTTTTTTGATCAACAATGCCGTCTTTGTTTTTTAACAATGGTAGTGTCCAAATTACCGACAAGTCATGCAAATATTCAGTGGTATTTTTATCCCTTTGATAGCCATTTTTATCATACATTTCTTCATCTTTAACCGGTAAAGATTTGTCATAAGAAACACTCAATTCTGAGCCGTTAGAGAAAAATTTCTTGGTTAAATCGCTTGAGAATTTTCTAACTTCTTGCGAGGTTGATTTGGCGTATTCAGTTGTTGAAGTGTAATCATATTTGCTATTATTTTTACTAACATAACCCAATTCACCGCCAATAGCCCAATCCCAATCGCCATAATTTTCCCTATCACCCTCCATCTCAATTTGTTTGATAGTGAGATTGATTTGTTCTTTTTCAAAGAAAGCATGATTTTTAAGTAAAGACTGTACAAACTCACTCTCAGTTAAAGCGCTAACTGAGGTAGATAATAATAACGCTAAAAATTTAACTAAAAGTATGCGCATTAAAAATTTGGCAAAAAATCTCAGCGGTTTTTTGCGTGTCATACAGTGCCGAATGAGCTTCAGCATCATCCCATTCGATATTAGCTACACGCATGGCTTTTGCTAATACCGTCTCAC
>JYMV01013128.1_pt1 | contig 10754 bp, 8 predicted proteins | sample 338911 | NCBI WGS metagenome assembly JYMV01 (sample SAMN03354496, study PRJNA234377) | hydrothermal vent metagenome | biome: Deep sea; feature: Hydrothermal plumes at the Eastern Lau Spreading Center, Western Pacific Ocean; material: Seawater | place: Tonga | collected 2009 | depth 2000 m m
ATGAATCGATGGCTCATCTGTACCTGCACTCTGTTCTGTGCCGGCATTCCTGGACCTGCTCAGGAGGCCGGGGGAACTCAAGAGGGCGGGTGGCGACTGGCCGATAGCCCGAGCACTTACCTACGCGAGCACTCGGAAAATCCAGTTGAATGGTACCCCTGGGGTGAAGAAGCATTCGAGCAGGCGCGAAAACTTGACCGGCCCATTTTCCTGTCGATCGGATATTCATCCTGTCACTGGTGTCATGTGATGCGCCGTGAATCCTTTTCGGATGCATCCATTGCTGCATTCATGAACGAGAACTTCATCTCCATCAAGGTCGACAGGGAAGACCTTCCGCATGTCGACGATACCTACATGGATGCAGTGCGTGCGATGACGGGGGGAGGAGGGTGGCCCCTTTCCGCTTTCCTGTTGCACGATCTGAAGCCCTTCTTCGGCGGTACGTACTTCCCGCCGAGAGCCAGATTCAACCGCCCTGGTTTCATGGAAATCCTCGGATCCATCGCACTTGCATGGAGAGAGGACCGCGAGCGTCTCACCGAGAGTGCCGAGAATCTCAACGCTCATCTACTCAAGAGATCCACACGGAGTTTTGAAGGCATTGTTCCGGAGGGTTATCTCAGCGGAGGCATCGAGGCTGCTGCGAACAGTTACACGCCAGATCCCGCGGGCTTCGGCAAGGCGCCGAGGTTTCCCAACCCACGCTTGCTGCAATACCTCGTGGGAGAGGGGATGATGCGCGGTGATCAGGCCTCCATCGACCGTGGTGTGTCGGTGCTTCGTGCGATGGCTGCTGGAGGGATCTACGACCAGGTTGGTGGCGGGTTCCACCGCTACAGCGTCGATGCGCAGTGGCAAGTGCCACACTTCGAGAAGATGCTCTACAACCAGGGATCACTGGCCGAGAGTTATTTCGAGGTTGGAAGACTCACCGCTGATTCGAGCCTGACGGTGATCGGAACGGCGACCCTGGATGCGATGCTGGATCAGTTCCAGCTTCCCGATGGTGGTTTTGCAGGTTCCTGGGATGCCGATTCCGGTGGCGTTGAGGGTTCTTACTACGTCTGGACTCCAGAACAGGTGCAGGCAGTGGTGGGTGAGGACGCGAGTTCCTTGATCTGCAAGGTGCTCGGGATCGTCGAGCATGGCAACTTCGAGGGCGGTGAGGCGAGCGTCGCTCGCCATGCGATGTCGGTGGAATCTGCGGCCAGTGAACTCTCCATCGAGGTGGATCAGGCCAACAAGTGGTTTGCTGATGGAGTCGCAAAGATGAAACAGGCGCGAACCGACAGGGTCGCACCGAAGCGCGATCCCAAGGTGGTGCTCGGCTGGAATGCGCTCGCCATCTCTGCGCTGGCTCGTGGGGCTGCGCTGCTGGACGAGCCCAACTATCGCCAGGCGGCTGTCGGTGCCTTCTCTTCGATGAAGGGATCACTGGTACTCGATGATGGTTTCCTGCGCCGCAGAGATTATCCCGCTGGTGTGAAGGCGGACGACGATTCCGGGTCCGTGGTGGCGCAGGTCTCAGGAAATCCAGCAACCCTTCAGGACGCAGCGTTGTGGATGAAGTGCTGCCTCGACCTCTACGAAGCCACCTTCGAGCCCTCGTTCGTGGCGGAGGCTGTTCGCTCGTGGCAATTGATCGAGCAGCAGTTCGGGCCGCTGGAAGCAGATGCCGGGCTCTTCGAGGCTCCAGATGGAGCCGAGGTACTGCTCGGCAGGCGCCAGGAGTTCTTCGACGGCGCCATCCCCTCGGGGAATGCCACCGTGGCACGGTCGCTGCTTCGTCTCCATGAACTGACCGGGATCGGTGCCTATCAGGAAGCCGCAGAACACATCATCTTTGCAGGGCTTCGATCCATCGGCCCCTACCCGACTGGATCCGCAGAGTTGTTGCTGGCGGTTCAGGCACTCGTGAGGTCGACCCCTGCCGTGGCAGTGGCCGGTGATCCTGCAGCGCCGCAGACTCGAGCGCTGCTCCATGCGGTGGCACACTCGACGGTGCCCTTTCCCGTGCTCGCATTGAGGCCTCCAGGAGATGCAGGATCCAGTGCTGAAAAGGTGATTGCACTGCTGACCGATCGGACGCAGATAGACGGAATGGCCACTGCATACCTCTGTGTCGATCAGGTTTGCGATCTGCCAACTACAGATGTCGATGCATTATCAAAGAGATTGCTCGAACTTGCTGCCAGGAGAACTGCTGAAGTCGAAGACTCGCCTGCTGAGGAAAAAAAAGCTTCTGCTCCTGAATCCAGTGATGTGCCAGAGACCCAAGATCCTTGATGATCCAACATCTCGGATTTCTCTATCGTGCAGGGAATCGCAACTAGATGGCTGTTGAACTACAGTTGGTCGTCGATGCCGATGGTTGTCCTGTGAAGGACGAAGTGGTCAGGGTCGCAAAGCGACTCGGCTTTGCTGTCATCTTCGTTGCGAATCGTCAGATGCGAATTCCTCAGGGTCCTCGCTGTAGACTTCAGATTGTCGCCGACCTCTTTGATGCTGCGGACGACTGGATCGCAGAGAATTGCGATGCGAAGACCGTGGTGGTGACCGGCGATATTCCGCTGGCAGCACGTTGTGTTGCCGCCGGCGCGGAAGTGGTTTCTCCCCATGGCAGAATTCTCGATGAGGAGTCGGTCGGAGAAGCCCTCGCCAGGAGGGATCTGGCGACGCACCTCAGAGATCTCGGGTTGCCCACATCGGGACCGTCACCCTTCGAGCCACGGGATCGCTCCGCCTTCTTGCAGGCACTGGACCGGGTGATTCAGGGCGTCATGAGGAGAATCGAGCGGACAGGTTCCTGACCGATCAGATCGAGCCGAGCCCGTTAGCAACTTCCGGGTTCAGTGGCACAGTCGATGGAGTCAGCCGTGGGGTCGATGTCACAGATTCCAAATGGAAATGCCGGTGGCGCTCCCCCTGTGAAGAGGTATTCGAGAATCAGGATCGGATCGGCGATATTGAGGGTTCCGTCATCATTGGTGTCGGCGGCGTCGAAACAGCCGGGTGCGGCCCCTCCTGTGAACAGATATGCGAGCATGTTCACTCCGTCTGCAATATCCATCGCTCCATCCTCATTGAGATCCCCGCGCTGGAAGATGGGAGCGGAGGAGGGATAGACGAGTTGACATGAGACGAAGGTCAGTACGAATTCAACGGAGTACGCATCATTGACTGTATCTCCATCGAGGTCGACATCTGGATTGACTCCGAAGAAAGCGAGCACTTGCGTCAGGGTATCGTAGTTGAAAGGGAACCCATCAAAGGGAGCTGGAGCGGGGATGGCATCGAATACGGCCACAGGAATTGCTGCAGCGATGGGAGGAGTCACCATGTCGGTGCCTCCCATCGATATGGTGCCTTCCAGCAATGCTCCCGGGATGATGATCCCTCCGCCAAGATCCAGGTCTGCAGGGCCGGCGACAAGTTCACCCGCCGTGATCGACCCGGGTGTGAAGACGGTCAGTGCTTCGCCATCGGCATTGAGACCCAGCGGGTCGACCTCGAACAGGTTATCGCCATCGAAATCATTGGTAGGATCGCCATCGACATCGATGCCCGGGAAAGATGCCACTTCCACTTCGTCGTCATTTTGCATCGTAGGATCATCGAGCAATTGCACCTCGAGCAGATTACGGAACAGCCCGGCATCGAACTGGCTCTGAAGAAAGGGATTGAGCAGATCGGAAACGGTACCCAGTTCGCCGCCGACCACCTCGACACCCGAAGTGACGAAGGCGGTATCGATCGGCTCACCTGAATCGACGGGAGTCCAGCACAGCAGCAGTGTCGAGGTCAGAAGCACGGATCTGTACATGAAATTCCTCCTGGAGGCCGATCCTGACCCGCTTCGAACGGGCAGGGGACGCCAGCTCCCATTCTACCAGCCCTGATCCAGCCGCAAACCGGGGGTCGTGCTGGGAAATTTGACGGATACGATGAAGTGGGAGAGCCAGGAGGTGACCAGAATGCGTCGTATCGGCGGTATTGTGCTGCTTCTCATCATCACTGCGGGCCCCCTGGCCGCGGCTGACATCCCTTTTCTCAGGGGCGACGCCAATGTCGATGGAAGAGTCGACCTCTCCGATGGAATCTGGTTATTGCAGCACCTGTTCGGAGGTGGGCCAGCGGGAGAGTGCAGCGCAGCGATGGATGCCAACGCTGACGGCGATGTCGATCTCGCCGATGCGATACTCGTCATCGCTTTCAGGCTCCTCGATGGTCGTGCTCCCGGATACCCATTTCCCTATTGCGCCATCTCTGCCATCGGAGAGTGTGCAAGTTACAGCGTCTGTCCTGCTGTACCTGATGTGTCGGTGACGCGGGACGAGCAGGGGGTCTGGTTCATCGAAGGCGGCGATCAATATCAACTCTACGAGGCTTTCGGATACGAGGTGGCAACGGATCGCCTCTGGCAAGCGGAACTATTCAGACGGCTCTCGAGTGGAAGGCTCACGGAGATTCTCGGCCCTGGCCAGTTGAATACCGACATCGCGATCACGATACTTGGATACTCCGACCAGGAATTGTACGAAGGTTTCGAACAGGTTTCAGAACTGGGGCAACTTGTCGTACTGGCATACATCGATGGATTGAACCGTCGTATCGAGGAAGTCACGGCGAATCCTGACTTGCTTCCCTACGAGTTTCATCAGTTAGAGTTCCTGCCGGAGTTGTGGACGATACCGGATGTCATGAAATTGCAGGTGACCCTTCTGAGGAACTTCGATTCGGAGGCTCTCGCAACACACCAACTCGATAATGCGTTACTTCTGGCCGAGTTACTGGAAGAACATCCGATCGATGGCAACGATATGTTTGACGATCTGCGCTGGCTCGACGATCCAGAAGCGCCCACGATGATCCCACCCGAGGACTTTGCGATTCCGTTTCTCGCCAGCAGTGAAGCGCCACAGCCACAACCACAACAGTATCGCATCGAGAATCTGCGTGCGCTCAGAGACCGGGTCGACGATGTTTTTGCTGGGACCGCCAGACGCCTGGCAGCCATCGGTTCACCGATTCGCCTCGGCAGTTACGCCTGGGTGGTTTCCGGTGATCTCACCGATAGCGGTCGTCCGATGCTGTATTCGGGACCCCAGATGGATTTCAGCGCTCCCGGCATCATCGTCGAGGGCTCACTCCGGGGCGCCGGGATCGATGTCTCGGGGATGGCGTTGGCAGGTCTGCCAGGCGTGATCATCGGCAGAACTCCTCGCCACGCATGGTCGGGGCAGGTCGCCCATCCTCATACCGTGGACATCTATCTCGACGATGCGGACGATCTGTTTCTTCACAGAGTAGAGACGATTCCGCTCGGAAATGATCAGTTCCTGGATTTGCCGGTGTACAGAACCCAGCACGGCCCGGTAGTCGCTCCCCTGATCCTGAATCCCGACACAGTGGATGGTCCAGTCGCGAGCTGGAAGTACTCCCACTGGGGCGAGGAATTGAACACCATAGATGTGAATCTCGATTTCATCATGGCACGCAACATCGATGACTTCGGTGACGCCATGGATCGTTTTTGTGTCGGGCTTCATGTTTGTTACGCAGATCGTCGCGGAAATATTGGGTACTGGATGGCAGGACTGGATCCTGTTCGGACAGATCTGGGAGATCCAAGACTGCCCCAGGTCGGCGATGGAACGATGGAGTGGACTGATCCGGTCACCTACAAAACGCGCAAGACGATCCGGAATCCCCAGCGAGGCTGGATCGGTGGCTGGAACAACAAGGCCGGGGGAGGTGCTGCAGGGGGAGCCCATCCTGGACACGCCTACGGCCGCTTCCACAGGGCCCACGCGATTCAGGACCGGCTCTCGGATGCGGTCGAGGAAGGTCCGCTCTCCTTCGACTGGATCCGCGATCTGGCACCCGAGATCAGTGCTACCGATTGTTGCGACCTGGGCAGAAGCGGCGGAAATCGTTGGTTCTTCGTCCAGGATGCCTTCGGCGCAGCGGTCGCATCGGATGCGACCATCGAACGGCTCGATGCGCTGGCGTTACTGGGAGAGTGGGACGGCTATTTCGTTCCAGGTGGCCCTGATGGTTGGATCGATGGAGATGTCGAGGCCGATGCATGGACCCTGCAGGATCAGTGGATTCTCCGCGTACTGGAACTGACCTTCGAGGATGAACTGGACACCGATAGCCTCGAGTGGAGCAACCAGGATCGGAATCTGCTCTTCAATGTGTTGATCAGGGCGTTGCCTGGATCGGACACATTGCTGCAGAACCGGATCGATTGGTTCATGAATCGGAGTTTGATACCGAAACCGACCGATGCGGCCGGCATCATCGTGCTGGCACTCGACGACACCCTGGCACAACTGGGGCCACGCCCATGGAATCAACCGCGTGCCACCATCGACTACATTGGCTCGGTGGTTGGCGAGGTGTGGAGCGCTCCATGGCTCGATCGATCGACCTACGCACAGGTGGTCGAGATCGGTCCACAGGGTCCTGTTCGGATCGAGTCGATGATTCCTCTGGGAGAGTCAGGTACCATCTACATGGGCCCGACAGGGGAGCCCGTGTTCGACGAGTTCTATTTCGGTTTCACGGAGATCTTCGACGGATTTCAGCCGCGTCCCTTCCCGATCTTTGAGAGTGAACCCTAGTGGTGCCATCTTGACGATGGGCCCGCATTGGCCCAAGAGGTGCATCTGGGTTGGGGTTACAATGCTGCCATGGCCATCCACTGCATCTGTCTGCCACCAAGAGTGGCTCTTCTTTCGCTGCTGTTGCTCCTGACCGGCTGCCAGACCCCTTGGCTAGCAACAAACGGCAGCGCGGTGGTGCATCGGCTCGCATCATCCCTGGAAATCGGTGTTGTGGCCCTCCGAGATGATCTGGGGGAGTCTGCCTCTGCTCGACTCGGGGAATTACCAGGCCTGCTGGATTATGCAGCCAGGAGGGGACTGAATGTTGGTCATGCCTATCGTCGCGTCGACCAGGTAGCTGGACCTGCGAGTTGGATCGTTGCTGCAGCGGATCGCGCCACGGTGACGCTGCACCGCTGGCGATTTCCCATCGTCGGTTCGGTTCCGTACAAGGGCTATCGGTTCCAGCATCACGCCATCCGGGAACAGAAAAATCTGGTGGAGGCGGGATGGGATGCCGACGTTTTTCCCGTCCCTGCCTGGAGCAGCCTCGGGTGGTTTCCTGAACCGCTCCCGAGATCATTGCTTTCTCTCGAGGAGCATCGCTTTGCGACCACGATTTTCCATGAGCTGGTGCATCGCACGGTTCACATCTCCGGCGATGCGGAGTTGAACGAGGGGCTGGCGACCTTTCTCGGGGCGCAACTTGCCGAGCAGTGGTTGATCGGGCGTCATGGCGAAGGCTCAGCAGTGGTGATGCGCCACCGCAGCCAGCAGCGCGATGAACTGCGGCTCAACGATCTGATTCGTACCCTCAGGGAGCAACTCACCGGAGGCGAGGTGGACGGTCAGTTGGAACAATTCCGACAGCTTCTCGCGACCGAGCCGTGGGAGCAATTCTCTGGCGAGGAACTGGCGAGAGGGGGCTGGAGTCTGCCCAGGGTGCTGCTGGCCCGGGTCTATGACCCCTCGAGCGTACCCTGGGACCGTATCTGGCAGGAATCGGCCCAGGATGTGCAAATCCTGGTCACCTGGGTCCGGCGCCACTTTTCTGGAACTGGTGCCGATAGGGGCTCGTTGGAACGGTAGAGAAGGTTCTCGTGGACATCATCTGCCGTTTCAGTGGAGGCGGTCAGTTCAGCTCCGCGATACCCTTGAGTTGGATCAGGCCCGCATGAAAGAGGACCCATGAGCGATGCATTGAGCATGGGAAACAGGGATCTATTCGAGGAGATCACCCTACCTCACATGGATGATGTCTTTCGTTTTGCGATGGGTTTATCCAGGAACCGCGCTCAGGCGGAAGATCTGGTCCAGGACACATACATCAAGGCCTTCAAGGCTTTTGGAGGCTTCCGTGCCGATAGTAATGCAAAGGCATGGCTGTTCAGAATCTGCAAGAACCAGTTCATCGATCGGTACCGTCAGCGAGCTCGCCGTCCACACCATGGTGGTGATGTGGACGAACTCGCCGTCGATCCGATCAGGCACTCCATTGAGGTCTTCGAGAGGGAAGGCATCGAGAATCCAGAAACTTTTCTCGATCTTTTCGGTGACGAGGTCAATCGCTACCTGAGAGAACTCCCGGAGATTTACAGGAGAGCTTTGTTGCTGTGCGATGTGGACGATTTGAGTTACGAGGAGATTGCTGAGGTCCTGGAGGTGCCGATTGGTACCATCCGATCGAGGATCTCGAGAGGTCGGGCGTTTCTGAAGGAGCGCCTGGTAGAATACGCCCAGGAACTTGGATACGGGCGCTAATTAACGAGGGACGAGGGCTCATGGAAGATTGCATTCGCTTCAAGGAACGACTCCACGAGTGGGTCGACGGAGAACTGGGAGAAGTTGTCGCCGATGAGGTCGATACACACCTCTCCCTGTGTCCAAAGTGTGCCGATGCCGCTCGTGCCATAGAACACATAAAACTACTCGTGAAGTCGAAGGCGCGCATATCCCGGGTTCCCGAGGGCCTCGCGGGTAAGGTGAGGCAGGCGATCACGATCGAGTCTGCTCGGTATTCCCATCGAAAACGATGGACGGGCCGCCGGCTGGTCCCCTTCGCTACCGCTGCTGCGATCCTTCTCGTGATCCTCTCCTCGATCAATCCCTTCTCCTCCACTCAATATCAGGAACTTCAGGCCAGTGTCGGAGACTATGTTTTTGATTCTCATCTGAGGTCGGTCACCGGTGACGATGGCCCCGAGTGGTTCTTTGAAGGGACGGCTGACGCATCGACGAGAATCTCGCAGGAACTGGGAGTCGCGGTGGCGTTACCAGCTCCCGAAGCGATGCTGCAAGGGGTGTCTTTCAGTTTCCTTGGTGAGACTCGCATCGCCAAGGTCTTCTATATGCTGGATTCGGAGCCGCTCTCCATCTTCGTCATCCCGAGGCCGGATGGCGTCATGGATGGTTGTCATTGCATCAAGAAGGGCCGCAATTTTGCGGTCTTTTGTTTGCCCGGTGAGTCGGTGTGTTATCTATTTGCGACCTCGCAGGATGCGAAAGATTGCCAGCAGTGGTTTCAACTCGGCTGCTGCGGTGAGCCGGTGACCAGCGACTGAGTTGCACTTCCAGGCTTTCAGGACTTCATTCCAACAAGCCAACCCATCTGATGACAGGATCCTTCAGGCCCCTCCGGGCTCTCCTGCGATGATCCATTGCCAGGCCCCTCGGTGGGAGGATCTGTAGTGGGCGAGCCGGGACTCGAACCCGGACCCTCGAACGAGGAGGGGATTTTAAGTCCCCCGCGTCTGCCAGTTCCGCCACTCGCCCGCTGGAAGAATGATCCTCAAGGCCTTCCAGGGCAAGCACCTCTCTGTTGCTCTGGCCGTTTTCTCTCCCACCGGATATGCTCACGGCGGCCCCTCGATTCTGAAAGGAAAATGATGTCACACATCCATGACCGTCTCGTCCTGCGGTCCGTATTGTGTCTGCTGGCTCTCTCTCTCTTCTCGGGCTGCGGTGCAGGAGGAGCAGGGTTGATCCGATTACGTGCGGAAAACTGGCAACCGACACCTGGAGGATCGATCCAGGCATCGGACCTGAATAACCCCGGCGATCTGATCGATGTGGAGGAGGTGCTGGGACTCGACGGAGAGAACACCTTCTGGGTGTATGCCGTCGAAGCGGATCTGGGCCTTGGCACCTACGAGGTGGCCGACATTTCATTCACAGGCACCGGCACCACCACGTTGACGACCGACATCGATTTCTCCGGTACCACCTTTGATACTGGAACCGTGCTCGACAGCGACCTGGAAGCTTCTGTGATGACCTTTCACAGCAAGGGGGCATTGCTCGGCATGGGACCGATCATGCTGAAGTACATCTGGGGTGTCGATCACCTGGTGTTTGATACCACCCTCTCAGGAACCACAACGATCGATGAGTGGGTACCGGCATTCGGACTCGGAGCCAGTTTCGCCATGCCGGTGGGCAATAACTGGAGTTTCGAAGTGGACGCAGAACTGGCCGGTCTCTGGGTCAGCTACGGCGACATCGATGGAACCTACGAGGGGATGACCGTTCGCGCAGGATTGCGTCAGGGGACGGGAATCCTGTTTGGAGCTGGCCATCGCTCGCTCGTCATCGATGTGTCCGATGACGGTTCCGGAACCAGTGCCGACATCGATCTCGGAGGCAGTTATTTGTTTGCAGAGTGGGCCTTCTGATCTGATTCGAGCCGCGGAAATACACCGTGATCATGAGCAGGGGGACCGTGCCGGCAAGGCACGGTCCCCCTGCTTTTGGTTTCGAGGAACTCTGGCTCGGGCGATCAGGGGCAGCCGAGGTACAAGATGCAATCGAGGGTATCCACCGTCGGATCCGAGCCACAGCCGGGCCCCGGTGGGGGCATCGCCGGTCCTCCCGAGAAGAGGTATCCGAGCTCGTAGATCGGATCGCTGATGTCGAAGGATCCGTCGTCGTTTGCGTCGGTGGCATCGTCGCAGGTGGCGGGATCTGCACCCGAGAAGAGGATGCTCAGGGAGAGTACCGGATCACTGATATCGACGGCTCCATCGCCGTTTCCATCGCCGCGCAGAAACGGTTGTCCGGGACAAGAATCGAGGATCCCGTCTCCGTTGGCATCGCCTCCCTGGGTCAGGATCTGGATCAGATCCCAGACGCCGTTGCCGTCGC
>JYMV01021056.1_pt2 | contig 10753 bp, 8 predicted proteins | sample 338911 | NCBI WGS metagenome assembly JYMV01 (sample SAMN03354496, study PRJNA234377) | hydrothermal vent metagenome | biome: Deep sea; feature: Hydrothermal plumes at the Eastern Lau Spreading Center, Western Pacific Ocean; material: Seawater | place: Tonga | collected 2009 | depth 2000 m m
ATAGTTTAGTAATTTAGCATTTCGTCTGAGGAATCGGCTTCCCACACTGTGGAAGGTCCCATGAATAATCTTTTGCTGTTCTGTAGAATTCTTTAAAGCCCGGCCTACTCTTTGCGCCATCTCGTTGGCGGCTTTGTTGGTGAATGTCAGCAAAAGAATGGAAGACGCAGGAATTCCGGAATGAATCAGCTGTGCTACACGGTGAGTAATCACCCTGGTTTTTCCACTGCCCGCTCCGGCAATGACTAAAGCTGGGCCTGTTTTGTGTTCGACGATTTTCCGCTGTACCGGATTTAAAGATGCTATTGACCAGGTGGACATATACTGGACTGGTGATTTTAGATGTCTTTCCGTTGATATTTTCTAACTATAATGCCAAATTTTAGTCTAAAACAAAAACAACTAGCAAAATAATTTCCATGTTTTTTGAAGAAATAAAACAAATCGTTTCGACTTTCCGTGAAGCAGTAAACCTGTTTTTGAGTAGAATCTTTAACAAAGGAGTGCCGATAGCAGAGGATATGACGACCTTGATTTTGATAGGGTTTGCAATTTTTATCATTCTTTTGTGTCTTTTTGTATGGTATCGGCAGCATAGCAGATCACTGAAAAGTAAAGCTCCCGAAGAACTTTCCGGGAGGAAAAAAGAGAAGCGCCTGGTGCAGTTGGAAAAAGAACATGCCAAAACACTTGAGTTGCAGATCAAGGAAGAAGAAAAACTGCGGGAAGAAAAAGAGTCCGCAAAACTTGCAAAAGCGGAACAACGGGAAAAAGAACTTCAAGAAAAAATTGCTTCAATTGAAGAGGAACGTCTGCATCAGCAGGTTCTTCAGCGTGAAATTGAAAAAACTGCTGAAACCGTGGAAACTCCTGATGAGGTAGATTCTTTCCTTGAACGTCTACGTAAAGGCGTCATTAAAACAAGAACACAGTTTCAAGATAATTTAGCCGAAGCAGTTTTAGGTAGAAAAGAAATAAATGAAGACTTACTGGATGATTTGGAAGAAGTGCTCATCGGTTCAGACATAGGTCCGGAAACTACCCAGCGTATTCTTGATGCAATCACAGAGAAGGTGGAGCGTGAAGAATTAAGCAGTCCACAAGTTTTGCAGTCAGAAATTCAGCTGGAAATTCAAAAAATTATGAGTAAAACATATGCCGTCCTCGGGACTGCGGAACGGAAGCCGTTAATTTTGCTTTTTGTTGGTGTAAACGGTGTTGGAAAAACAACTACTATCGGAAAAATTGCTGCACAGTATCGTCAGCAGGGTAAAAAAGTTTTGATGGGTGCAGGTGATACTTTTCGGGCAGCAGCTATTGAACAGTTGGTGGAGTGGAGCAGGCGGGCTGATTGCGACATCATCCAAAAGGAACCCGGAAGTGATCCGTCTGCGGTGATGTATGAAACGGTGCAAAAAGGAATAGATGAGGATTACGATGTAGTGATCTGTGATACAGCAGGACGTTTGCACACCAAAAAGAATTTGATGGAAGAATTAAAAAAAATGGTGCGGGTGATTCGCAAGTTGATTCCTGATGCACCCCACGAAATCCTGCTGGTACTTGATGCTACCACAGGTCAAAATGCAATATTCCAGACTCGGGAATTCATGGAAGCTACAGATTTAACAGGACTTATAATTACTAAACTGGATGGCACTTCCAAGGGAGGAGTTGTTATCGGCATCGTCAACGAGTTTGATATTCCTGTGCGTTACATCGGTGTAGGTGAACAGGTTGAAGATTTACGACCCTTTGATGCCCAGCAATTCACTGAGTCAATTTTTGCTTAACTTTTTGATTTTGGATGTAAATCGGAAATTCAACACCGCAAAATAGATTATACCCGGTTATAAGACAGCAGCCAGAGGGCTAGAGCGAGAAAAATTATATTTCCGCTCCATGCTGCAAAGAAAGGGAATATCAGGCCTGCACCGTGGTTATCTGATTGAGTATCCAGAACAAAATCCCGAGTAAGCAACTGATTGCCAGAGATTCTGCCGCCATCCCCCGTCTGTTGTATGATGCAGACAGCCCAAAACCAATCAGAACCATGATAAAAATTTGAAACGGATAGGCGGTTTTCTGGAAAATCGCAACCCAATGACGAGTTACATCTTGTCCTTCACTTTGAAGTTTAAGAGTATTTTCATACAAGTCAAGGAGGGGTTGATGATGCGGAGAAATGGGAATTTCAAAGGGTACAGTGGGCAACTTTTCTGTTTCGATTCTCCATTGTTCAACGTGTTCAAGCCGCAAATTTTCATCCTGGAAAATGTACTTTTGAATATCGTGAAAGATCCATGAATTGTTTTGTTGTTCTCCCCGTTCAATTGCAGTTCTTCCCAGAAGTTGGAAAGGAATTTGCTTCCAGTTAAATGAGGTGATAGAACTTATGCGGCCATTATGTTGGCGATTTCCAAAATAGTAAATGCTTTGTTCTTCACCCACTTTCCAGAGTGGGGGCAAGCGTGCAGAATTTTCCTGTTTAACCCAAGTTTGATGCATCCATGTGTACATGTAATTCTGGCTGAAATACGCAAAAGACGCAATCAAAGCAGAAACAGCTAACACAGGAAAAGCCAGTCTCCAACCACCGATTCCCGAACTGCGTATTGCCAGCAATTCAGCATTCTTGTTCAGTGAACTGTATGTGGCAATAGTTGCCAGTAAAACCGTAATTGGTATTATTAGTTCCAGCAATAGAGGCAGCAAAAGAGCCGTTTCTTGAAGGAACTTCAAAAAACTCTGCCAGTCAGTAAAAACATCTGCAAGGTTACCAAAAAAATTCCCTACCAGACTCATCAATACAAATGCACCGAGAAACAACATAAAATAACGGTTGAATTCTGATGCAATATATTTTGAGATTATTTTGAACGGCATAGTTTCCGGTCCTCATTGGTGAATAAGCAAAATAGTATTCAGAACAGGATAAAGTTTCTTATAAAAAGGTTCAAAGTAAATAACAAATCTAGTTAATATTTGTTCAATAGTTAGGGCATTATCTTGCATATAAGCACAGGATTAGTTTTAAGAGAATTTTTTTTAATGACTTTGTTCTGACAATTTAGGAGTCTAAAAAGCAATATTCATGTCCCAATTAATTCTTGTACTCGAAGAAAATCCAGAAATTCAAAGTTTAATTGCCGCCTCGTTGAAGGCTAGTGCAATTTCAGTTACTCAAGAATCTAATCCAGATTTATTTGTGCAGCAGGCACTTAATCTGGAGCCGGATTTAATTTTACTCAGTAATTCAGGCGGCGATCAAAACTACAAGAATTGCAGAGAAATACGCAAAGATCCGCAGCTGAAAAATATCCCAATCATTTTACTTGTAAACCCAAAAGACGAGCTTGACGAAAAAATTATTTCAGAGCTTGGAATTGATGGGTTGCTTCGCAAACCCTTTGAAGCATCGATGCTTCAGGAGCAGCTAAGTCAATTTGTTACTCTGGATGACAATTTTGGCATTGAACCGGATAATGAGGGTGAAGATTTCAAGATAGACATGAGCTCAATTGACAATCAATTGAATGATATTAAAGAGGGGGAACAAGAAGTAAACTCACCAGTTGAGGAAGGATCTCAAGTAACAGAAGAATTAGAGCAGAATGCCCTGGAACCAAAATTTGCCTCTTCAGCAGGTAGTGAAATGGATTCAATGATTCTGGATGACATTTCTGCAGATATGGACATTTCTAAGGATACAGTGAAAAAGGCAGAAGTTGAGCTGGATGAAAATGAAATAACATCTAACGGTCTTGAAGTCATCAATGATGAAGAAATGACAATGGACAACGGTTTTGAATTTGATCTTAAGCTTGATGAAGATGGAATCGAAATTGACTCCGAAGAAGTTGTTACAGACACTGTAAAAACTGAGACAGATCCTGCCTCAACAGGATTGGCGCAACTTAAGGACTCCGGTTTGGAAGACAAATATGCTGAAAGCCGCCTCAAGGTTGAGGGTGAAAAAACAGAACAGGATCTGAAGGCACCAGCGGATATTGATCTTGAAGTAAATGATTTTGAGGATCTGGATGATATCTGGTCACGCTCTCCGGAATTGGATCAGACACCTAGAGAGGGCCTGACGGATATAAGTTTGGAAGAAGAAGATTTTCAACCCGAATTTCCAGAAAATCTCTCCTCATTTGAAGAGCCAGCCGAACCTTCGATTCAAGACACTGATTCCGACAGCAGGATCACGTCAGAATCAGTTCAGGAATTGGATAATTATGAACTGGAACCTGATTTCGAAGAAACAGGAGAGGAATCGCTAAGTTCACTTGACAATAAATTGTTAACGGATTCTGTGGAGCAGGATCTTGAGGAGACCGTTGAAATCGAGGATGCTGAACAATTCGTAGAAGATACATCTGCAGACGAATTTGAAGAAGATTTTGATGAGAGTCAGGGAGATGCGGATATTATGTCAATGGTTCATGAAAGTATTGGCGAGCAGGAAGAATCAGCAGAAAGTGCTATGATTGAACTGGAAGACCTCAGTGAACAAATGGAAGCTCTTGATTCTGCAGAAACAGAGTTTGAAATAGAAGAAGAGCAGTTTGAGGAGGATCTGGAAAAAGAAAAACTGGAAGTTGAAGAATTATCTGAAGACGAATTAGCAGTGTCAGAAGATGATTCAGAAGACGAACTGGTAGAATTCATGCTGGATGAACTGGGAGATCTTCTGGAAACGGATGAGGAAGGATCAGTGGACGGAGAAGCTGATTATGGAGATCCGCTTGTTGAGGAACTGGAAGAAAGCCTCGCAGCAGAATCCAAAGACTTGCAAGATGTTGATGCAGAGTTTGACAAAAAAGTGTATACTGAAATTTCACTTGGACTTGGACTTGAAGAAGATGTGTTTGACAGTTGGGATGATGCTGAGGATGCCTTTATGGGATTTGATCGAGAAAAAGAAATTACTGAAGAAGCTCCGGATCAGACAGAAACAGAGGCAAGTGCTTTCGAAAGTTTTGATGATGAAGAAGAAAAATTTGAAAAAGCGGACAGTTTCAGTTTTACAGAAAATGAGTTGAAGGAGATTGTCACAAATTCAGTTCAGAATGCTTTGGAAAAATCTATTGCAGCATCTCTTGTCGAATTGGCAGTTTCAGAATTAAAAACACAAGTAATACGAATGGATCAAAGCAGAGCCTTGTAAGCCAGGGCGATTTTGGCTCCTAAGCTGGCATTATTACGTACCAGTGCAATGTTACTCTTCAGGCTTTCTCCATGAGTAAGCTGATTGATTCGCTCCAGCAAATATGGAGTCACCTCTTTTCCTTCGATTTCCTTTTCAGTTGCTTCTTTCAGCGCTTCTGTAATTGCTCCTTCAATTAGTGACTCATCCATTGCATCTTTCGGAGGCACGGGATTCCCAATCACAAGACCTCCGGCCAACCCCAAGTCCCATTTAATTTTCATACAACGTGCAATGTCTTCAGGTGTGTCAATTCGGGTTTGAACCATTGAACCGCTGGACGGCGTATAAAATGAAGGAAACTCTGCCGTCTGGTAACCAATTACAGGCACACCGTGTGTTTCCAAATATTCAAGAGTTCGGGGAATATCAAGAATGGATTTTATTCCGGCACAGACTACAGCAACATTTGTATGAGCCAACTCCATCAAGTCTGCGGAAACGTCCATGGTTTTTTCATTTTCGCGGTGTACTCCGCCAATGCCGCCTGTCACAAAGACTGGAATTCCGGCAATCTGTGCGCAAATCATAGTTGCAGCCACAGTGGTGCCACCGCTCAGTTTTTGTGAAAGAACTACCGGTAAATCCCGGCGGCTGACTTTTACCGGATCACTGTTTTGAGCAAACTGCTGAAGCTCCTGCCTGCTCAAACCGATCTTGATCCTGCCTCCTGAAACAGCAATTGTGGCGGGGAAAGCCCCCTCATTTCGAATAATATTTTCAACTGCGAGTGCTGTTTCCAAGTTTTGAGGATAAGGCATTCCATGTGAAATAATTGTCGATTCCAGTGCAACAACCGCTTTATCTGTTTTCAGTGCATCTTGAACTTCCTTGGAAATGTCCACCCACTGTGCTGTCTTATTTTTTTCCATATAATTTGGGAATATAAAATGTTTTATGATTTTATTTGTTACTTCTGAAACTAACGGAAACGGCTGTAGCTGTCAATCATCATCGTAAGAGAAGAGCCGGATTTAATGATTGGACTGTCTGCAACGGATTCAAGATAAAATAATCATGATGGTTACTGATAATTGTTTATCTGAAAATGAAAAAGGGGGATTCTCATTTATCAATCTGATTGCAAATATTGTCAATTCTGCTAGCCTGTTTAGGCTATTTCTTTTTTCAGGAGGGACTATATGAAAATTGGTATTCTTCAGTGTGATTCCACCAATGAAAATTTCCGGGACGAACACGGCAACTATCCGGAAATGTTTATGTCACTTTTTAAATCTGTTGATCCGGATTTAGATTTTAAAAATTATGATGTACAGCTGGAGCAGTATCCCCAAGCTCCGGAAGAGTGTGACGCGTACTTGATTACGGGCAGCCGTTTAAGCGTTTATGATGATGAACCGTGGATTCGAAAATTGGAAAAGTATGTAGTTGAACTGCACAGGCAGAAACAACCTCTTCTTGGCATTTGCTTTGGACACCAAATGGTTGCCAAAGCTTTAGGCGGAAAAACTGAAGCATCAGAACGAGGTTGGGGTGTAGGAGTGCAAAACTACCAAACGGTATCCATTGAACCCGCTTTGGAACAATTTTCACTTTTGGCAAGTCACAAGGATCAGGTTACAAAACTTCCGGAAGGTGCCGAATTGATTGCGGAAAGTGATTTTTGCCCTTATGCTGCTTTCAGAATTGATGATCATATTTTGACATTTCAGGGACATCCGGAATTTCAGAAAGCATACTCCAAAGCATTACTGAATCTCAGGAAAGAAATATTGGGTCCAAAAGTATTTGAAGCAGGAATGAAATCGCTGGAGCAAACCATCCAGCCTCAGCAAATAACACACTGGATGCTGAATTTCCTCAGGAAAGGTGATCCTCACAAATAACCGGTTACGGTCTCGAATCCGGACCTTGCTGTTCCCTTTTTGCTGGAGGATTATGAGTTAGTTCCCAGAGCTTGAAATAACGGACGACAAAATTCAGGGCATCAAAAATTGCACAGAACAATCCCGGAAATCCGTCTCGGAATCCTCCTTTAAACAGATAGCGTCTTAAGAAACGGGAAAATGGTTTGAGTAGCAGAAAGCGAATAGAATTTCCTGCAGTCACCTGTTCCCGTAGATAACCTGCCTCAACTCCGGAATAAAAATCGAACTTGCTCAAAAACTGGCTGATGTTCAGGTAAGGAAAGTGGAGCATATCATTTTGCAGACTGCCGATACTTCCCTCCACTACCAGTTTTTCATGTACATGTTGGTTAGGGAAGCTGGCAGAACCTCTCTGGAATAAACGTAACTGTGTGTCCGGATATTGACTTCCGTGACGCAGCCAGTGTCCAAAGTAATGATTACGGCGGTTTAAGCGGAATGCTGTGTTGACTGTATTTTCAAGCGTCTCTTCAATTTCCATCACCAACAGTTCAGGCAGCCTCTCATCTGGATCCAGATAAAAAACCCAGTCCCCGGAAGCTTGTTCCACCGCAAAGCTCTTGTTAACATTCAGGTTGGTATTGTTTGGTCGTGAAAAAACACGGCAGCCTAGATCACGTGCAACTTCCAGTGAGTCGTCCTGACTTTCACAGTCAACATAGACGATTTCAGTTGCCCATTTGAGTTGGGGCAATAATTCCCGTAAATGATCAACTTCATTATGACCGATGATGGTAACGCTGAGATTCATGGAGTTTGGTTTTTGCTTCAGTTTGCTTGCTGCCAGAAAAAATATTGAAAGCTTGATTTGAAAATGATCTGTTGACCAATCTATGACAAGTTTAAGATCTTGTCAATGTTGCAGACGTTTCTGATTGTTCTCTGACGATTATTTTTTCTGTAAAATTGGAATCGAGTGATTACTCAGGCAGCGGTTTTTCTCCTTGCATTTCTTGCACAAAACATTGTTCTGTCATAGATTAGATTGCCAATACGTTTTCAAAACGCTAAACTTCGGGAATCAATCTACAGAAGTACAAGGGAGGTCTTATGTTCAAATCAGTCAACAAAGATGTATGGGCTTTTGACGCGGAATGGGTGCCGGATCCGGAAGCGGGAAGAAGGTTATATCAGCTTCCGGAAGATACTCCTGATGCAGAAGTAATCCAAAAAATGTGGGAAGAAGGCGGTGCGGATGAAGAAAATCCGATGCCTTACCTCAAAACCACAATTTGCCGCGTAATTTCCATTGCCGCGGTCGTTCGTGCAGATAAAGGAAATGGAGAGGTGGCCTTGTCTTTGACGGCTTTGCCTCATGATGCAGCCGATCCGGAACACACATCAGAGGCAGAAATTTTGTCACGTTTCCTTAATGCGGTTGGCGAAAAAAAACCTCAACTGGTGGGATTCAATTCATCAAAAGCAGACCTTAAAATCCTTCTGCAGCGAGCTGTCGCAAGAGGTATTCAAGCAGCAAAATTTGCAAAACGCCCCAATAAACCATGGGAAGGTTATGATTATTTTGATGCACGTAACAGTGAAGCTCATATTGATTTGATCGAAATCCTGGGAGGTTACGGAAAGTCTAATCCTTCACTGAATGAGATGGCGACAGTTTGTGGTGTTCCGGGAAAACTGGGGGTAAGTGGTGAAGAGGTAGCGCCAATGTGGCTGGAGGGGCGTCTGGCGGAAATTGTAGCCTATAACGAATGTGATGCTTTAAGTACATATTTGATTTGGTTGCGGATGGCTTATTTTGGAGGTTTTTTTAATAACCAGCAATATATTGAAGAACAGGAGCGTGTCCGGAATTTGCTCAGTACAGAAGGGACCCTTCCGGGCAAAGAGCATTTGCTTGAATTTCTGGAACGCTGGGAAATGTGGTCTCAACTAAATTCCTGAACAATGTAAGCCGCTTCGGTTAATTCTTTACAGTCATAGATTCTTTCGTGACAGTTACGAGTTTTATCGTGTTATCCCGACCGAATGAGATGGGGTTCTTATACGTTTTCGGCACTTTATCAGGTCTCTCCCTTCGGTCGAGATGACTTACCGCAGTAAATAATATCAGTATTTTACGAGAATTGAAGACTCACGAGATTCATTTTTTGACATACCGAATTATTTAAAACACCACAGATGTGGTAGTTGTGACAAAGAACTGATGACACGCGTGTTTGTCAGGTATTTCAGAATTTTATTACCTTTATTTTTTTTATTGTACAAAAACTCTATATATTGTTAAAATAAAATTTTTGACCCGGCTCGTTAAAATTGGTTTGACGCGTCTTTGTTATTAATCAATCATGGAGGATGATATGGAACAAGTAAATGATAAGCTGGAATTGGTGTACGGTCTTGAAGACAAGCCATCGCCAATGGAATCGGCATATGCCGCTCTCCAGCATTTGCTCGCAATAATTGTGGGCATCATCACGCCCACGCTCATTATCGGTGGAGTTCTGGGATTGGGTGAGCGAATCCCGTATTTGATCAGCATGTCGTTGATCGTTTCAGGTGTGGCAACCTTTATTCAAGCCAAACGAATTGGACCGGTCGGTTCTGGTCTGTTAAGTGTTCAAGGCACCAGCTTTGCTTTTTTGGGTGCAATTTTAACCGCCGGCTTTATAGTAAAAGGACAGGGCGGCGGACCGGATGAAATACTGGCAACCATTTTCGGAATTTGTTTCGTGGGTGCATTCATCGAGATTATCCTCAGCCGCTTCCTCCATTTACTAAAAAAAATCATCACACCACAGTGGTGATGTTGATAGGACTGAGCCTGGTCAAAGTCGGAATAACGGATATGGCTGGAGGTAAATGGCTGCTGGATAACAAACCTCAATTTTTTGGTACGGTTGATAATCTGGGCTTGGGCGTACTTGTATTACTCGTAGTTTTGATTCTCAACCGAAGTAAAATTCCAATGATTCGGATGGGATCGATTGTTGGCGGAATTCTGGTCGGCTACCTGGTTGCGCTTGCCCTGGGCAAAGTCAATTTTAGCCACATGTCCGGAGTGGAAATGATCAGCATTCCCATTCCATTTAATTATGGTTTCGATTTCAATTGGACTGCTTTCATCGGGGTGGCCTTCATTTATGTTATCACCACAATTGAGTCCACTGGAGATTTGACTGCGACATCGATGCTCTCCGGAGAACCGGTTGAAGGAGACACGTACATGGAGCGTATCAAGGGCGGTGTTTTGGGAGACGGTATTAACTCTGCAATCGCCGCGATTTTCAATACTTTTCCAAATACTACTTTCAGTCAAAACAACGGTGTCATCCAAATGACCGGAGTTGCCAGTCGTTATGTGGGCATGTATCTCGCGGGATTTCTCGTTATACTGGGCTTGTTTCCAGTCATCGGCGGGTTCTTCCGCTCCCTTCCGAATCCGGTTTTAGGCGGAGCAACAATTGTTATGTTTGGAGCAGTGGCTGCAGCGGGTGTGAACATAATTGCTTCTATGGGCCGTTTGGGGCGCAGGGAAATCCTGATTATTGCCGTTTCCCTGGGAATCGGACTTGGGCTTGCTTTTGTACCGGAGGTTCTCAGCCAAACTCCAAAAGCGATTCAGCAAATTTTTGGATCAGCCATCACTTCAGGTGGTCTTGCAGCATTGATTTTGAATATGGTGCTGCCGCAA
>JYMV01046107.1_pt1 | contig 10753 bp, 10 predicted proteins | sample 338911 | NCBI WGS metagenome assembly JYMV01 (sample SAMN03354496, study PRJNA234377) | hydrothermal vent metagenome | biome: Deep sea; feature: Hydrothermal plumes at the Eastern Lau Spreading Center, Western Pacific Ocean; material: Seawater | place: Tonga | collected 2009 | depth 2000 m m
TGCCAAGATATAAACCCTCCAGATCAAAAAAGAAGAACAATAGAAACAGGGAAATGGAATCGCAAAAACTCAATCAAATAAGTAATTTTGAGCCTGGTTTACCCCACTCGCCCTTCTCATAGAGAAATTTTTTACTTTTATCAATAATAATAAGCCCATCGGGACCAAGCGATATTTTAAGATGTTCTAGTGGTCTAGGTGCTGGCCCCTCAAAGTTTATTCCCTCCTTAGTAAACCCGCTACCATGGCAGGGGCATTTATACTTAGCATCTGTTTTAAACCAACGTGGTGTGCATCCCAAGTGAGTACAGAGTGCAAATACTACATAAATACCCTCCAAGTCACGCACAATCCATACTCTCTGGTCCCTAACATACTTGGTACTAACGTCCCCTACTGTGTAATCACTGGGGCGACCTGCCTTAAAAATTGGAGAAGGTTCGAAGAGAACACGGGGAAAAAGAAGACGCGTGAAAAACAAGGTTGAAAAACCCAGTGTTGCCGCAAATCCAGCCCAACCCGCAAGAGAAAAAAAGTCTCTACGTGACCAAATAGTATCTTTAGGCTCATCTTTTTTAGATGGTTTTTTACTGGCAGGTGCTACCGGCTTTTCGTTTTCATTACTACTCGTCTCAGCCATAAAAATCTCCAATAATTCAAACCTATACCAACTAAGAATCACTTAATATCATGGAAGTATACAACTACCTTTGGACATCAGGAAAATTGGTTTTTATCATAAAAGGAAAAACCAGTCAAGATAAGTTATTCACGCTATTTACAAGCTTTCTATGTTGCTTTTTATGGCACTGCTGCACAACCTCGCAGCTTCTCTAATTCCTTCAATTTCCCCTGATTTATCGGTAGCTAAAGACACCAAAGCCCCGACTTTCAGAAATCAGTTGTGAAGCGTTTGGAGAAACGATTTGTCCTCCAATGACTACTCCGCTTCTAGCATCAGCAACTATTTTAAAAAAACCTCCGTTCTCATTATCTAAAAACGAGAAATCCAAATTTTCAGATTGTGCATTACCCTCAATACCTCGAAATCCTTTATAATGAGACTGCTCAGTGAAACATCCTACAGAAGCTATTTCTGGTTTTGCAAAAACGATAAATGGAATCCAGTCGTAGTTGATAGATTTGTTTTTCCCCATTGCATTATCCGCCGCAATCTTGCCCTCTTCTTCAGAAATGCCTGGCCTGCTCCTTCGGCCAGTAGCGCTTCCCACCGCAAAAATTCCTGGGACACTAGTTTCAAGCTTGTCATTCACAAGAAGTTCTTTAGTATCACCCACCCTAACCCCCAGTGTATCGCATTTCAAATTTTCTGAATTTCCTTGGCGGTTTAAATTTAAAATAATTTGATCTGCTTGAAACTTAATGCCTTCAGCTAAGGTTATATCTAAGCACTCATTATTTTTGAAGTATGAAGAAATTTTCTTACCCAGCAAGAGTTTTATTTTTAAACGTTTTAAAGATTGTTCTAAGGCATCGATGACATCAGGATCCTGACCTGGGAACAACCGAGGTTCATCTGAGTTTAAGAAAACCTTACTACCAAGCATCTGATAAAAATCCGAAAGTTCACAACCACTGCCATCACCACCCATAATAAAAACCCTGTCGGGGATTGAGTGGTTTTTAAAAATATCATCCGTTGGAATAATAATATCCCCTTCAAACGGAAGAGTAGCCAATGGGACAGGACTGGATCCGGTTGCTATAATAATTTTTTTTGTACCCATATCAAAAGTCTTACCATTCGATCCCACTTGCACAAGTGCCGAAGAGAGCGGCAACCCTATCCCTGTTTTGATCGTTACTCCAGATTCAATAAGTTTTTGTTCCCATCTATGAGACAGTATTTCCATAGTCTCTGTTATAGTGAGAAATAATTTTTTAACGTTAATAACTCCATTAACACTAAAATCCGATTTATTATCTTTTAATAAACCTCGACCAAATTTAATTGGATACAAACCATTATGGAGGCACGATCCGCCAATTCTATCTTGCTCTATGATGCAAACACGCGCACCCTGACTCGCTGCACGCAAGGCCGCAGAAACCCCAGCGGATCCAGCACCTATTACTATGACATCAAATGTTTCCACTAAAGATTAGACCCTTAGAAAAAATGTTATTAAACTGTAAAGCATCATAAAACATTGAAGGATACAACTCCAACCAATAGAATTAGGCCAAATGATGCCAGGATGGCATGAAAAGTGATATTGATTCTTCGAGTTATCGGAATAACAAATAAAAAGTAGGCTAGCACTATGTATTTGAACCACTCATTTGTAGTAGGGGAGTGAGAAGCCCACAAAAATATCCCATAGGAAATTACAACAAAATAAAAAATCAAACGATGAATCTTAAATCTTTTTTTTCTCTTATCTTGCGGAAGCATGCTAACACCAATAAGGATATTGGCGACCGTCCCAAGGATAACAAAAAAAATAATGATAAAACTAGGGTCTAAAAATAGTGCCCCCAAGGTAGCTCTTTGCATATGTAAAATATTTTTTAATCAAAATATAGATGGTGGTGCCGATGGGGAGATTCGAACTCCCACGGATCGCTCCATACGCCCCTCAAGCGCACGTGTCTACCAGTTCCACCACATCGGCACGTTATTATTCTGACTTTTTATCCCCGGTTTCAGGTATTGTCTCAGGAGAGCTTGTAGCGGCAGGGCTTTCTACATTCGGCATTACGGATCGAGATTTTTCTTTAGTGGACATTATCCCCAAAGTAAGGGAGGTTATCATGAACAACGTTGCAATAGCTGTGGTTATTTTGGTTAAAAAGTTTCCCGCGCCAGAACTGCCAAACATGGTCTGACTACTACCAGCACCAAGGCCAGAACCCATTGCAGCTCCCTTACCGGTTTGTAAAAGAATTACAAGAATAAGAAACAGAGTGCAAAGCACATGCACAATAATAATTGCCGTATGCATAAAAATTAATCCTTGGTTTCAAACGATAATTTGATTATATCATAAAAAGACTTTGACTTAAGACTAGCTCCTCCAACCAAAAGACCATCGATATCAGGTTGATCCATTAGTGACGAGCTGTTCTTAGAATCGACACTTCCCCCATATAGGATACGTATGGCTTCCGCCGGGGTTTTTCCAAACGACTTTTCCCACCAACTGCGAATAAAACCATGAGCATCCTGCGCTTGATTCGGGTTAGCAGTACGCCCAGTCCCTATCGCCCAAACAGGTTCATACGCTATAGACAAATTATTTAATTGTTTTTCGTTTAGCCCTTCTAGACCGCCGGACAACTGTCCTTCCAACACTTCATTAGTTTTGTTTTCCTTGCGCTCATCAACGGATTCACCGATGCAAAAAATAACATCCAATGCGTTTTCGCATGCAAGAAATATCTTTCTGTTGATTAATCCATCCGACTCAGCGTGATGCTGCCGTCTTTCGGAATGACCCAGAATGACATAATCACAACCCGCATCCCTAATCATAGTAGCTGAAACTTCGCCAGTTTGCGCTCCTTCTACCTCTGACGACATATTTTGACCAGCTAGCTGGATCTTGCTCCCTTTTATAGATTTGCGAACTACTGAAAGGGATGTAAACGATGGCGCAACAACAATATCAAAAGCACCTGCAAGGTCTGAGGTATTTAGCAGTTCTTCAACCCATTTATTGGAAGCAGAAATAAGCATATTCATCTTCCAATTACCAACAACGATAGGGCGTCTCATAACCGCTACAAACCTTTATTTACTATCAATTTCAATAAATCGCAAACTCGTGATGAATAACCCCATTCATTATCATACCAGGCCAACACTTTCACCAACCTCTTATCTATTACCTTTGTAGATAACCCATCAACAATTGATGAATATGCGTTTCCCTGATAATCAACTGACACCAACGGAGTTTCCTCATAGTCTAAAATATCTTTTAAGTCGCTTTTTGAAGCAAGTTTAAACATATCATTAACTTCTGATACTGTCGTGTCTTTGCCCACATCAGCAACAAAGTCAACAATAGAGACATTCGGTGTTGGTACCCGAATAGCCATACCGTCCAGCTTGCCCTTTAATTCTGGTAAAACTAAGGAGACGGCTCTCGCTGCTCCAGTTGTTGTAGGAATCATAGATACGGACGCCGCCCGCGCTCGACGCAAATCCTTATGTGGTAAGTCTAAAATTTGCTGATCATTAGTGAAGGAATGAATCGTGGTCATCACCCCTCTTTCAATACCTAGGTTGTTGTGCAAGACCTTTACTATTGGCGCGAGGCAGTTGGTTGTACAAGAAGCATTAGAGATAATATGATCTGAATCGGCATTGTATCTATCGTCATTAACACCTAGAACTAAAGTCACATCAGGATCAGTCGCTGGAGCAGAAATCAAGACCTTTTTTGCACCAGCTTTTACATGTTTTTCCGCCGCAGAACGCTTGGTAAACAATCCAGTAGATTCTACAACTATATCTATCCCCAGTTCTTTCCAAGGTAAAGTTTCAGGATCTCGATCTGCTAAAATACGAATGGCTTTTCCGTTAACACTAAAGCCATGGTCAGTGACTTCTACTGTGGCTGAATTTATTCCCTGAACAGAATCATACTTAAATAAATGGGCTAAGGTTTTGGGATCGGTTAAATCGTTTATCACCAGAACTTCAAATAAAGAGGCGCAGTCTCTATCATTAAGGACGCACTTGAGAACATTTCTTCCAATCCTACCAAATCCATTTATAGCCACTTTCACGGGCATAAATAAAATTTCCTCCAAAAAGGGCTACAAAACACAGCTAGCAAACCAAAACTATTAAAATATTAAATTTTGAATAGGGTATGAAAAGGGACTCGAGGTTCTGCACTTTAATCGTTTAATAAATAGGGAAGCTATTGATTTCAAAGATATGCGTAGAAACAGATATTGGCTCCTCTGCTTATCCAACAAAAACGATTATGCAAAAATTAGAAACCCAAGTCAATAACAACTTCAAACGGAAAAGTACGTAAGAGATGGGTAAGGGGGGGTGTTAAGAATGCTTATTTTATCTACTCGTCAACGTTCGTTAAAGAAGAAAACAATATCCTGTCAATATCATCACTGAGAACTATGGACCCTTCTACCTTATTTATCAACTGAGCATACTCAAGAGTTAGCACTTCCTCTTCCCTAACCGAAATTTCTAGGTCAGACTCCAGTTTTTCGCACTCTTCCTTCAACGCGCTCCCATTTTCCTCTAGGACAACTTTCTTCTCAAGTGCCTGTTCCTTTTTCTCAAAAATTTTGGATCTCGCATTGAGCATTTCTGTTTGAAGTGAGCTGATTGATTGCAAGTCATTATCAAGTTTTTGAAAGGAAAAGTTCAAGTTATCTAAAAAATGATACCTTTGTTGAATAAGGTTTTCGGCAGATGATCCACTTGCCTGCCCACTTTTTTCTTCAACTGATTCGTCATCAACTGCGGTGACACTAACCGTATCCATTGATGCTCCTTGCAGTAGATTATTATATTTTTCTTTGATGCTGGTCTCCTCCGATAGCAGTTCTTCTAGATTATCTGCAATTTTAGAGATATTTAATTCGTAAATTTTAAGATTTCTCAAAAGGATATCTAATTGCCCTTCATTGCGAACCAAAGAACTCTCTAGCTCACTGATTCGATACTCAATAGACAACCGAACTTTTTCTTTAAACAATAAAACTTTATTGAAAGTACTTACAACCCGCTCATACTCGCGAGCCACAGATGCACCGCGTTCTCGAGCAGCTGAGTTTTCACTGGCTACATTTTCATTCATGTTGGACTCGCTCATCATGTTGGCCTTGTCAAGGCTTTGGCATTTATTAGCATTGATACATTTTTAAGCAATTTATATGCCATTAATTGCATAAAACAAATTAACTTTTTATTACAAGTAGTTACACATATTTTTTTATATTTTAGATTGCTTTATGCTTGGATGCAATTAATCATATCTTTGACAGATTGCTCCATACCGACGTAAATGGAACGTGAGACAATATGGTGACCGATATTTAATTCTTCAATCCATGGCACGTTATGAATAATAGCTGGAACGTTATCAGTCGTCAAACCGTGACCAGCAAATACCCGCAACCCAAGGTCATGGGCCTGCATAGCGGCCTTCCCCAATTGAACCAAATGCTGACTTTTTTCATCGGTACTAGAGGCTTCTGAGTAAGGTCCTGTGTTAAGTTCGATACTGTCTGCTCTTACCTTTTTAGCTGCTTCCACCTGGTCCGAGTCTGGGTCAATAAACAAGCTAAATAATATATCCTTTTCCTTCATTTTATGACCAACATAAATTAAATGGTCTTCTTGCTCCAGAATATTCACTCCACCTTCCGTAGTAATCTCTTGACGCTTCTCAGGCACTATTGAAACTTGAAAAGGTTTAGTATCTATCGCTATTCTTATCATCTCGTCAACCGCCGCCATTTCTAAATTAAGAGGAGTGGTAATTTGATCTTTTAAGCGTCTAATATCGTCATCTTGCACATGTCGGCGGTCTTCCCGCAAGTGAGCTGTAATTCCATATGCACCAGCTTTTTCAGCAAGGAGCGCTGCCTTCAAGGGATCAGGTTCATAGGTTTTTCGCGCTTCACGTACTGTTGCCACATGATCTACATTTACAAAAAGTTTAATCATTCTTTTGACTTGCTTTCATTAAAGCCTGAGCGACTAGAACTGCTCGTGTTGTAGGGCCAACATCGTGTACCCTGAGAATATTAGCTCCATTAATAATCCCCACGATGCCCGCTGCAATAGAACCTTCCAAACGATCCGCGGGTTCAAGGTTTAAGATATCTCCGGTAAATGACTTTCTTGAAACGCCAAGGAGAATTTGTTTGTCCAATATTTTTAGTTGATCTAACTTGGCGATCAAGTCGATGTTATGCGTTAAGGTCTTTCCAAACCCAATACCAGGATCAATTGCGATGCTCTCAGGCTCAACCCCTGCCTTTTCAGCTAACATAATTCGCTGTGATAGGAAATCTAAGACTTCCATGCAAACATCTTTATAATAAGGGTTATTTTGCATTGTCTCAGGCGTACCTTGCATATGCATCAAAACTATACCAGCTTTGTGCTGCGACACGATATTGGCCATCTTATCCCCTGCTCCCAAAGCAGAGATATCATTAATCACAGTCGCGCCTTCCTGCAACGCAACTAAAGCAACATCAGGTTTATAGGTATCTACAGAAATAGGAATATTGAATTCTTTAGTTAATTTTGTTATGACAGGCAGAAGACGCTCCAACTCAAGCTTAACTGAGATACCTCTTGAACCGGGGCGCGTGCTCTCTGCTCCCACATCGAGAATGTGAGCTCCTTCATCAATCATTTTTTCTGCCGTACGGAATACCTCAGAAGTGCTAGAGAGGCTACTCCTTGAATAAAACGAATCCGGGGATAAATTAATAATCCCCATAACAGCAATGGAGCCGGAACCCGCCAAGTCACTGAATGAAAATGCCATATAGTCCTTAAATTTAAATCAAGTTTTTATGCACAAATCAAACAAAAAAAGCTTCAAGCGGGATCACGATACTTCCCACCTAAAGCTATTTTATTTCATCATGCAACGCTTGAACTCAAGCAGTACTCAAACCGGATGCGGATCCGGCAAACCATCTCCCATTATTTCCCCCGAATCGCCATCTGCCTTGCTTTGAGTCTTTTTAGAGCTAGAGACCACGCCTTCTGGTTTAGTTTTTGTTTCTTGTCCGTCAGCAGGTGGAATCTTTCCATCAATGATATCCTTAACTTCCGACGCATTAAGAGTTTCCCTATCCAGTAAAGCTAAAGCCATTTTTTCAAGTGAATCTCGATGTTCGGTTATTATTTCACAAGCCTTTTCATATCCGCCCATCACGAGAGCTTTAACCTCTTGATCTATTAGCTTGGCTGTCTGGTCACTAAAGTTTTTCTGCTGTGAAAAATCTTTTCCTAAAAAAACCTGTTCCTCTTTGGATCCGTAAGTAAGGGGCCCCATCTTTTCACTCATTCCCCACTCACATACCATCTTACGTGCCAACTCTGTAGCTCTCTCAATGTCGTTTCCCGCGCCCGTTGTCATTTGCCCCAAACATATTTCTTCAGCCACCCGACCACCCATGAATATAGCTAAATTGTTATAGAGAAAATTTTTGGGATAAGTATGTTTTTCATCTTCAGGCAATTGCATAGTAACTCCCAAAGCCCTACCTCTTGGGATGATGGTAACCTTATGAAGTGGATCGGTGCCCGGAAGTTTTAATGCAACTAAAGCATGCCCTGCTTCATGATAAGCTGTTGTTCGCTTCTCTTTTTCAGATATAACCATGCTCCTTCGTTCCACGCCCATTAATACTTTATCTTTAGCACTTTCAAAATCATCATTACCCACACATTTTTTGTCATCCCTTGCCGCAAGTAATGCGGCTTCGTTGACAAGGTTCGCTAAATCAGCACCAGTAAACCCTGGAGTCCCTCGAGCAATGATTTTAAGATCAACATTCTCAGTCAATGGTACAGTCGCAGTATGAACCTTAAGAATACCTTCGCGCCCTTTCACATCCGGACGGTCAACCATAACCTGTCGATCAAATCTCCCGGGCCTGAGTAATGCAGGGTCTAAGACATCTGGCCTGTTAGTAGCCGCTATTAAAATAACCCCTTCATTATTCTCAAACCCATCCATTTCTACGAGAAGTTGGTTTAGGGTCTGCTCTCTTTCATCATGTCCTCCACCCAAACCAGCTCCACGGTGCCGACCCACAGCATCAATCTCATCAATAAAAATAATACACGGGCTATTTTTTTTCCCTTGCTCAAATAGATCACGAACACGAGAGGCCCCAACCCCAACGAACATTTCGACGAAATCTGACCCACTAATGCTGAAAAAGGGCACATTAGCCTCTCCAGCAATAGCCCTTGCCAACAAAGTTTTCCCTGTACCCGGTGGGCCTATAAGGAGAACACCTTTCGGAATTTTTCCGCCCAATTTGTTAAATTTTTGCGGTTCTCTCAAAAATTCTATTATTTCATGGAGTTCTTCCTTAGCTTCATCTACCCCTGCAACATCCATAAAGGTAGTCTTTTTTTTGGCTTCGTTCATCAGTCGAGCCTTGGACTTCCCAAACGATAAAGCTTTGCCGCCACCCGATTGCATTTGCCGCATAAAAAATATCCAGATCCCAAGAAGTAAAATCATTGGGAACCAAGAAATCAAAATATTCATGTACCAGCTGGTTTGCTCCGGTGGCACTACAACAATACGAACCCCCTTCTCACGAAGAATCCTAATAAGGTCCTGATCCTTTGGAGGGGTCATTGTTTGAAAAGAACTACCATCCACATATTTTCCACTTATACGGTCTCCCTGAATCGTCACCTCTGTAATTTTTCCACCTTCTACCTGGTTCATAAACTCGCTAAATACAACCTCAGACTGACTGCCCAAGGGTTGATTAAAAATATTGAATAAGGCAATCAGAATCATTCCTATAACCAGCCAAAGTGCTAAGTTCTTATAAAACTGATTCAAGAAGATCTCCTTTTATACATGTTAAAAAACTAAGGAATAGTTTTCCGTCAGGTTTTACGAACTACCAACCTACTACTAAATGATAACACAATTGAATTAAGTGCCTAACGATTTTTCAATAAGGTTTTAACCAACAGTCCCCTCAATTAACAGAATATTGGTAGTCTTATCGGTAACCTTATAACATTCCCCTATTCTTTTCTCATAAACCCATATAATATCGTCATTTTTAGATGTCAAGAGCGGGATCGCCTTTCTTTGATTTCGTGGAACTTTTTCGTCTATAAAAAATGATTTAAGTTTTTTTGTTCCTCTCATTCCTAAAGGAATAAAGCGGTCTCCGGGCTGGAAAAACCTCATCTTTAAGTTTGGGCCTGTTTTATCATAATCTAAATAAGCTTTACTTAAACTTGAGGAACGCAAGTTAACATCCTTTTTAGCAACCAGTTTTATATTAAAACATAATCCTCGAAACCCTATTTCAGTGGACCCAGGAACATTTATGTCTTTGGACATGAAACCGTCTGGAAAAATTTTATTGATAACACAAGCATAATGATGAGGTTTGCAAATAAACAGTTTTCCATTTGCACAAATAGCAGTTAAGCTCCCTGGAAGATGCATCTCTTTAAAACTTTTTTCATGCTTCATCATATACGTGAGATCCAACACGTGGCGAGCTGAAATTGATCTCAAATCACCCTTAGCAACTAAAATCGCTTGCCTAATTAGCCTTTTCTGTAGCGCGGGATGCTGAGAATCAAAAAGATTGATGTCAAGAGAAATAAATTTTTCATCACTTTTATTAAAATCAACCTGAGCCATCCCCTTTTCTACTTGTTTCTCTAGGTAATCTTCGTCATCAGCCAACAATCTTGACGTTGAAACAAGCGATTTTTTTATATTTGGATTGTAACGTTCCAGAAAAGGAATTAAATCTAAACGAATTTTGTTTCTTAGATAATAGTTTTCAACATTTGATTTATCTAAACGGAACTCCAAACCTTGTGCCGAAATATAATCTTCAATTTCACTACGAGAGCAATTGTGAAGCGGGCGAATAAAATCCCCCCTCCTTGATCGAGTTCCAGTTAGACCTCGAAGACCACTTCCCCTCAATAAATTAATTAGAAACGTCTCCGCTTGATCATCAGAATTATGCCCAAGAGCAATCAAATCCCCACCCCATC